>Ga0307963_1001281_pt1 | contig 19111 bp, 21 predicted proteins | sample OrgLakmetagen594_FD_201829 | JGI IMG/M metagenome (GOLD analysis project Ga0307963, IMG submission 201829) | Saline water microbial communities from Organic Lake, Antarctica - #594 | ecosystem: Environmental > Aquatic > Non-marine Saline and Alkaline > Saline | place: Antarctica: Organic Lake... | reverse complement strand
GCGGTAAATAACAATTCCAAATTATTCTCATGGAGCAGAGCTGCACTTAAATTATTACTATACCGTACGTCCAACCGCCACCCCCCCTGAAAAAATAATATTTTATGGTCAAAAGGTGCAACCGCCCCCCCCGCACTGCCCCGCTCAAATGATATGCACTCTGCTGGAAATTCCTGACGGGCTGGGGCTGGGGGGTCAGGGAGTGCTGGGAAAGCTTCCTGACCACTCATCAGCACTGCTCCAAAAATTTACGGCTTGCATTTCACTTGTTTTCTGTCCCAGTTCTTATGTTTTTATGCTTCCTTAACTCTACAGATGGTTGTGAGCAACATGTCTGCAACAAATGCATTTGGTATAATTGCTGCAAATAACTCACCATACTAGTTGACTTCTGTGTTGCATCATTGCAAGTACTCCTTTCCAAGGGTAATAGTTGAGAAATAGCAGGCCAGTGCTGTGAGGTTGCAGTAGCATGCATGCAATGATGGCATCCAGGCATCCTGAATACTTGCGAGCGAGACTGGTTGATTCCTGCGAGCGTGCACGCAAGCAATAGAATAAAGCCTTTTGACTCAACAAAGATCATACGTGGCTGATCATGATTCAGCGTCGATGTGGAAGACCATGCACATCTTGTGCACTATTGCCAGGGATGTGTCATACGGTCATTTGGGACGTCTAACACGGTAAAATACGCGTTAAATATGGAATACGCGTAAAATACGACCGTGTTTTAAAGCAATATTTCGGGAGTGTCGATTTTTGACCCAAAATGGACCCGATCCGCCCCAAAATCACCCAAAACGTCCCCAATTCTTTTCCAATATAATATATTATGTATATTATGTAATAAATATAATATGTTATAGCATTGGAAGCTCACTATAAGGCCGTTGATGGGGTGGAATTGCCTTAAAAGGCCAAAAAAGGGCAAATTTTGCAATCGTAAAATACGGCCCGATTTGTTCAATACGGTAAAATACATGTTAAATACAATACGGCGTATTATACGAATACGCCGTATGACACATCTCTGCTATTAGGTAATAATTGCATTATTTGTTGGGTGCACACCTATGAAAATGGAGGGTAAACAATTTTTTTGTTGTCTCTTGGTTCACATTTAGGTTGAGCAGCCACGCCTTTAAAATTCAAACTAAACTTAACTTGATGCACAGGAGTGTTAAGAGTTACTCTATTAAAAAGGAAACACATACCAGGAGGCGTTAAAAAAAGCTCCCCCCCCTCCAAAAAAAAACCTTCCTGACCCCCCACATTTTCAAAAAGGGTGTCATTGCTCAGAATCTAAGCAGCTACCTGCCTGCACAGTTCTCTTGCCTGATATTTTAATACCTGAAGCAGGAGGGTTCAAACAAGAAATTCCTGACATGAACGTGTAAATTCTAGGCCTCCGGCCCAAAATGACCCCCCTCCCCAAACCCCCCTTCCTGACCCCCCACACTAATGAAAAGGGTGTCGATCTGCTCAGAATTGGAGCAGCTATCTCCCTGCACTGCTCTCATGCCAAATAATTAAGCAGGTATGGGTCATACGGCGTAGGCGTATTATACGCCGTATCGTATTTATCGCGTATATAACCGTATTTGTCAAATTGCTCCGTATAATACGATTTTTAGACTCTTAGAGTGAATTTTGCAGCCCCAAGCCCCCCAGAGCCCTCTAGAGGAACTCCCAAGCCCTCTAGAGCCCCCCAGAGGCATCCCAGCCCCTCAGATCGTTGCATAATCACATTCATACTAATTTTAATTCAATTTTACAAATTGGGAATTCAGGGAGCTATGCTAGTCTTGTTTAGCCTGGCAAAACTCAAAAAGAAATCTGTTGAAATGAAAGGCTGAAATATTGGCTGTGGCTGTGGCTGTGGCTGTGGCTGAGGCTACTCCACATCAGTGTGCTCAATCTCAGGCTCTGGGTCATCCCATGCCAGGGTGAGGTCCTCCTGGTCCAGGGCTTGCGTGCGCTTGTCCAGCTGCCTCTTATTTGTTGCATGCTGCTCTTTCTCCTTCTGAGCGTCGTCGATTTCTGCCATTGCTGCGACTATGTCCTCGATTTCTGCCGGGTCAGCTTTGCATGCTGCTACACCTACGCTGGGATTCTGCCTGATGAAGCGCTCGCGGATGCGGGGGGCACCGCCGCTAATTTCAGCTTGCAGTACTTACACTCCATCTTGTAATTCTGCCCCTTCTGTCCCAAAATAACAACATGTTCCCACTCAGGGCCTTTAAAAGGAGGCATTTTAAAGTTCTGGAGGCTTTGGGGACAATGTGTGGTGGTTGGGGGGTGGTTGGTGCAAGCCCAGGGTACCCCCCAAAAAAGCAAAAATACGTTTTCGTTTTATACGCATATGTCGTATTTATAGCGTATTATACCGTTTGGGACGTCTCAAAAGTCCGTATGACCCATCCCTGTAATTATGTATCTGAAGAGGTATAGGGCAAAAACTGGTTTGCGCACGCTCTTGCATTGACCACCTGTTTAGTGCACAAACCCAGCCAAAATTTTGCCAAAGCACTTTTTTACTTCATTCATGTAACTTATGATAATGCAATACGTTAACTGCAAGTTTGGAATAAATAGCTGGTAGTTTGCCTGAACACACCCCCGCGGCCTACTTGGGGGCATTCCATGCATTTCTGTAACCAGGCACCCAGACCCCCCCCCTTTATCAAATCACCCAACAAGGGTGCCAATCAAAAGGGCTTGAGCTGAGGAACTCAAAAATATATTAATACTTCGTGAGTGGCCCAGTAAGATTCTGGAGCACCCCCCCAAATTTCCCCGCCCCCCCCCCCCCCACCAGACCCCTCAGAATCGACTTGTTTATTTACCAATTGATAGCTTTTGATCAGGTCAGCCATTCCTGTGAGAGTTCTTGCCCCAAAGCTCCCACCCACTTCTGAGTATGCAGGACCTTAAGCTGGACCTAACTGAGCAACTCTGCATACTTAGTTTGTGCCGGAAGGCGCTCAGGGTGCGGGGCCAGGATTCCCCTGCCAAAATGTGGTCCGCAGAAAGTGGCCCCGCGGCTTGCCTCACCCACAACGATGGATGGACATAATATTTGGAGCATTATGAGGGGGGTCCGTCGGTGGGGGCGGGGGTCCAGAAAACCGCTCAATTTTGGCGGGGATAAGCTCGATTCTATGCGAGGAGCACAGGGTGCATGGTTTGTGGAGCCGATTTGTGCGATTAGTTTTATGAATTGTAACTTGTAAAAGTTGTCAGTGGCATGTTCTGGCCAGCTCCAGAGGTGACACGGATAACATTTAAAGTTTGACGAGTAAAGAGCAGTTTAGCATGCTCGGCTGGTGTGGGCAGGCAGTGAAATTTGAATCCATGACCTTTGAAATCCTCAGCTGTCGCTGCTCACCACGGCCCAACCCCAGCATTTCAGACCATAAAACTTGACAGGGCATGCCTTGGGAGCATACTGAAGGGCTCCCGACACTCAGGTGATGGCCAGAAAGCATGTTGCCGGGGTTTCCAGAAATGCACCATTTTTGCCCAGCAAACAGGCCCACGCACCAAGTACTTTAGGGGCAAAGTTTCAACCCTAAACCTATCTGGTAACAAAAGAATTGGTGAAATTCGAACCATAACCCGCATTTCTACACCCATACCACCTTTCTGGCAGGGAAATGGCACAAATCCAGCCCCCCACTCTCACCCTTGACCCCAATTCATTATTTTTTATGCAAAGGTGTTACATTTATGAAAACAGACCATTGGGTGACCTCAGATGTGCAGTTCAGGAAAGGTGCATGAATTCCCCCTTTTTTGGGTGGGGCTTGGCTGGGCTGACTTATGACATCAGAATTCCACATACGTATTTTATATTTTAAATGACACGTGACGTCACAAAGTTGTGATCCTTGACGCCTCCTGAACGTACCAAGGTAAATGAATGCAGGGGTGGAAGGGTCGACGGCGGGCCCTCTCCTTGTTGGCAGAAGGAAGTGTGAGCTCTTTCATGGCTGTAGGATCTGCAAGACATCCATCCCCATTACAACTGTCAGTGAGTCTGTTGGTCACTCAACTTGTTGCCTGCAGCCCAAAAGCAGACCTTACAAAAGCTTACCTCACGCCATTATATGTTGAAATGTGGTTGGGGTGGCCTGAAACTCCTCTGCCATCAAAAGTTATCACCTTGTAGAATGCATGAGGAAGCAGGTATCAGCATACTGGCTTAACAAGTGCCACTCGCTTTTGCATATAAAACTGGCATGCATTGAAAGTCTGGCACGTGCTTGCAAGGAGAGATCGGTGACCTTTAAGAATTCACTACCTTGGTGATGCTACTAGCCATAGCACATGCGTGAACGTGACGATGAATGGCCTGGTCAGGCCAGGTCTCGTTCATCCCATCCTGAATCCCGCACCAAATGAGGAATTGCTGGTCAATCAATAGGGCAATTCTGGGTTAGGTCTAGGCCTTTCTAAGAATGTTTGTGCTCTATGTACGATGTACGATGAAGAAAGAGCGGGCAATTTGAACGATGTTCAGCTGCAACACAGTTGGCAGCCTTCCACTCGGCCTACCTTTAGTTGCCGGTCATCTACCACAGTCACGTTCCCCCGAGGAACCTGGGACATTTTTGACATGATGCTTGAGAGTTATGACATAGCGTTATGTTTTCACTACGCAGTGGCAAGCCACCAACCTCCAGTTTCTCACAAGCACTTCGCAACTCAGCCTGTCGCTCAACGCCCTTTCCATCTGCATCACCTGCTTCAAATGAACAACAGCAATGTGTCAGATGTCTTCCTTCCTGACCGTAGAAAAGTGTGTACACTACCTGTTGAGAGGCACAAAATGAAGACGGGTATGCGCTGCGCTCTCAAACCCAGTACGGTGGGCGCAAAGAACATGCTCTCATCATCAGGGTGTGCAATGACAAGCAGCACGCGGTCTTGTGAGGGCCGGAACACCTGGAGTGCTTCGGGTTTCAACTTTTGGTAGCAGGTGCATGCTATAACCACAATGCACGCTGAAACCACCAGACCTGCAAAGGCCCAGCCTTGCAGCATGAATGGGATCACATTTTCTTACATTCTAGTAATAGACCCAACATTTAATTTTAACTTTTAAAGGAGCCGAGGCTTATTTTTCATAAGTGATGCTAAAATATAATTAAATAGAAACAGCAAGGTCATTGGCTTCGCTTGGCGTGCAGCCATGCACGTAGGTGCACCCTCCCCTTCAACCCTTCAGCCAAGCAATGGCCCAGCCTCCTACGCCCCCTCTCGCCAATATAGGAGGCGCGAGAACAGACGTCCCGGCGGGCTATACGCACCACCCCCGAACCTAGTACAACAGCAGGTATATGCGCCAGCACAACCTCCCGCGCACCCTCCTTCCGTTGGAATGTAAAGTACAGTGCGTGTATTATCAAGCCAATTGCACGCGTGTCCCAAATGTGGTGTTTCGGAATTTTTGTGTGCAGCAACCCAGCCTGAACCAGGAAAGCAGTGCTGCCCCTGGCTTAGGGGCTGAGTGGGAGCTGGCCTCCCTTTCCACGGGGCCTAAGAGAAGGGGGTTACTGAAGGTAGGGAGAAAGGAGGAAGGGGGGCTCGTCAGGGCTTCAGGTTGTTTAACGCCTAGTCTCCACACTCACGCACCACGTCAGACCCTTTCTTTCCCTCCCTCGCACAGGGATTCGTCACCCCACGCCCCACGCACACTACGGAAATCGAAGTGTTTGGAATGGACTCGGGTGAGTCAATTGGAGGACACAAATACACACACACACACACACACACACACACACACACACACACACACACACACACACACACACACACACACACACATACATACACACACATACACACACAGCACTGCATAGCACGCATACATGCATACGATCGCACTCAGGAGCACACACACACACACCATGCGCACGCACTCCACACGCACACGCACAACGGCATGCGCGCAAACAAAGTGCACATGGTCACACACACAAGCATGCACGTACATGCAGGTATAGCACGCGTGCACATACGCGCACACACACATACGCACACACACACACACACACACACACAAGCACGCACACACACACACACACACACACACACAAACACACACACACACGCATGCACTTACACACAACATAGAATTAAGCACCACCTGTGCACGCAAGCAAACATCCCTACAGGCTCGCAGATTTTGCACATGAACGCACGATAACACAAACACACGCACGCCTTATTCATGCTAGGCCCATACAACAGCACGACTTTGTTCACTTGGTATGAATGGATGCACACATACTCACACAACATGCATCTCACGTATACATCAACCAAGTACACATGTGACTGCATATACATGATCATTAACCTTTTGCTCTCACAGAGGACATGAAGCTGTTGACCAGTCGCATCAGGCTGGCCTCCAGCTGGTACGACCTGCAGTCCGCTCTGACCATGGCCCGTGAGCACGAGCGAGAGCTGGACTGTATCGCCCTTGCGGCCTGCTTCAGCGCTCTGCCCCGGGTTCTGAAGAAGTACAGCCGGCTGGATACTACGCAGGTGAGGGAGGGGCATGCAAGCATTGATGTACCTACACGCAAACAACACACACACACACACAAATTGTCCAATATGCATGCGCGCGTACGCGTTTGCACGTTTGCACACGCATTCACTCAGACACATTCTACACGCGCACACACGCTCACAAATGCTCTTGCACAAGCGCACACACATACACATGCACACACGTTTGCACCAGTGTTTTTTTAGGGCGGCGTGTCGTTTTTAAGCATTTTGTGTTGCTTCTTGGTGGTGTTATACAACGACGCACCAGGGTGTCCCGGGGCACCCTGTGTTGCAAAGCCGCGACATCAAAAATTTTGCGGAGTACCCTGTATAGCTAATTTGGCTGGTCACTCAGAGACCAGGGTTTGAGTCCCAGCAAGCTCTTTGCCCTTTTGCTATTCCCTTCTCAAATCACTGCAAAATAGTGATTTGGGTGCAAACAAAACTTTTCATCCTATTCAAAGCCCTTTTCCATCTTTATGGGAATTACTTTGCACAACAAAATGTTGGCGTAGTCAAAATGGTGGCAGGTTTCTCTTGGGCTTCCGGTTGAGCACCCTGCGTAGAATTTTGACTAGGTGTGTAGCATTTCCACCTTAAAACCTTGACAAGTGAGTGAGCGTCACTAGCGACGCTGAAAAATTGGCGAAGCCCATCACGCGCGCAACGTGTGCATGCATTTGCACGTGTGCGTGTGAGTATGTGTGTGTGCGCGTGTGTGTGCCTGTGTGATTGGGCGTTTGTATGTGTGCGCACGCGTGTATTTGTGCGTGTGTATGTGTGCGCGTTTGTGCTTATATGTGTGTGTGCATGTGTGTGAGTGTATGTGTGTGTGTGCGTGTGTGTGTGCATGTATCTCTGCGTGTGTGCCTTACTGCCCCGCAGATGCTGCAGTGGTGCGCATGACACTGTGCTGAAGCAGGCGTAAGGATGTGCTGCTGCTGCTGTTCCCTGTCTGTTGAGAGGGCAGGTGCGAGCATGTTGCCCGGGCTGGCCAGGATATCTGAATTCTGCTTCAACACGCAGTGCACGGCAAGCACCTGCACCGTGCGCTCCATGCCCCGCAAACAGTCCATGCCAACGCGGACCGCGTTCCTGAAGAGTCCCATCCAAGCAAACTTCCGTGCGTCACGGACAAGTGATTAAACGAAAATTGTATAGCCCATCGAAATTAGTATTAATTCATTCTGCTTGCATGGTCAACCGTAAACTTTGCAGCCGGAACACAACCAAGGGCTCCTGACACAGCGTCCGCAGCTAGGGAAGTGTGCTGATGAATGCTGCACCATCAGGAAGGGGTCCGGGGGCCTGACTAAGGAATACTGGGCAGCTTCCTGGGGCTTTCAAACATACAAATTTGCTCCAAAACTTTACACACGGCACCCCAAGTTCCCAGATTTCATCTGCTCCGGTAAAGGTTTTGGTTAGAAGCCTATGTCGAGTCTTAGCCCGGGATGTGCCCTTGGTGGGCCTGGGGAGGAGGTCTGGACCCCGAATAACAAAATGTTACTTAACATCTTCGCCCACCGCACCCCAGGGTCCCAGAGTTCATCTGGTTCGGTACGAGTTTTGGTCAGGAGCCTATGTCGAGTTTCAGCCCGTGAGGTCGCCTGGGTGAGCCTGGGGAGGCCTGTGTGAAGTGTGGTGGAAGAAAACTTTGCTAGGGGCTTACGCCCCAACGAGGGGGGCTTCGCCAAAAAAACCATGAGCACACATACATATACACACCAGCGCACTCACACACTCACTCACACACGCACACGCATGCACGCTCACGCACACAAACACACAGACACACATAGTTACATACGTACACATATATACACACAGCGTGCCGAAGTGGTCAGTGCTGTGGACTGGCTCACTGCACAACTCCGCCCACGCCTGAACAGCTGGGACAGCTACGGACTAGTGGGTGCTGCTGTGGGCCTGGCCAAGCTGGACAGCTATGGCCTCATGGAGAACAGGGACCCTGCTCATTTGCACAGCCTCTTGCAGGTTTGTGAAAAGCAAGGGTGCTTTGCAATAACTGCACGTGACGCGAAGTGTGTATATGTGTGTGCTGGTACAAGGCTCAAGACAGGCCTGACGCCTTGCTTTAAGTTTGTGCAGGTTAACATAAAAGCGTGCACACGCACATATACAAGCACACGGACACACGTCCCACTTGCACGCACACACACGCGCACACATACACACACACATGTTACGACCCGTCTGTATGTTGCCTCGTTTGCAGGAGATTGCAGCAGCCAGCGTGGTGCACATGCAGAGCGGGAGCATCAGCCCTCAGGTGTGTTGGAGTCGTGTGCGTATGGAGGCAATATGCTGCAGGACCCTGTACATAGCGTGTGGCCTATTATAAAACATCTCAGGGACTGTTTATAGGGCCCCTTTCTTTGCCTTGTGAGCTTCTTAGAACTTTGTGTATTGTTGTTTTGGCAGTCTTTGTGTGTGACTTGTCGGCCAGTTGTGAGCGCGACTGTGTATGCAAACGGTGATGTTGTACTTGCTGAAACTACAACATCAAATCGCAGCTAAATACACAGTAGGAATTGCTAAGTGCACAAAATGTATTGCGTTGGTAAAGGGATTAAGCTGAAGGTCATATATATGTGGCTTCACCGCCCTGGTGCATGCCAGCACACACGGAGGCCTGACAGCACGCCACTGACACACACATGCATGCATACATGTGCACCCCCTAAACACGTGTGCATACATACACAACACACATTCAACGGTGTGCAGGGCTTATCTAACCTTGCCTGGGCCCTGGCCGTGGCGGGTGTGAGGCCATCAGGGGCGTGGCTGAGCGAGTTTTGGCACGAGCTTGGCGATCAAGTGGAGCACCTGAGTGCCAAGGACGTGGCACACATTTTCTGGTACGTGCTGCTCTCCCTACGCAACTAAAGCTGCAGAGATCGTGACAGGCTTGCGTGGAGACTCGTTTTATGTGCATGCATGTGTGTGTTTTGCGCGAGGTGGGTCTTGGTCCTTTATGTTGTTTTTCTGGTGGCGACAGAATGTTTCGGAATATGTTTTGCCCTGCTGAAAGGTTATCGCTTCCTTGTAGCACATAAAATAACGATTTTGTTTTGCTTCAGCTACCGTACTGCCGGTATATCACCGCATACCTATCACCGCATACCGCAATTGCTCTTGACCCCCGCACAGAGTTCCGTGACCGGTTGAAATAATGTTACAATTCTATTAAATAATGCCTCATAAAGTTCGCTTTGGCGCGAACTGACAGGTTCTTTTACAGGTCAGGTCTCCTTTGAATCCTGGTCAAAACACCCTAAACGTCTTTGTTCCAAAACGCCATTCCCCCTGTTTTTAAGCTTTTATAAGTGTGCTGCGTTTTTGCATGTGCCTTGGCTTAAATACATGTAGAAAAGTTCCTACATCATTCCAAAAGGGGGGCAAAAGAACCCTTGTGTATGCTTGCATTGCGTTTATTGATTAAGTGTTCCCCCCCTCGCATCGGGGTAAATAATTAATTTCTATCACTCGGCAGTACGGTACATCAGCATGCACAGGCCTGCATCAAATGATAATTATTTCATTTTTCCTATTCTTTCTGAAGTCTTAGGTGCTGCTCTGTCCTTCACTGTGTATCCTACACTGTATCCCGCACTGTATCCTGCACTGTATCCTACACTGTATCCTGCACTATATCCTACAGTGTATTCTACACTGTGTATCGTCCACATGCCACCTTATTGTAGCACATACACACACACACATACACACACACACGAACAAGACTGCTGTGCACTGCAAACACGCACAAGCACACATGAACTATTCAAACTTGCTCAAGCTGTGACCTTCCCATCCTTTGCCTTCGGTTTACCATCAAACCCATGCTGCTTAACACACCATTTGCTCGCTCCCTTTGACAGGTCCACCTGATGGCCGGAATTTAGCTGCTCAACCTACTCTGTTGTATCCCCCCCTTTGACAGGTCCATCTGCCGACTGGAGATCATGCCCCCGTGGGTGAGCGATGGCAGCATGCCATCCATGATTGGCCACGCTATGAAGTGCGTCGGGTCCGCCGAGTCAGGGCAGGTGCGCGCGTCACAGGTGCTTGCCACTAGCGACTATCTATTCGTGCGTGCACGACTAAAAATGCTGTCCCGTTTGTCCAGATCTGCGCGGGCCAGCTAGCACTTGTTTCTTTGGGAGCCGTGCCAAAATAAAACTACGCGAGAATTACGCGTATGTTTGTGCTAATGTAGTATTGAACGCAGGACTTGGAAGCGTTGCTCTGAGTTGGACCAAGTCATAGATTGTAAAGCGCATGCTGCCTTACGTGCCTAAATTAAGTGCAGGACCCTGTTGCAGTGCAGCTACACCTGACCTGCAGTTTGCTCACGCACATAAGTGTGTACTCCTAGGCTGTTTGTAAATTTTAAATGTGAACAAGTGTGCAGACGCAGGACCCTGCTACCGTGCTGGTGTGCTTTTGGCCTTCAACACGTGCTGGTGTGCTTGGCCTTTAACCCGTGCCTTCAACACGTGCTGGCCTTTAACACGTGCCTTTAACACGTGCTGGTGTGCTTGGCCTTCAACACGTGCTGGTGTGCTTGGCCTTCAACACGTGCTGGTGTGCTTGGCCTTCAACACATGAGTTGCTCGTGCGCATAAAATCGTGCGTCAATGTCAAAACTGTTTGCACAACTGTTTGTATGTGTGCACAGGACCCTGCTACCGTGCTGGTGTGCTTGGCCATTTGGCACAGGAGTTTTAGCTATCACCCGCCCGCCGCTGACGTGACCCGCCTACTAGCAGACATGCAGCCACGCTTGGGCAACTATTTGCCGCAGGTATGAGCATTGCTGCTAGTTTGTGTGTGAATAGGGGGATGTGTAACAATCTGCTGCCAGCCAAGGTGCATTTGAGCGCGCGCAGCTACATGCCGCATGAGCGCGTCGCGGCGAATCGAGTTAGTTGATGAGGACTTTACCGCTAGTTGTAAGCAGCCACACTTAGGCAACTACCTGCCGCAGGCATGTTTGGTAGGTGTACGAGTCTCGTGCGAATGGGTCTGGTGTTGAATATATGAAGCCATGCTCAGGCAGCCTCCGCCAAAGGTGTGCTTTGAGGCTCATCCTTGTGAGCTGGTGAATCTAGTGCTGGCTGACATGCTGGCTGACAGGCATACTTAGCTGCTAGCGAGCTCATGTGACCCTGATTTTTTCCTCCACCAACGCCGCCACCAGCACTGCAAGCATCTTTTGTAATTGACACCCGTTGTATGTAGGTTTGGCCAGAACCATATATGTAAGGTGTATACACGGTATTTTTGGCAGGGAAATCACCAAATATACGGTAATACACGGTGTGAGTTACACGGTTCTGGCTAATTCTAGTTGTATGTTTTTGACTAGTGACTCTGCTGCAGACCGTGCTGGAGCATATGTTGAAAGCAGTGGAACGAATGGAGTGGAATGGAAGGAGTGATGAACTCTAATGTCAGGCCACGTGTGAGTTAGGCAACTCAAAACCCTCTATACTGTTTCGCTCGCCGCGATTGTGTTTGTGACCTAATGTGCATCACGCTTGGACTGCTGGTCTCTATGAAAGTCGGTAATGAAAAATGGTAAGGAAATGTTTGCATTCTTGCTACGTGGTTGAAAATTCAGTGCGCTGTGCTCCTTGATGTCACTTTTTTTCCAAAAGCATTTTGTCTTCAGGAATTGAACTAAGTAACTTGCATAAACCCTGGTCATTATCTGGATTAAGACCTCAAAGCGCAAACACAGGAAATCGTGAAACACGAAGCAGGCAGACACCTTGCATGCGATCATGATGCGCTAGGGTTGGACAGAGGTCTGCCAATTGGTTGCAACCTTGCCCTCCCCCCCTGGAGAAGCTGTTGAGCATCGTGTGTCAGCCAGCACCTCCTTGAGAAAATCTCTGTCAGTACCTCTCATGCACGAGAGACCAAAAGCAAGGTCTGTGCGGCTGTGAATTGTGCCACATTCATTCCTCAACTCCTTTCTCTCCCCCGCAGGACATGGTGAGCATCGTGCATTCCTTGGTGGTCATGAACCTCACGCCTGGCCGAGCTTGGATGACGGATTTCTACATGGTCCTCCGTAACCGCCTGGTGTGTGGGGGGGAGGGTTGTGTGTGTTTGTGCATGGGCGTGCGTGTGTGCGCGTGTGTATGTGGTCGGGTCTCCGGGTTTTTATGTGTTTGTTTCAGTGCGTACGTGTTCTCTTATCAGTGCCTGTGGAGAGTGATGGGGCCTGGTCGCAGGGCCCTGATTGTGTGCACATGTGGATGTGCCTAAGCTGGTCTTGATTTATTGGCATCCCGCCCCTTGCAGTTCCTTTCTTTTGCATACGTTTAGAACAAACGGTTGTCTTTGGCCTCCATAGAAAGGAGGCAGATCACACGCCCTCAATGTATCATGCGGTGTGTGTTCAAAAGGCTTTTGCTGCAACGCTTGGTTCCCCACTTGCACTTTGGGGGGCACCGAGGAATGGACAAAGCATGGCAGAAGAGCTCACTGAAGAAATGAACAAAGCATGATAGAAGAGGCATGAAGAACTGAACACAGGCACTAAGAACCGTGAACCTGCTTTTACGGGCAATGTTCCGTACCGACTGCTTGTAGCTGCACAATCATCAGCTATGTAAGTATGAAACAGACACTGATGTGTGTGTGTGTCCCTCTGTAAGCTTTGAGCCTAACGTCTTGTGTGGGAAGGGCGTGTGACTATAAGCTCGTGTCGCAACTTCTTGCAAAACACACAACGTTTAAACGCACGCACGCATACATGAAAATACACACAGGTCTCTGAACCTACCCTCAGCTACAGCGACTTCCAGCGCCTGCTTTGGGCTCTGTCCCGCATTGATTATGTGCCCTCCAGAGCGTGGTTAGCCCAGTTTGTAGAGGTGGGTTGAAGCTCGTGCTCCTTTACCGCATGCCGTGATGACCTCCTGCAGGCTCTGCCCTGTGCTGATGTGTAGCGTGTGGCTGCTGCAAAAGCCATTTACTGCATGCCGTGATGACCTCTTGCGGGCCCTGCTCTTTGCTGATGTGCCGTGATGACCTCCTGCGGGCTCTGCCCTGTGCTGATGTGCGGCGTGTAATTGCTGCAAAAGCCATTGAAAAAGTTACGGCACAGTATGTGGAGGTGGCTGTGATGCACGCTCTCCCACACTGTGTGTCGTGCTGTCCTCCTGTGGGTTTCTGTTCTGTATTGATGTGCGGCATGTGGTCATTGCAAAAGCAGTGGCAAAGCCAGGATTTGTCAAGTGGACGTGGCGCACATACACCCTTTGCCAAGTATACGCAAGTTGTTCATGATTTCTCTAATAATACACTTTTCTTTTTTGGCCCTGTCTCCTGCTGTCAGACTGCGCGTCATGGCGGTACTTTGAGCCTTGGGAAGGTTGTATAAATATGCCAAACCTCCGCTTTTGGTAGTGACTTAGAAGTATCAGAGCATTGAATGACCCTGTGGCCGGACAGCGCTTGAGGAAGCAGGACATTGCTGTGCTGCGTCACAACTGCCCAGCCTCGTGGCCAGTGCCGTGCTCAAAGCCGTGGCAGAGTTCAAAGGCGTGGCTGCAATGCACGAGAGACTGCGTGCTGTCAGCTCTGACCCTTTTACAATGCTGTTTAGCTTGCGTGGCTTCCGAGGCGCGAAAGGAAGGGTTGCTTGGTCCAAGTTTTCACGTCGTTGTGTGTATGTGTTAAAGAAATGCAACACCGCTTTTACGCCATAGTGCTGCCAACCTGTTTCGATTGCACTGACGCTTTCCCTGTGAAGCATTAGCTTACACAATTGGCTTGGACTTTGACTTTGAGTTCTACTTTTGCCTGCTAGAGATTTGCACATTGATTCTTGTTAAAAGGTTGTCTAGCCCTTGGTCTGTAGTGGAACGTCGTATGTGTAGGGTTGGCCAGAAACATATATTCGCCGTATATAACCGTATATTTCGTGGTTTCCCTGCCAAAAATACCGTATATACACTATATATATGGTACTGGCCAACCCTACGTATGTGAAAGCTGGTGATGCTGTGTATTCCCCTATGGAATACGCGCTGTACACAGTGCTTGAATTTTTTGTGCAGTGCTTATACGTGAGTTTACACAGCGCACCGCTTGAGGAGGTTTGCAACGACCTTTGGTTTGCCTCAAGATCAGCACATGTGTGCTTGTCACTGATATACTCATTAACTGCATTGTATCACCTTTGGAGCCTAAGGAAAAGGAGCACATTCAGACAAGCCGGCTGTTTTACTTGTTTATGGTATAACCGTTCTTTATACCTGTGGGGAGGGGTTAGTTTGGATAATCCGATTTAATCGTTATTATAGTTATATCTGCACGCTTGCGCTAAACAACGATGGTGGCAAGGTTTCCTTCTAGTGCCTATGCCCTCATCCGTGTCAATCGCAAGCGTGCAGAGAAGTTTTGGCCAGAAGCATATACATATATACGGTGAATATACGGTATTTTTGGCAGGGAAATCACTAAATATACGGTAATATACGGTGTGTATCAGGGTTGTTCAGTTCCAGGTTCGGCCAATAGTTCGAAATCGCGAACTTTCACGCATTTTAACGAACTTTAAAAGCGCCGTCTGGCGTTTGGTCAAAATTCGACGAACTTTTAAGAGTTAGTCAAACTTTACAGCATGCGTCTGTCAAAATTGCAAGGGACAGCAGCCCCTTCCAGTTCGGTCCCACTCTTTCCTTGCAGTAAAAATAACATGTTCAATGATTTATGTATGAATTACGATCTGTAATCTGTAACAGGCCAAAAAGTTTCCTTGGCCTGAAGGCCAAATTTGTCACACAAATCTTAACTGCCAAGATTTATATAACGCGGCACTTGCACTGCACCTGAAGGTTCTCCTTTTTCTGCTCTACAATGATGACATGGTCTCATTCCGGCCCATTTTTCCCCCGTAAATCTATTTATAAACATACACAACTAATTGGGAAGATTTGAAGGTGGGGGGAGGAGCCCAAGGGCCTGTTTCCCAAAATTGCACATCGAACCCTTCGAACAGTTCGAGGGTTCTAGAACTTTCACCAACTTTATCAACCCTTGCTCCCAAAAAAACGAATTGAACAACCTTGGTGTATATAGATGGTTCTGGCCAGCCCTAGTGCAGAGATGCAGGCCTTGTCCACACTGTACTCTTCAGAGTAAAACACATATCTAACCAAGGAGCTGCCTGCACTCCTTCCCCCAAACAAACATAATTTAGCAGGGCCTAACGCTCCTCTTCTCAACACTTGGCGTACAAACCCACAATTGCACCCACACCCACACCCACAAAGGAGCATGTACACACACACAACACTTTTGCGTACCTCTAGAACACATATTTTCTCCCCATACCTCTGGAACACACACCTCCTGCGTACCTCCGGAGATCACGTCCTCATGTCACACCGCCCCAATTCTCACCGAGACAAACCCAATCCCATGGCCCCTCTACATAATTTTTGTGCATCATCCCACCTGCTTACGTGTAATCAAAGGCTCAAAAAGGCTCAAGAACTCAAATGTACCATCTTCCCACTCCCTCAGATATCAAGTGGAAAGCTGAGCCACCTCCGCAATGCGGCGCTCAGCGAGATCGTATGGGCGTTAGCCTGCTGGCAGTACACGCCAGGCAAGAAGTGGCTGCGGGAGTACTTCCGAGTGACCATGCCTAAGCTCACAGACTTCAAGCCCATGCATTTGGCAAACACCATCCTGGCCCTGAAGAAGCTCAACTGCAAGGTGGGGGAGTTCTGCTGAGGCGGGTGCTCTGTAGTTGTTTGGTGTTGAGACACCTGACGCATGCCTGGTGCCCAATGTTGCACCTGCACAGTGTAGATGGGGCTGGCTATAACTAAATCTGTATGTGTGTGTATTTGTGTGGGTGTGAGTGTGGCTATAGGTGTGGGTGTGCGTGTGGGTGTATGTGAACATGTGGGAACTTTGACTTGTGCGGCTCAGGCTACCTTCGGATCTAAACAATGCATATGTATCTCGTGCCAAAGCACAACTGTAGAGGCGTGCATGTAATGTAATGTGTGACACAGATAAATGCAAACTGCGTACAAACCTCCTTATGTGTGTCTATTATTCATCTTGTACATCGGTGTACTCCCTACTGACTTCTTGAGGGGAAACGTGACTGGCGTGCCATGGTGAACGAGATGGACGCCACGCCACTCCTTCAGCACACACACACACTCTTAATTTACTTAGTCGTGCAGATGCCAACACGCATACCCCCCCACACGCACAACACACGTGCACACACACACATGCGCATACACACACATTGATACACACTTTTCTACACAGACACACATACAACTCACACACCACCCCTAACAACATTCCCCCCCTAGGTGCCCACTCTTTGGCTGGACGCCGCCCTGTGCTCCTTCTGCGCCCAGCTGAACGACGCGCGCGCGCACGACCTGGTGACTTTCATCGATGGCATCGTGGACGTGTGCGAGGATGCAGAATGGATGAGCAGGCCTGCCACAGGCCAGCGGTTGGGCTCTTTGGCAGACTTTGCCGCCTCCAAGTTTGACATCTGTGACTGCGTCATGCACGCTAAGTGAGTGAGACGCGTGGGTGTGTATGTACTTGCGTGCATGCTCAAGGATGTGTGTAATTATCCGTCTCCAACTTCGTCATCCGTGACTGCGTCAAGCACGGAAGTGGGGTGTGTGTATGTGTGTTAGAGCGACTTGCTTGTATTGGCGTGCGTGTGTTGTATGTGAGGAGCTGTCACCAACTACTCAAGTGGCAGCAGGAACGTAGGGCATAGGTTTCAACCGAAGCAAGTGCAAGTTAGGATCTGTAGAAACAAGGATTAGACCTGTACTCCATGGTCCTGCCATTATGCAAGTTGGTTGTAGCTCGTCTAGGGCTCCCAAAGGGATCCATCATGCTCAATCCTACATTTGCATCTGCGGTGCCTTTGCCAAGATGTTGACAGCCTTGAGTGCGTGAGGCTTTGCAGTGGCAGCTTCTTTGTGCATTCAGTATGAAGCTGGCATATTTTGGTCCAGCCAAGCAGCACAACCAAAACACACGCGCGCACACACGCACAACACATTCCCCCCCACACACACAAACACAGGCTGCTCGTGGCGCTTGCCACCGCCAAATGCTGCCCAGGCACAGGGTGGCTTGCACAGCACCAGGCTTCCCTCACACGCAGCCTCGCCTCCGCCTCCAAAGACTCATTGGATGATGAAGACATGGACCTTGATCCTGCCACCGCAATGGAGCTACGCAATGCGTATGCCAGCATGAACGCGCGGTTGAGCTCAGACCTTGAACAGGAGCTGATGCTGCGCTCGTTGTGAGGCCGATCCGGTTCTGACACGCAGCATGGCTGCACAGAAGGCTTGCCTTATAATTGAGGCTGGCTTGCTGTGCGAGCTTCATGGACTGTGTGTCTTTGTAGAAATGTGTGGTGTTCAGTGGCTGCTAAGCGCGTGTACACGTGTTCTTGGCGCTGTGAGAGGAGAGACGATGAGAGAAACAGAGGGGGGGAGAATGAGAGAAATTGCGTAAATGAGAGAGGGAGGAGAGAGTTGTTCCATTAAAAAAATTACCATCTAACCTTTACGGGGGTGTAAGGTGCTTTCATAGTGCAGCTTGTCTTTGTACTGCACGCGCTTGGGATTTGTTGTCGAATGCCCAGGAAACTTGAGCGCATGCCCACGCTTGCTCTAGGACCAAGAGCTGAATGATTATTTTTAGTTTGACATACATCCTCTTTTTTATTTGAACTGCCCAGAAGAGCTTCTGAAACTTGATTCTTGATTCCATAGAGGGTTTTTGGCCTGGTGCCCCCCTCACTTCTTCCAGCACGATACTGTGGTCTTTTCCTCGTTGTACACGTCACTTTTGATTGTTGGCAGGGTGTTGTTGATTTATTCTGTCGCGACGAATCATGGTACCAGCTTAAGCATGGATTACATTACACCTTTTTCCTCTAGTTCCTGTTTTTTTTTTTTAGCCAATTGTTGTTTCAGGCTTTTCCCAAGCTTTCGCTGAGATGCCCTTTGAGGCGTATATGGCGATGTAACCTTATCTTACGCATGGATTGCAAGTGTGGGCCATATAGGTGTTGTGTTTAACGTGGGGAAGAGCGAGTTTGTTACAAGAGGACCATCTAAACTGGCCAAACATTTAATAACCGTAACACCGTAACTCACATTATAAATCCCATGGAAAATCACACAATCCGTCCATGCCACTGATAGAGCTTTAGACAGTTTGCTGCTCAGAATTCGCAAGGTTGAATGATTGCAAAGGAATTGCTGGGTGTGGTATCAAGAAGGATTACACCTTGTAACTTTCATACTAAAAATTGTCAATTTGTCTCGCTAAAGGAATGGAGCATCTTTGCTTTTGGTTCTTGCGTATGTGACCAATGTCCTGGTGAAGATGAACATGTTCAGAACGAGGTGCATGCTCTTTTAATTTGCCAAGACCATCGAGTTTGTGAGCTGAGGAAACACTTTTCCTTCCTGTTTAC
>Ga0307963_1001280_pt1 | contig 19116 bp, 24 predicted proteins | sample OrgLakmetagen594_FD_201829 | JGI IMG/M metagenome (GOLD analysis project Ga0307963, IMG submission 201829) | Saline water microbial communities from Organic Lake, Antarctica - #594 | ecosystem: Environmental > Aquatic > Non-marine Saline and Alkaline > Saline | place: Antarctica: Organic Lake... | reverse complement strand
CTTTGTTATGTATATGTGTCAATCTCTATATTATAGTATCTCTCTCTATTTATAATTTTGCCTCTTTCTTATTATTGCAAAAAATCGTCTCATCATTTAATTATCTCAGCTTCGTAATATGAGCCATCAATTCCACTGTAAAAAACACCATTCCCTCACAGTTTCACCACCTCCCTTTCAGTGCACACACTTCTTGCAGGTATGATGGGGCCTGACATGCTTTCCAATTTGATCCTTCCTCAACCAACCTGTGTTATAAAGCAATTCTCTCAATTGCACTCACCAATCCCTGCACTGCTATTGCATTTCTACAGGTACCAAATAAAAAAACACCCTCAGGCCTTACAAGCTATCCATGTCAGCTCTCTTCCATTGTTTTAACCCTCCAGTTGCACTCACCAGGCCCCCTGCTGCCTATTGTAACCACACAGGTACGATGCTACCCTTGGACCTGATATGCTGTCCACCTTTAAGCTCCCCTTTGGCCCTGCCCTGCACCCAAGGGTCGTTGCCACTGATGGCTCAGAACGTGGACACAAAGGGCCTGACTCACCGCTGCTGGGGCATTTGGACGTGTTGGGTAGGTGGACGTGCATACATGATTGTGTTCTGCATCAGCATTCCACCATTTCCAACGTGGAGGGGAAATTTTGGATACGCGAGCCCCTTACAGAAGAGTGGAAGAATTGTGAAACAAGAGATATTCAGAAAGGCCCATACAGTAACAAATATATGCGCAAATTTGGTAGCTATGTCTGCATCTTTATCTGCATCTGTACCTATTCTGATCTAATTTAGCTAAGGCACATGCACAGGAAGCTGGTATGCGGAGACTGCAGCAAATGTATATTTTTTTGCACCTAACTACCTATTCTAATAATGGCGTGGTGTTTAGACTGTAAATACAGGAGTGTGATACCATTTGTGCTCCAAACACGTTATTTTTGTCGTTGCTCTTTGCTTCAAGCCGTGACTCGTTCCACAATCACAACATTAGAAATGCTGACTAAAGGCTCCATCGCTCCTTACCTCTGCATAGCTGCTCTTCTTGCTTGCAAAGAAGTGTGCGTGCCTGCCCACACAGATACCCTGCCCCTAGGACGCCCGAACGGTGAGCTTGAGGCGCACAGCTACAGAGCACTGCTCGCTGCTCAGGTCCTGGGCAGGCTGGCAGGTGAGTTGCTAGATGATAGCAGGGGGTGCCTTTAGAAAGATGTACGGCAGCGTAGTCGGATCCGCTCCTGAAATCAAAGCAGGGCAGGCTGGCAGGTGGGTTAATTGATGGATAACAGGGAGTACCTGCAGAATGAAAATGTGTCCGCTCCTCATGTCAAACATGGGCAGGCTGGCAGTTGTGTTGCTAGGTAGCAAGAGGGGACACCTGCAGGAAGGTGCACGGCCGTAGAACAAAATCTGCTCCTTGGATCGAAATATTCAGGCTATAAGTTTTTGGTAGATAGATAGTTAAAAATGTAAACGGCAGCATAGTCGGATCCGCTCCTTTCGTCAAATAAGGGCAGGCCGGCAGATTCGTTGGGTGATAGGTAATAGGTAAGGACACACTGAGAAAAAACACGGCAGTAGAATAAGATCTGCTTCTTGAATAAAAAAGTTCAGGCTGGCAGGTTGGTTGGCAGATATATAGCAGGAGGGGATACCCTTAAAAAGGCACACAGCAGCGTAGTCAGATCCGCTCCTGTCATCAAGTAAGGGCAGGCCGGCGGATACGTTGGGTGATAGGTAATAGGTAGGGACACACTTGGCAATAATATGGCAGTGGAACTGTACCCGCTCCTTCATATCAAGCATATCGACCCTGTTGGGTGATAGGTAATAGGTAGGGACACCTTGAGAAAAAACATGGCAGTGGAACTGTACCCGCTCCTTCATACAACCCTGTTTGGTCATGCAGGTAAAGAACCAGTACTGTTGGCAGCATAAAGACTTGCAAGATACAAGAGCACTGTGATAAGTCGATAAGTAGTAGGATCCTCTACTCTTAGGCGCAGAACCGTGGGTGATGGGCTGCCTGTAATGGCATCCACCGCTCCAATTATACCCAGAGCATACATACGTGCCCAGCCAGAATTTTTATCTCTGCCACCTTCATTGGTGCATGCTGGTGACGCCTTTGGCATGTCTCCTGCATAGCTTGACAAGTTTCACACTCAAATGCGCCTAGTCAATGACTGGAAATCTCACTGTCCACACTGAGAACAAAATGAGCCTCATCTGTATGCACCTGGCGCAGAAAATTAGCTGTCAAATGAGCTTTTCCGCGGACCACAGCCCACCACACATCCACTCCACATATCAATACACAGATTCACACTGACCATGCACCCACTGCAGCTTCATCAATATGTGTGCTCTCCTCCCAATCAATTGCTTATGCATAGTTGAGAAACCTCATTTCATTTTTTATTCCTCTGTAGGACTACTTCCTGATCCCCACGCTTCGCCTAAGCACGCACCCACTGCTGCTGCATTAGATGCTCTGCTTACCCCACCCCTGGCCTCTCGCCTGTCTGCCCCTAATGACACTCGCTTGCTCTCTGTGCTTAACGGAAGCGGCATGGAGACAGCACGGGTGAGTACGTGGGGAGGCGGAAATTGTAGGAGTCTGTTTTGTTGGTGGCCGAAATACTAGAAGTGGTTTGTTTTAGTGGTGAGCTGTCATGACAAAAAGTGGCCCTGAGCTCAGTCTCACCATTATTTTGGCAGAATTGTGCCTTGCGCAATCGTGTGGGAAAAAGATTACGAGAAATTGAGGGAGGAATGCGTGCAAACTCGCAGCTGTTATTGGTGGTTCTAAGCTTTGAACAGCTTTATAAGTGTTCCCCATTTATTCTTTTCCACGTACACGCAGCTGTTATCCATGATTGCAAACCTTGCTAAGCTCTCAAAGTGTCCCCTAATTATTATGCTCCGTGCACACGCAGCTGTAATCCATAAATGCAAGCCTCGCTAAGCTCTCAAAGTGTCCCCCAATTCATTATGCTCCATGTGTCCAGGTCATCTGGAGCCCTGGCATGCGCGACGAGCTGCAGAGTGGCTTGTCATTTATGAGAGAGGCCATGAGTCATGGTCATCCATCCTCACAGCCACCTGTTGGTCCCAATCGACCCGCTGCGGTTTATCCCTCAGCGCGTCCAGATTGCCAAAGCACTACTCTTGGACGTGTTGATATTGAGGGGGTGCTGGTGGCAGGGAGTGGGAGCTGGAGCCAGGTGCAGGGAGATCAAGCTCCTGCTGGTGCCCAGGTGTGAGGGTGTGTGTGCAGGTGCAGAGCGATTTCCTTGAGTGTTACTTTTGGTGTGTTTCATTGCAATCACGCTCCTGCTGTTGCCCAGGTGCCCAGGTGTGAGAGCAGGTGCAGGTGCAGGTGCAGGTGTGAGAGTGTGTGCAGGTGCAGGTGCAGGTGTGAGGGTGTGTGCAGGTGCCCAGGTGTGAGGGTATGTGTGCAGGTGCAGAGCGATTTTCTTGAGTGTTACTTTTGATGTGTTTCATTGCAATCAGGCTCCTGCTGTTGCCCAGGTGCCCAGGTGTGAGAGCAAGTGCAGGTGCAGGTGTGAGAGTGTGCAGGTGCAGACGCAGGTGTGAGAGTGTGTGCAGGTGCAGGTGCAGGTGTGAGAGTGTGTGCAGGTGCAGGTGCAGGTGTGAAGTGTGTGCAGGTGCAGGTGCAGGTGTAAGAGTGTGTGCAGGTGCAGGTGTGAGAGTGTGTGCAGGTGCCCAGGTGTGAGAGTGTGTGCAGGTGCAGGTGCATGTGTGAGAGTGTGTGCAGGTGCCCAGGTTTGAGAGTGTGTGCAGGTGCAGAGCAATTTTCTTGAATGTATTGCTTTTAATATATGTTGCAATACATGCCTGTGTGTTTACGTTTGGCGATCATGCTTTTTTCTGCATCAATTGTTCGCTCACGTATGCAGGCCAGTGGCGGTGTCCTTGTGAGGCCGCCCCAAGTGTGGAGAGGCTTCTCAGTGCTCAAAGGCGAGCTGGTGGTGGGAGGGGTGTATGTGCGTGTGTACAATAGCCTCCCCCAGACGCTCCCTGCCGATGCTCCTGGGTTTTGCAAGGCGCTGGTTAGGTGCGTTTGCCAAGGCTGTTTTTGAGTGGGCTCACTTCCAGGCAGCAAATCAATGATGTTAATTTCCTAGGTATAGCCATATTTCCAGAGGGGGTCATTTGAGCAAAAGTCCTGGGATGTGACTTTTTTATGCAAACCATGTTCAAGTAATTTAAATAGATGGTTCACAAAGGCAAGATGGACCTCCCCAATGGCCTGGGCAGAATCTCAGTCCAAATTTTGGCACTGAGAATTCACATTTTGGGCCACAGCACCCTAACCAGGGCTTCTATTCACCTCGAAACACGACAGGAGTACTTCTTACACGATGAGGAGTCGTTTGGAATGCTGAAAACCCAATTTGGTGGAACTTGGTTTTCCACCCTTTTGCTGTTTTTTTCCAAGGATAATGGGCCAAAATGGGGTATCTGGCCAAGTATTGCTTTGTTTTGCCCCATTTTTGTTGCAATGATATTCTTTATTGAAATGTAGACGATTCATGTAATAATGACACAACTCAGGTCAGTGGGTGGTGAGATATGAGAGAATGGTGGTGAAAAACAGGGTTCACGCCGCGGGCAATTAGACGTGTGTCCCAGAACTTGCTTTTTTCAAGCTCAGGTGCTACCTAAGGTTGCTAAGCTTAGAAAGTGCAAGCTCCGGGGCCTTAGATGACCACTTCTGCCATGTTTCCCAACTTTCCATCCATAAATAAATACAAAATCGCTGGCAAAATTTACAGTTGTTGCAATGGAGCTTCATGCCCTGCGACTATCAACACTGAGCTGTACCGAACCTCCCTCTTCTGCATAGAGTATGGCGGTCTGAAAGAGCAAATCATGCAGTGTGTCTCCTGTGTCCTACATACACATCCTACACATATCATACATACGGGCATCACCTTCTTGTCCGCTCCTTATCCAGGTTCCTGTACGATGAGCTGGTGCTGGCTCCATCCAAGCAAACCCAACATCTGTCTCCGTCTGCAGCTTCTTCCTTACCCCCTCCTCCACTCTATCTCCTATCCCCTCCTCTCAACACATCTTGTTGTGCTGTCATGCGGGCCCTGGCTGGATTAGTCGAGGTGCGCTTGCTAATCGCTATGTTCTCGGAGGTGCCCTTTTGCTGTGAGCATAACGACCGGGTAACAAAGTTTATTACGTTGCCTTTATTACAATTCTTGTGAGATTTAATGCAGCGTTTTCCAACTGTGTGCAGTGCTGTACTAATGTGTGCAGTGTTGTTCAACTGTGTGCAGTGCTGTACAACTGTGTGCAGTGTTGCATAGTTGTGTGCAGTGTTGTACAACTGTGTGCAGTGTTGCATAATTGTGTTGCAGTGCTGTACTACTGTGTGCAGTGTTGCATAATTGTGTTGCAGTGCTGTACTACTGTGTGCAGTGTTGTCCAACTGTGTGCAGTGCTGTACAACTGTGTGCAGTGTTGTACAACTGTGTGCAGTGCTGTACAACTGTGTGCAGTGTTGTACAACTGTGTGTAGTGCTGTACAACTGTGTGCAGTGTTGCATAATTGTGTTGCAGTGCTGTACTACTGTGTGCGCTGTTGTACAACTGTGTGTGGTGTTGTACTACTGTGTGCAGTGCTGTACACCTATGCTGCAGTGTTGTACAACTTGTAGCTATTTGGTGTACCTGTATGGCGTATGGTGTCGTTTGTTTGCGATGCAGCTGAAATTGAGTAGACCCCAGGTGCTCCAGCACACCTATCCATCCTTCAGCCAGATGTTCATTCGTGCAGCATCTGATCTGTTTGGTCAGCGGCATCAAATGGCATTACCTACAACCAAGAGACCTTGCACTCCTTGTCTTAAAGATGCACCCATGGTGAATGCACCTTCTGTTTACTAATAAGAGCACGGTGATCAATTAGATCACAGGCACGCGTTCTTGCCATTGCCACACATGTACACATGTATGCGCACACACATTCACGCTCTTTGACATGTATACACATATGCACACACACGCGCACACGCACGCATGTTAGCACAAGATAGAACATGCACACACCAACATACAAATGCACACGCATACCCACTCAGGCGGAGCCACGCCTGCTAGGTCTCATGGCCTCCCGCTCCGCGGTTGCACCTTTGCTGGCTCCCTTGCGTGCCGCCGCCACCGCTACTGCTGCCGCTCTGACTTGTGCTGCATCTGAGCAGAACGATCATGCAAACTCCGCTGCCGCGCTCGTCTCTGCCCCTCCTGGGGTGGACAGCACCACAAGCACACCACCCACACCTGACAAGGCTGGAGGACCACGTCCGGCTCCCTCTTCCTGCAGCATACAACGCCTGGCAGCTGACGCTGCAAATGCATACCAGGCAGCTACAGCAGCAGCTCCGCTTGCACAGGCATCCTTGTCTCTTCTGCACCGCCTAGTGTCGCATGCTGGATGTGTGACGGCTCTTGCCTCCACGCCAGCCGCGTCCCACGCAGCAACTCAGCTTCTGTTTGCACCCCCTAGCGCAGAAGTCTTACTGGCAGGCATCAGGCTGATCAGGGCGCTCGCAGGTGGGTGTCGGGTGGTGGTTATTAAAAGCTAGTGCAGAAGGTGCTAGCCGCCACTCTCATGCACACACACCCACACACACACACACACACACGCACACACACACACACACACACACACACACAACTGACGATCGGCAGGCTTTCTGCCAATCTCAGGCGCACAGAATACGCCAAGCTTACACACTCTCACACCTCATCCCCACGACTTGCGTGTTCTCTGCAATTCCGGGGCTTCATGCTGTGGACAATGTTCTGAACCACCAGTGCTGTCCATGCACACCTCAGGCTTGCATGCCGTTGGCACCGTGGCAGTGGAGTACGGGGGCACGGTGCTGCTTGCAGATGTACTCATGGACCTGGCTCTGGCACTTGGAAGCCCCAGCAACACTCAGCAGCAGCAGCAACAGCAACAGCAGCAGCAGCGGCAGCAGCGAGAGGGTCAGCCCCCCCACTTGTGGAGGCTGTGGGGCTGGAGGCAGCGCGCACAATCACACACTGGTGTGTCATGTCAACAGCAAATACCTGTTGGCACAGCTGCAGCAACCGCAGCAGCAGTGAGCGCAGGAGAGTATTTGCAAGGGAAAGGTGAAGCCAGTGGGTGGGTGGGCAGCACAACCGGCCCAGGGAGAGAGGGTGAAGGTGGCTATCCTCAGGCTGCGGATGAAGGTGCACAATGTGTTGTAGTGGAGGAAGGGAGGCTTCACGCAAGTGTATGTGTGCCTGAGGCAGTACTGCGTCAAGCAGCCGAGGAGGCCGTGGGGTTGTTGGCATCTCTGCTGGGGTCTGCTTCCCACGGGACAGCAATCTCGCTCATGCTCCAGGTCGGTGGGTCAGTTTGATGGTGAGAAGTATTCACACACACACACACACACACACACACACACACACACACACACACACACACACGCACACACACACACACATAAACACACACACACACGCACTCACACACACCTCCCCCCCTCACACACACACACACACACACACACACGTATCTCGGCAAAGGGTAGAGAGAACGTACACGTGTTGCCACGTGATGGTGAGCCAATACGCGTCTTATCTTCATTCTTGCTTTGGCGGCTTTTTTGCGGCTCAAATTTGGGCCTCGAATTCTCCCTTGCTACTGTGCTGTGATGGCGTGTGGAAGGTCAGCACTATATTCACGGTTTTGTAACAAGGACGTGACGTGTATACGAAGTATGCATGCTTCATATGTAGGGTTGGCCAGTACCATACATTCATAGGTATATACGGTGTATATACGGTATTTTTGGCAGGGAAATCAACATACACACGGTCATATACGGTGTGTATATTCAGTTCTGGCCAACCCTATTCATATGGCCTCAATCGAGAACTGCTTCTAATTACTGGTGTAATTGCGAGGGGCATAACCTTATGCTGTAGCAAGTGTACACCTGTGAGCTAAGATACAGCCCATGGGACATCTAATCACGATAATACTCGTCACTCGTACGGTACACGTTACGATAATACTCGTCACTCATAAACACCTTCAACACAATACCAGATTCTGCACCCTAATCAGAACAACCTTTCCTCCCTCTGATCCCCCCCTTCACAGTACAATTCCACCAATTCTTTGTCACTGTAGCTCGTTGCCCACTTCTTGCGTCACGTCCCCCTTCTGCACAGCGTGTTCTACCGTCAGGCCTGGTCTCTACCATAGCTACTTCCCCCCCCTCCGTGGTCATTGCCACTCTTGCCCCGCCCCTCCCACCCCCTCCCTCCACCGCTCTATCCACATGGACCGTGCCCAGTGCAACAGACTCCCCTGCCCACCCAGCAGCACCATCTGCAGGAGCAGGCACCAGCAGTGCAGCAACCACACCAAGCCTGGGTGTGTGTGTGTTTGTGTGTGTGTTTGTGTGTGTGTGTGTTTGTGTCTACCTGCGTGTTTGCTGAGTACGAGTATGGATGTGTGTTTCCAGATAGGAGGCACGACCAGACACTGCATCACCGCCACACAGAGAGCAGTCCACGTTAACGATGCAATATTTTCAGTGGATCACGCTGCAGGAGGCGTGGCCACTCCAGAGCTGATATGGGACCGGAGCATGGCTGAAACTGCGTCAGTGTGTCTCTCACAGCTAGCCTCAGCCTGCTTCCAACACCACCAGCGGCAGCAGCAGCAGCATCAAGGGGGGGGGCTAGCTGTGTGGATGCCTCCTGCAGGCGTGCTTGTTCGGTATGCCAGGCTGGATGGGGAGGTTGCGGTGGGCGGTGTGTACTGCAGGCGAGTGAATTATACTGCCGGCTCGCTATCTATTTTAAATAGTTTGTTCGGTGGAATGGTCAGTGCTGTAGGCTTGTGGTTGTGCTTGCACTTGGCTCTTGTGGTGCTGTAGACTGGTGGAAATGCAAGTGTGTGTTGTGTGTGGTACTTGCGTGTAAAATGTAGATCACATGCGTAATAGTCTGTACTGCGGGTGAGTGTGATGTCCTTTTAGCGCTGTAGGCTGGTGGAAATGCAGGTGTGTGTATGTACGGTGTTTGTGTCTGTATACTGTAGGCATAATAATCTGTACTGCATGTGTGTGCTGCCCAGGCATGGTGTGTGGTGTAAGGTGTATGTTATAGGAGATCAAACAGCACATGCTTATGTTCAGCTCAAATGTAGGACCGGTAAGGACAATATGATTGATTCCCTTTTTTTCATTTTGACAAATTTAATTTTATCGATGTATCAGCGAGATGAAAATGAACCTCAGGGAGACACGGGGGATAACATTTTTGTGTACCTGTCACAGGTAACTGTTCGTCATTTCAAATGCTCGTCATTTCAAATGCCCGTCAGTTCAAATGCCCGTCAGTTCAAATGCTCGTCAGTTCAGATGCTCGTCAGTTCACATCACTGCCACACGACTCACTACTGCCATCAAATAGGCGTGGTACTGTGCCTCATCTTTGTGCTGCTCGTCATTTCAAGTCACTGCCACAAAACTCACCGCTGCCACCATTTAGGCTTGGCACTGTGCCTCACCTTTGTGCTGCGAGTGTGTGTTTTGTGGTTCAAGCATTTCAAACATTTCAAGCATTCCAAGCATTTCAAGCATTTCAAGCATTTCAAGCATTTCTAGCATTTCAAGCATTTCAAACATTTCAAGCAAGGCTGTGCAACCGCGTTGAGCTAGAGATGGTAGCAAGGGAGAGAGAAGTGTGTGTAATACGAGTCAATAAATAAGGACTATGATGAGTGTTTATGATCGCTAAAACGTAATAAAATCACCTCACCCATTCCTCAGGTACAAACTTGTGGGTCAACATATAGCACCACACACGCTGTCAGTGCTGCTGGCTGCACATAAAAAGATCTAGGCCTGCATCACGCATCACACATGCTATCACTTATGCAGGCTGCACATTAAAACAAAATTACAGACCTGCATCACGTAACACACACGCTATCACTTCTGCAGGCTGCACGTACAAATATTACATCAGAGTTAACACTACACTTGTTCTGCTCAGCAGACAAAAACATTCCTCACAATGCGTTGTGTGCATGTACACACACACACACACACACACACACACGACCGCTGCAGGCTGTTTTTGAAAGATCCCTCCTACCCTCTCCGAGACCCACGGGCCTTTGCAGACAAACTCACAGAGGCAGTGCTTGAAACTGCCGCTGCCTCTGCACAGCAGCTGTCTAGCCCGCAGCCACCACAGCACCCACAGCAGCAGCGGCAGCAGCAGCAACAGCAACAGCAACAGCATACATTGCAGGGCAGTGATCAGCCTCCACAGCACCCACAGCAGCAGCAGCAGCAACAGCAACAGCACACATTGCAGGGCAGTGATCAGCCTCGCTTGGTGCTTCTGTGCAGATGCTTGGTTGCGCTGCTGCAGCAGCACGTCCTCCTGGGTGACCACCTTACCACCACAGGGCTACTCCCTAGGTATTTGAATTGTGCAAACATGCGTGTGATATTGACACCTTGTTGAACAAGAAGTATGTGATAGCATGCGTATGTGATAGCATGTGTAGTGCCCTGTACTAAAGGAGGGAACCCCTTGCTGCGACACAGTTGATACCTTATAATCAGTGTTGTGCACATACGGCGTCATTCAAAAATGGCACCGTAAATAACGATCGTAAACAACGGCGTTACCGTCCCTAAACTCTGACGATTGACGGCGTAATTTACTTTTTTCACCGTCAATATGACATAAATTACGCCGTCAGCATCGTTTACCATTGACGCCGTCAAGCGTCAGGTGCACAACACTGCTTATAATGTACACATGTGATGTAGTGGGTGCAAACTGTGTGTGTCCTGAAGTGTGGTGTTCGACAACCTAACAATGGCCCTCTATCACATGGTTGTATGTAAAGGTTTCTGATGGTGTAGTTAACGCAATGAGCGTGAGTATCCTATAGTGTTGTGTTTTCCAAAAAGAGATCATCCCTCTTTCACAAGGTTGGTTGGAACCCATAGGTACGTAACACAAGTAAGTGAGAAGAAGTTGGGGTCGTTATGACCTGACTCATGTTCGATGCAAGGGAACCATTTTTGTCGAAAGCACGCTGCCAAAGGGTAGGCCAGGGGGGCGATGTATGATATTGTAAAATACTACAGAGAGGCTTTTGACAGCACTTTGCAGTACTGGGAACCCTTTGAATATTCTTGCTCCTGCAGATTATCTGTGTAACTGTCCTGTGTTGTGACTGGGTTCATTGCTAAGGCAGAAATGTTTGCGTTTGAGTTCATGGAGAAGGGTTGCAGGAGTGTGCAATTGAAGTAACAGGTTTCAATAACGAGTAAAGAGTAATGGAGTACTTAAAGAAGGATTAAGCTCAAAACAGTGTGCTTCTGAGACTGTGCGGGACGATGATTCTTGAGACTAAAAACTGAGTTTGCAAAGGTGGAGCATGTGTACACAATTCGGGTGCATTTAGGAAGCACCACCAGCCAGGGAAAAACCACATTTTGTAAATAATCAATACTGCCTTCACTGCGTACTCACATCGTATGAACTAATCTTCTGGAATTCAACGCGTTGCTTTAAACCTGCCTGCTCGAAATGCAGACTGGTGTCCTTATTAGCAGCGCACGTGCCAGGGGCGGGCGTCAGTTTGACCATCCCTCAAGCAGGCTCCAGCGTCAACACACCCAGTAGAGGCGCAAGCAACAACGGTGAGATATGGACGTAGAGATAATGACAGCCACTTCTCATTTCTATGTGAGGGAAAGGGAGCCAAGCCGAGGGTACCAATGTGATGAAGGACGTTTGTAGCACTGAGCATCAAGCTCTTCCTAATTAATGTAGGTAATGTCCCTCCAATGCCTGCATCGCTGTATCCTTTTCTTTTACTAAGTGCTTGTGGTGAACTTAAGGACCTTGGGTCAAAAGGTACGCGTAAATGATAGCTTGCGGTGCAGTGACACTTAAGGAGATGGAGGGCATCATGGCAATGATTCAAGTGGAAACGAACGGGCTGGAGTTAGATAGCATTGTAAGATGACTGGGAGCATCGTGAATTGTGCATAGGATTTGGAACATGAGGGTCAGGGAAATGCATCCTGGACATATGCAATGCATGTTAGACCGTATGTTGAATCCATTACATGCGGTCTGCCCTTTGTGCATACCTTGTACACTGACAAAGGTGAAAAAAAAGCTCTGTGAATGCAGCCGGCACGATATGTCGTGAGCCTTTTGGCCTTGTCTTCATCGGCACCTGTGCCACTTTGCCACAGACGATCAACTGTACAGGGAGCACCTGCAGCACACCCTGCGAACAGGCAATTATTGATTGTATTGCATACGATAGAGCATCCATGGGAATGAAGAGCAACTGTGCACCACTTTCCGAGTAATGGGAAGCATTTATGCGCAACCCCAACGCACAGGGCAACAGCTGGAAGCGGCTTGCAGCCTGCTGCGCGTGCTGCATGCACTCAGCGCTCGCCTATCAGCAGCACAGGCCTTGTCCTTGACTTGTGCGGGACCTCTGGCTGCTTCCGCTCATGCCACCTCCTCCGACCCCAACCCCATTCCAATCCCTGGCACCTCTGCTTCAGCAGCGATCACCCCGCCACAAACACCGGCACAACCAATCCACCCGGCACCCCTCACCCAATCTCCACCCCACACAGTCCATCCAGCAGAGGGATTCGCTCCTGCTTCTTTGCCAATGCCAGGAGTTGCATTGCCCCCCACTTCTTTTGCTGTTTCCCCGCCATCGCCGTCTGCAACCGCGTCTGCTGGAGTGGTGGGCGTGCTGCAGAGCATGCTGAGTATGTGCTGGGACATCCTTGTCGAGGATACACCTTTTTCCGCTGGTCAGGTGAGTGTGTGGCAAGACCAGAAGCAAGTGCGTGGACGATATATAGTGACGTGGCAGGTGCAGGATAGATGCAAAAAAATGCGGTTCACAAGTCTGCATTGCCACATTGCTGTGCAGAACATTGAAGCCCATCCTTCGATCCTCTTTGGGGATAGCCTTCTCCTCAATTTCACTCCCTTAAATTCATCAATATCCTTTGCATACTTCGATGACTAATGTGCACTATGACGCTCATTAGCATGCATGAATTTTGCGCTCCTTGTGACGTGCATGTAGGGGTTATTGCCATCAAAGGCTTTAGCAGGCGAGGGCTGTGTTCTGGCAATGGAGACTCTGAAGCGCTTGCTTGTACAGGGAAACCGTAACAAGGACATGATAGTGGGCTGGGCATTGCAGGTGTGTGTGCGCCTCCCTTTGCACGAGTGTAAATATGTGTATAAATTTGCTGCATCAGCCTTTGAGCTCGACCACAGACACTATCTAGGAGTATCCTAGAAGTAGCATCTTTCCTCAGGTCCTGTCAATCTTGTCATTTGCTACTGTTGTAATTGTGCATGGTCTGGATGTAGGGTGCTGCTCTCCTGTCACTGCACTCACCAATGCCAGCAATACTGTGTCCTTGGAATAAGGCGCACACGGTTTCTATCATGTGCATTGGTAACCAGTGTGTTTAAGATGATGCTTGTATCCCAACTGATACCAGACATCACTGACCGTGAAGGCGTATTAGATGCAAGGATTGCACACGGTTTTCTATCATGCGCATTGGTAAGCAGTGTGTTTAAGATGATGCCTGTATCCCAACTCATACCAGACATCACTGACCGTGAAGGTGTATTGGATGCAAGGTTTGGATAAACCCAATTAATTAAACTCCAAAGCGAGGGGGGCAACACACCCCCGATCATTAAACACACCGACCATTATCATGATAACCACTTCACCGATCATTAAACACACCCGATCATTAAACACAATGCGAGCTTAGGCATTCTCGGTTTTGCCCCTTTCCTGATTAAGCAAGCGAGATCTTCATGCACATGAACAAAAGCAAAAGTAAGTAAATTGATGCGTTAAAAGGCGGAAAATGGGGGAAATCGCGTTTTTGGAGCAAAACTGCATATTTCAGGGCGTTTTGACCCGGTTTCAAACCTCAAATATCTGGACAACCACGTGTTTTGCACCAAATGCAACCTCGCAAGGTGTTTTATATTTGAACTTTTAAGTTGCTCCCAACACTCCGCGAGGAAGTTAAAAACGTGGGCGGTACGCAGTGATATACCAACTGTACGATATAAGTGATATTTAACCCCAGGGATTAAATTGCTGACGTTTGGCTGGATGGAGTACAGGCCACGGGGTGGAAATGCTACAAATGGACAGCCATGTTGTACAAAATGTCCTATTATAATCAGAAAATGTGAAGGAATATGGAAAAAGTGATGCATGCTTTCAATCTCTCTCAGTTGCCCCCTGCCTATTAGAAGATTTCACTAACTCAGTGTTTACTGCATCCTAATTAATTTTTTCACAAAAGGAAAAAGTTATGTGTGGCTATTCAGATCTTACGATTTTGAAACGGATATGTGTGCTTATATGGTACAGGTTGGGCCGCTAGAACTTCTGCTGGCGGTGTCAGATGGATCGCATGCACCACTTCACCAACATCAGCAGCAGCAGCAGCAGCAGCATTTAAAATTGATTTGTGTATTATTCTGCACAGGTCGGGCTGCTAGAACTTCTGCTGGCGGTGTTAGATGGATCGCATGCACCACCTCACCAACAGCAGCAGCAGCAGCAGCAGGATCCTAGCGTGATTGTGCGTGTCCAGGCAAGTCTGATTCTCCAATAAAAAGCAGGAGCTTGGTTTGGTTTTAGTATTAATACTGCTGTACCATAAGGGATCAGAAGGTGGAATATCACCTGCCTTATGACAAATTGGCGTGTCAATTCACTGTGCGTGACCTGCATCCAAGTGCAGCAAGAATTGCCATCCTGCATTGGTTGCAATTCAGGTGTGGGCGAGCACTCAGTCGCAGCAAAAGTGACGTGCCTGTGCATGCTCCAGGCAGTCCATAACCTCCTCTTTTGCAGTTTCTTTTTTGCAGTTTTCACATTGCAGTTTTCTTTTGCAGTTTCTTTTTTGCAGTTTTTTTGCTCCTTTCCACATTGGAAGCGAAGCACGCATCTTTACCCAAGCTTGTCAATCATACCACACTCCTTGGTGCTCCTCCTGACACAGGCAGTGGACGTGGTCAACCTCATGGCAGAGCCTGGGACCCACAGCTACCAGGTGCGCTTGTAATCAAACTTATTGTATTAATTTCATTTCACTCAAGAGATCCGTCCTCACAAATTAAGTTAAAATGTCTTACGACAAGATGTATGCAAGGTTAGCAATTGGGCATTTTGCTATCCTAAACAGCAACACATGATCCAATATGACTACCTGTGAGCACTTTCTGTAGCAACTCCCACATATTCAATCACCCAAACAATCCGTTGTCCTGGTGATCAAAAGGAATTATCAGGCGCAGCTACCCAGCACGTTGTCCTAAAATATAAAAATTGTTCCATTCATGCATTGGGCACAAAGCCTGTTACCTGATGTCATTCAACAAAAGTAATAAGCAGGCTTGGATCTCTGGAATGAAATGGAATTAATACGATAAGTTTTTCATGCTACAAAACACAGTTTAAGTACCTTACATATTGTATATTGTCACGAGTGATTGTACGTTACTCTTAGAATGTTTCCCTTGTTTATTGAAGTCACTTCTCAGCGGGCCTCATGTGTGTGGTGGGGAAAACTTGTCGTGAATGAGACGCCGTTCTTTAATTGGTTTCCAGACTCCTATGTGTATTGCAGCCTTCCCCTCTTGTTTTCTGCCAATTGGCCACTGTTATTTTGACCATTTTGGAACCCTAGGACACGAAGTGTCTAGGGCTTATGGATTGCCAGAGAAACTGAGAGCCTTATTGCTTAGAAAATGTTGGCTTTCTCCAAATCTTTTTGTCGCCAAATCGAGTAAGAACCTCATGCCGAGTAGGACCGTGCTTTCCGATCGTCGTAAGACATACTGGGCCTTAACGCCTCATGGCGATGCCGCGAAATGCAAGCCTGGTTCCCAAGCGGAGTCATGTTGTTGCATTTTCTCGATTAGCAGGAAGTCAAATACAACATCGCTGGAGCATAATTGCATTCCAGCCACTTGTTGTTGTGATGACGTGTGCTCGGTGCAAGCGCTGTTCGGGGTTGAGAATGGCAGGTTTCAGGAAGTTCCAAAAGACATCTGGCATCACCCATAAGGTCTTTATAGCTGTGGAAGCTTGCATGCACCTGCCATGCCTTTTCACACAAGACTTGCTGAAGATGACTTGCACGACCTAGGGTTCCCCAAGCACAGCGTCACTATATTGTTTGACTTGATGTAGTAGTTTTTACCTGCGTTGTGTTCCTGGATTGTCCTTATTGCCGTAAATTTCCCTTATTTACAGACAGATTATCTCGGATGTATCGGCCTTCTTGCAGGTGGACATGATATTGAACAACAACAGCACCTGGCCCATGTATCGAGGCCAGCGCCATGATCTGTTTCTGCCTGCACAATCGACTAGTGGAACTGCAGGCTTATTGCTCACGCACCACGATGCACAGCGGCAGCTCGAGTACTTTCTATAGTTAGATTAGAGAGCATTGTTGATGAACTGTTTCCCTTGTTGTTTTGAAAAGGCTCAGGTTTGTTTTTTGTAGAAAAACTAGTGAAATGACTCATCCGTCTCCAGCACAAATGAAACAGCGACCAAAGCACTTTTTGCCTCTGGGATAAACGCAACGTCTGTCACACGTGACATCTGCTGAAAAGAAACGAAAAGAAAAACTACGCAGGCAGTGAAAACCGCTCCCCGCATGAATTAAGGAAAAAAGCCACTTTGGTACCGAGTACCGTAACGCTCCTCTCACAGAATGCACATGGAGCTTGGAGGCAAGCTTCTTACCTCTTTAAAAATCAAGACCCAGTTCCTTGGAGGGCTTCAGAGTGTGAGTGTTGTAGATGGTGCCACCCACACCCAAAAGGATGATGTGAAGATTAACAGAGGCTCCTTGGAGAATGTTGCGAGATCTGTGTGCTGTTCCTTTGCGGTGTTCAGCTGGTTCTGAGGTCTGGTGTCTTCACAGTACTTAATCTCGACGAAGTGGATGTCACGCTGAGTTCTACTGAGGTCTTTATGTCGGTGCTGTCTGGGGTTGGTGGCTCTACTGGTGGCTGGCGGTGCTGCTGGGGTGCTCCCAGTCTCCCTCAATTTCCCCCTGCCACTTCAAAGAACCCACCCCCCTACATTAGTTTGTTGTTTTAGTGTTTTTGCAGCGATGGGAGTAACTAGCACAAAATCTGGGCGGCTGGAGGTAAGTCTGTCTTTATATGGGAAGCGGGTGGGAAGAGCCATTTGAGAACAAATATACTTTCAACTGTTTCAGGAATCTGGAGATTTTGCATGGTCATCCGTTCGTTGCTGCCTATAGTATCTATGGAGACAACGTATGATCCTAAGGAGTCTGTTTTGCTGATAGCCTTAAAGATCATGCGGCATGCTAAGTTGTGTCTTTGAGTGATCATGTTCCTTATTCGCGTGTGCTGGCACCCAGAAAGGATGTGCAGGGCACTATCTACTTATGGGCAGAGGGGGCAAGTTTGACTTGTTTAGAGTTTGAACAATACCGCATGTTTTTAATTATATATTGCCTGTTCTGTATTTCATAATGATACGTTTGGTCTTAAAATAAACATTGGACGATGTTAGGTAAGCATTGCTAGCGGCTCCATTGGTAGTGCCGTCCTTTATGAGGGTCTGGAAGTACACATGGTAGTTCTCTTCAGTTTTGGCATTTCCCAGTTTATGGAGAAGATGCATATGTGCTTGAATGGCGTCACGGTGGTTTGGTAGGTACCAAAGCTTTGGGGGAGGAGATTGGGCCATGTTTGTTGTATGGGAATGATTATTGGTTTGTATTTTGTTTTCTATGTCTTCTTCTGCAAGCCAGTGGATGTTGTACAAGGGATTTCCCTCAGGGCCTGCTATTCTGATGGAGGTGTCTGCAATGGAGTAGGTGGTGGCTGACTTTTTAGCAAGGGCGTCGGCATGTTCATTACCAATAATACCGGCATGGGACTTCACTTTGAAGAAGTGGATGGGCGATGGTGATTGGCGGATTGCTTTAGCAATGGATTGAAGGACATCTCCTTGGATGTGGTGGTGGCGATGGAGATCCGGGTGTGACAGCTGCTTTTTGATTTGGTGCAATGATGTAAGGCTGTCAGTGGCTATATGTGAGTAGCCGTGTATGACTGCAGCTGCTACAGCTGCTAGCTCTGCACGTGAGATGGTGTTGGTTATACCCATGCCTTTTGGGTTTACACAGTGGGAAACATTTAAATGAGGGTGGTATACGCCTGATCCGGTGTCTTGCCCTACTTCATTCTTTTGGAGGCTGCCATCAGTGTAGGTCCAATCCCGCCAATCTTTTACCTTACGGGTTAGGTTTTGGCTGGAGCTGTTTTGGGGTGTTTCGTCGATTTTACAATAATTACGAGGTTATTGGTCAGTGCTAATCAGCAGGGCACTTGTTTGATCTGGGCCTTCTGAGGCTTGAAGGTGGTCATTGGGTAGCTTCTTTATTTTGTTGAGTCCTGAGTGCTGTCCGAAACCTAAGGCTGTTTGGTAGGGATGGTTATGTTTTGAATTTCCCACTTTGCCTCGGGGATCTCATATGGCAAGTTCTTTCAGCCGGTCTTTACTGTGAGCATTAAGGCAGACCCTGCCCTTGGTGTTCCATATGGCAATGATCTGCAATCCCCAGGAGTGTTTGGAAAGTGGTAGTTTTATGTTGTTCCTGTCATAGCAAATCACTGTCACTGCAAAGTATAAGACTCAGCACAACAATCTATCGACAATCATGGGGTAGTAAATGCAGGACGATGAAGCTGCACAGCAGAGATGCAAGCCTATACTACACACTAACAACGTTACTTGGGTAGCGAGCCCAGAGAATGGTCGAAAGGTGGTCCTCATTACAGCGAAAGATGCTTCCTATGCGCTGGCACACTACGTGCTCCCTCCCCTGTCAACCCACAAGCTCTGCACTAACCGTACGTTTGTGCTGGGCGACGGTAGGGTGTCACTCCGTGGATGGTTCGGAG
>Ga0307963_1001278_pt1 | contig 19117 bp, 27 predicted proteins | sample OrgLakmetagen594_FD_201829 | JGI IMG/M metagenome (GOLD analysis project Ga0307963, IMG submission 201829) | Saline water microbial communities from Organic Lake, Antarctica - #594 | ecosystem: Environmental > Aquatic > Non-marine Saline and Alkaline > Saline | place: Antarctica: Organic Lake... | reverse complement strand
GACACAAACATACGCACGCCCGCACACGCTCTTGTCTGCGCAGAAAGTGAAGAAGCAGCGTGAAGTTGAGCAGCAAGAGCAGGAGCGGGTGCAGCGAGAAGAGCATGACACACACATACGCACGCCCGCACACGCTCTTGTCTGCGCAGAAAGTGAAGAAGCAGCGTGAAGTTGAGCAGCAAGAGCAGGAGCGGGTGCAGCGAGAGGAACGGGACCGACAGCTGCAGAGGGAGAAAGAGGCCAAGGCTAAGGAGGCCAAGGAGAAGGAGGAGCGTGAAATGGAGCAGGTGAGCGTAATTGGTGGTGTGTGTGTGTGTGAGAGAGTGTGATGGTGGAGATGTGTGTGTGTGACAAAGAGAGCAAGAAAGGGCAAGCTTGTGTGGTGTGTGGTGTGTGCCTTTAGTTGTGTGAACAATAAAGGGAGTAATACGGAGGAAAGCAGAGGGGGTGAACCACGGGAGGGGCTCTGTAATTGGGTGAAAGGGTATCACGTAGGGTTGGCCAGAACCATTTACTTACGGTGTATATGCGGTATTTTTGGCAGGGAAATCCCGGGAAATCCCCAAATATACGGTGTATATGAACGGTTCTGACCGACCCTAGTGTCCCATGATCTCTCTTCTGATTAAGGAGGATTATAGCCCTCCCCCTCTCTTCCTGTAAATGTGACCCCATGATGCCGTTCAGGCTCTCAATGGTGTGTGTTTGCACGTCTGGTACGCTTTCACAAGCTCGAGTGGCAGTGTGTGGTTGTGGCGATGCGCGCACACGTCTACGCGCATGCCTGATAAATTAACGTGTCACCGGTGGCTGTGTGCACGGCTGTGCGTGACAGTGTCGTCCATCATGGCTGTGCGCGTGTTGCAATTAGAGCTGCGTGACAGACAAGATGGCTGTGCGCGGGTTGCAATAAGAGCTGCGTGACAGACAAGAGAATGGCAGAGGGCTGCAATAAGAGCTGCGTGACAGACAAGATGGCTGTGCGCGTGATGCAATAAGAGCTGCGTGACAGACAAGATGGCTGTGCGCGTGTTGCAATAAAAGCTGCGTGACAGACAAGATGGCTGTGCGCGGGTTGCAATAAGAGCTGCGTGACAGACAAGAGAATGGCAGAGGGCTGCAATAAGAGCTGCGTGACAGACAAGAGAATGGCAGAGGGCTGCAGGTGGTCCTTTGACCAGAGCGCAAGTGTACCTGCACCCTGAACCAAGGATTGCCAACCGTGTCCTCTCTGCCGTGCCCTTGTCCATAATTGGTGTAAGGAGAAGAAGGGGGTGGAAGACTCAAAGAGAAAGTATTTAGGGCTGATAGGGGCTGATTCAACAGAAACAAGGCTGCCAAGTGCACGTTGCTTACTTGCTGTATGTTATGAACAGTATGCAGCACATGATACATGTTACGTACAGTATGTAGAACATGATACATGTTACGTACAGTATGCAGAACATGATACATGTTACGTACAGTATGCAGAACATGATGAATATGTAGGGTTGGCCAGAACCACGTATGCATGCTGTACGTGACCGTGAATTTTGAAGTTTGCTGCTACAACTTTTGCTCATGCAACGCACATACTTAGTTCTGGCCAGCCCTACATATTTATGCGTGCTACTGCACGTGCATTTGCATCCACAGAAAGAAAAAGAGCGAGCGCAGCAGCAGGCGCAGATCGAAAGGGAGCAGCGAGAGAAAGAGGGAAAAGAAAGGGAACAGAAGGAGCGGGAAGCGCGGCTGCAGAAGGTCAGAGAGCAGGAGATGAAGGAGGCGAAAGAAAAGGAGGTGCAGGCGCAGAAGCAGAAGGAGGCAAAGGAGAGGGAGCAGCAGCAGCAGAAAGAGAGGGTTGCAAAGGAGAGAGAGGCGAAAGAGATGGAGGCGCGGGAGAAGCAGGCGCAGGCGCAACGAGAGAAAGAGGCAAAAGAGCGGGAGGTGCAGGTGCAGAAAGAGAAGGAAGCGGGCGCGGAGGAGGCCAGACAGAAGGCGGTGCAAGCCCAGAAGGAAAGCGCGCAGCGGGAGAGGGAGCAGCAGCAGCTCCTGCAAGAGGTGGAGCAGCAGCAGCAGCAGCAGATGCAACAGAACGAACAGTATGAGCAGGTAGCTAGTCTTGGACACTAGGCTCGCACACACACACAGGGTTGGCATGAACCTCGTGTGTGTGTTTGTGTTTGTGTGCGTGAGCCGTACACGATGGCGGCAAGGAAACCCCCGTGGTGGGTTAAACCCCCACGAAAGATTACCCCCCAAACAGTGCACAGGCACGCACGATGTCTGCACACAATTCCAACCAGCCCTAGCACACACGTCAGGCCTCTCACACGCGCTCTAAGCTCAGATATGCTCACCCTCTCAATTTTGCACCTCCCCCATCTTCGCCCCTGCGGCTGTGTGTGCTTGACCCGCCCACCCCACCACTTTTTGTCCTTTTGCTCGCAGAAGTATGCGGCTTTTGCAGCGCAGCAGCAGCAGAAAAAGCAGGAGTTCCCGGCTCCAGTGCAGCAGCAGAAGAAAGAGGAGCTGCAGCAGGTATTTGTCAGAAACACGTGTGTGTGTGTGTGTGTGTGTGTGTGTGTGTGTGTGTGTGTATATATATGTATATATGTGTGCGTGTGCGTGTGCGTGCGTGTGTGTTTGCACGTACGTGTGCGTGTGCGTGCGTGTGTGTTTGCACGTACGTGTCCGTGCGCATGCATATCCTTTCCAAACATGCTGCCTACGTGGGTGTGGGCGTGAATGGATGAGCGTCTGTCTTTGTGGTCTTATGCTTGCGTACGCACACCTATCTTAAAAGAAAGGCCACTTCCTGCGTCTGTATACCCTTTTAAGCAAACTGCCTTTATGTGTGTGCTTGTATTTGTCTGCTTCTCTGTAATGCTTACGTACCCGCTACACACACGGGTACACAACGTGTGTGTGCATGTGTGTGAGAAGCGGTATAGCTCACTGACTTTAAAATTTCCTAAGCACTCCGTCTGTTGAGGAGGGTGCAAATGCTTGCTGCATCCACGCGTGCTTTTGATTTCCTCTGCACTCTGTCTCGTTAGGTGGGTGCAAGGGCTTGCTGAGTTTCGGGTGCATGCCTTGAGTAGCCCCAACACAACAAAAAGAGCACGTGCACAGCACTGAGAGCACATACACTTGCGCACACACACATACACACACGTACACATGCACATGCACACACACATCCGTACGCACGCACACACTCACTGGCGCGTTGAACACACACCTGAACACACACAATACACACACCTGCGTCCTCAGCAGCCTAAGAAAGAGGAGCCCAAGGCGCAGGAAGAGCCAAAGAAGGAGGAGCCGCAAGCGCAGAGGCCGTTGGATGAGCCTCCCCTCGTCCCTAATCAGCCCATTCAGGTAGGTTGGGCAAGACTTGAGGGAGGGTTTGTGATGGTACAACATGGCTGTCCTACATATAAAACTAGTCAGTCTCTTCAGGTAGGTCGGGCGGGCAAAACTTGAGGGAGGGTTTGTGATGGTACAACACGGCTGTCCTACATATAAAACTAGTCAGTCTCTTCAGGTAAGTTGGGCACGACTTGAGGGGGTATGATGGTACAACATGGCTGTGTTCTACACATCATCCTAGCCAGCTATTCACGTATGTTCTTGCGTAGGACTGGGAGGCATCAACTAACAGTCTCATGTTCCTAGCCAGCTGCTTGCGTAGGTGAAAGGATTTGAACAGAAACCTAGATGTTAAAGACTCAACGGAGTTGTTTAAGGACTGTGCACTCATCCAAGGGCGCGTGGCTGTGTAAGTTGTCCCTTGCCAAGCAGCCTTTGTCGACCAGTTCAGTTGTATTAATGAAAATGTTCTCTCAGAGGGATGGTAAGGAGAAGAGGGAGGGGGATGAGCAGGTTTGCTTGTTCCTGTGTGTGGTGTGTGTGTAAAGAAGCGCATTGCCATCTTTTCTAACGCGCACGCATGCACGCACACACACACACACACACTTACACACACACATATATATCACATGCACACATACACACAAAATATATACACACGTACACACAATTACACACACATAACACAAACACACACAAAACACACACGCACACACAATCACACATACACGTGCGCACACACACACACACGCAGGCCCGGGGTGTGCTGCCTGCTTCAAGGGCCTCAGGAGTGATGCCACTCAATCCTTACCCGCAACAGCAGGAGCCCCCTCGTCTAGGTAAGGGTCTTGAGCTATGCACGCCTGTGCCTCTATGCTTCTGTGTGCATGCGTGAGATGGCGAGAGCTGGTGTGTGTGTGTGTGTGTGTGTTTGGGCGCCTGTGCTTCTATGTTTGTGTGCATGCTGTGCTTCTATGTTTCTTACACGAGCTATGCACACCTGTGCTTCAATGTTTCTGTGTGCGTGTGTGAGGTGTGCTTGCACATCAGGGCTGGCGAGAGCTGGTGTGTGTGTGTATGTGTGTGGGCGCGCCTGTGTACATTTTTTGTGCGTGGCTTGCCAACCAGGGCTGCATGTAAGAACTTCAGGACTTGATTTCACCCACAACAACATTGTTGTCCTTAGTCTTTTTCTACCCCAATAGTTCTACTGGTTGAGCTCTGTCAAGACGCAGGTTTCCTGAGTTTCTAAGCCTGGCATCAAAGGCGTTCGGTTATGGTCCTGACGCAAGGGGTTGTATCTCACATGAAGGGTAGGACGTTCATGGCAGGGCGTAGGTTGGCTGCAGGGCGTAGGTTGGCGGCAGGGCGTAGGCATGGCGTAGGTTGGCAGGGCGTAGGCATGGCGTAGGTTGGCAGGGCGTAGGTTGAAGGGCTTAGGCTCTCCGCCCACTCTCAGGACTGTCCCCCCAACACACAAGCACTCCCTCACACACACACTTACATGCACGCGCACACACACACACACACACTCTCTCTCACAATCACAAAAACACGCGTACGTGCAGGCCAGCGCCAAGAATCGAGGGGGGGTGTTATGCCTAAGCCTGACGAGCCTTCCTACGACCCCAGCCGTCCTCGAGGGGTGCAACCCTTGCCAAGAGGGCAGGAAAACTCGGTGGAGGAGATGGTGCGCGAGGTATGTGTTCATTGTAATGAATGATTCGTGATGTGTGTGCATGTGATGGTGCACTTCCACTGTTTGGTCGCATGTGTGTGTGTGTGTGTGCGCGTGTAATGGTGCACTGACACTGTTTGGTCGCGTGCTTGCTGGTGTCCCTCTGCAATCTGTAAGCATCGTGCTCAAACACAGATCAGTGTGTGCTGCGGTATGTTGGTGTTTGTCGACCGCACAATTCGGTGCGCTATGCAGCACACACGGTTCGGTGCGCTATGCAACTCACACGGTGGTTTTTGTGCGCAGAGGGGAAGATGCCCAATCTACCCAGGGGCATTTTTTGGCCGACGACCCGACTCAAAAACCCTTCTCACATACAACTGCACACACGCACACACACACATACACACACACACACACACGTACACACACACACACACACACACACACACACTCACACACACACGCACGCACGCACATGCACACACGCAAACACGACTCAACGGCTCCGGCCGATTCTGTTGTCCTCTCAGGGGGAGAGGCCCAACCAGCCCAGGGGATTTTTACCCGAGGAGCCAAAGATTGAAAAGCTCCCCTCAGGCAGCACTGGCCTCCCTAGCATGTCCATCATGATGGGAGATGAGCGCAGCAAACAGGTGCCAACACCGTTTTTTGCATTGGTTACGATGTATGGTAAGGGATCTTCTTGTGTGCTAAACTTGTGTGTTTCTGTAATTCTCAGGTATCTGGTATGTGTGTGTGGGGGGGCGTGGGGGGGGTGGCATGTATACGGGATGGTCGCAGCCAGCCTGTGATCACGCTGTTGTAAGCTTCTTGTGTGCGGTGTGCTTCAGGGGTGGTGTGCTTTAGGGTAGGAACTTGTTGTGCCTGCGAGGTGGTGTGGTTGTACGTGGGGGGGGGGGGGGGGAGGGGGGGGAGGTGGAGGTGGAGGTGGGGGTGCATATCCTCGCAGGCACAACAGATGCCTGTGGAGCACTCAGAGAAAAACCTTTGTACTGCCAATGCGTACAGTTATGTGAAGTTCAGTTTGGAGGTATAAACTCCTGGTTTCTGCCAGCTCTCGAAGCAACGCATAGTCTTGCTGATATGTTTGGCCACCAATCAGCAAATTGTGGTGCTTGTACATGCATGGGTACGCACATGCATGCACACACACACACACATACACACACACACATATACACACACACATATGTGGTTAATAACTGGTTATGCACGTATATGCACACATGTTTTCGACACAGGCACAGCAGTTTCTGCAGTCACAGCAAAACAAATGGGGAACCAAGGACAGAGAAACACGGGTGAGTGATGTCAAGCACCCACGTGTACACATGTGTATGCTCGTGCACACACAAATAACCACAGGGGCACATTTTTTCGTGTACACATTTGTATGCTCGTGCACACACACAAATAACCACAGGGGCACATTTATACGCCTGTACATACACAAGCACCTGCAAAGACTTCCATGCCCACACACACACAAATACGTACATACACACGTCTACTCGCACACACACACACACACATACGCACACACACAGCCACATACACTGGTGCACACACACACGCACACACACAGCCGCATACACTGGTGCACACACACACACACACACGTTCACACACACGCAGGTTGAAGAAGGCACAGGTGATCGTGAGGAGGACCTTGCCGACAACATTCCTGCCTTTGCTAATCCCACGACAAGAGCAGGCAGCATAGGAGCCGGGCAGGTGGAAGGCTACGAGGTGCGTGTCTGTGTGTGTGTGTGAGTACTTGTGTGTGCGTGTGGGTGTGCGTGGGTGTAGGTGCTGGTGTGCATATGGGTGGGTGAGGGTTCGGGTGTGGGCGTGGGCGTGGGCGTGGGCGTGGGCGTGGGCGTGGGCGTGGGCGTGGGCGTGGGCGTGGGCGTGGGCGTGGGTGTGGGTGTGGGTGTGGGTGTGGGTGTAGGTGTGGGTGTGGGTGTGGGTGTAGGCATGAATATGGGTGTGTGTATGTGAACGTGAGTTTAGTGTAAGTATTCAGGCAGGCGGCGTGTGTTAGAGGGAAGGGGAAGGTGTGTGAGTGGCTACAGTGTGGATGTGGTTGCGTGTATGTGTATGTGTGTATGTGTGTGTGTTTACGTGCGTGCGTGTGTACGTGCAAATGGGAATAGTTTATGGGACAAGTTGAGGCAGGTAGGTACGCACATTGTTGTTATGTGCAATTTTAGTAGAGCGTAGAGCTTTTTTCTTTTACTCTACCATATTTGCAGGCATGTATTCTCAACAGCGACGGATGCTAAGCACACCTGCCCGCGTGTGCCGCGCTCAAACCAATCACCACCTTATTCGGAGTGGCCTGGCTGAGATGCACTGCTGGGCCACACAACACACACGCACACACGCGGAGGGGGCTATATAAACCTCAGAGGGCTCCACATGCACACGCACAGAGAGCGGGCTTCAAAACCAGACGCGCATGCACACACACTCAAGAGGGCCCTGAACACACCACAAAGAGGAGGCCCTTTTTTTGTTGCACACCACTGCAGGCTTGCATCTACCGCAGCGTGGGCTGCTGAGCGCGCACGAGTTCAAACATTGCTGAAGCCACTAGTTTAGACAGGAAGGGCAGGGAGCTGTTGAGCTTGTGTACGTGTCGGTGCATATGTGTGCATGATCAAAGCTTCCTGCAGATGTTGAAGCGGCATTGTAGGAGGTGTGTGTGCGTGTGTGTGGGTGTGGGTGTGAGTGCGCGCGCTGAGCCCTAAAGTGCGTGTATAAAGTGGGAAGCATATGTTGCTTGTGCCGGCAGTTTGTTGCGTGTAAAGAGGCGTTCATTATCTTGTTTGTCAACTGGCATGCTGAATGTAGCGAGCAGCACTGGATGCTGGTGGCTGACGGAACTTGGTTGCTTGAGACCGAAGGGATGCACGCGCTTCCTCGGAAGTTGAGGTGTCTCCTTAGTTGTCCGGCTGCTGGTGTTGAAGCACGTGAAATCCGTCTTTATCTTCTGTATATTGACTTGAAGCAAAAGAGCTGAACAGAGGTCATGCACACGGAGTCTGTCTTTCAGTGATGTTTATTTTGTCAATCGTGCTCATAGAATATTTAAGTAAGGGAGACAGGCACAGGAGTAGACCACATATAACAATTTTTTTCGGATATATGCTTCAACCCAGTATACTCTTGTAGAATGAGCAGGTGAAGTTGTCACCATGTCAGCAAGATCAAACCACCGTCACTGCAAAGTATAAGACTCGGCACATCTACTAGTAAGACTGGCACATCCAGCTTATTGAACTAGACATACAAAAACTCTCAACTGTTAACCAAACAACTGCTCTGTCACACGATTCGTCACTGCCAATGATTGGGCGTGATAACCAACAGCTTTCTGGGGCAGCAAAAAATAAAAGAATTGCAGAGTATAAATCATACCAACAGTCACCATCCACATTTATTCCTACAAAGTCAAGTCTCATGCCGGCATCATTGGCAAAGAACAAGCCGACAAGCCGACGCTCTTGCTAGACAGTCGCTCACAACCAACTGTGACGGTGCTGATGCCACCGTCAAAACAGCTGGCTTTGAGGGAATGTCTCCTGGCTTGCAAAAGAACACGAAGATCATTATCAAACCATACAAACACAAAATTACATGAAAGGTAAGGTTACATTGCTATATATGCCTCTGGTGGGCATCTGAGCGGAAGCTTGGAAAAAGAGCCTGTGACCAAACCAAAAGAACGCTAGAAAAATCAAGGGAACAGGGCTAGGCACTTACGGTACCATACAAACGAAGATCATTATCAAACCATACAAACACAAAATTCCTTGAAAGAGTTTACAGATAAAGCCTCAGTCAAAACGTGCGACTGCTAGGCTGTGTATGTAAAAACATTGTAACATTTGTGAGCAGTGTTTGTTGTAGAAAGAAAGAAAAGGAAAAACGCAGATAGTGTAAACATGTGTTTTGTGTTCTGCACTCCCTGATCGATGCAAAGACACACAACATCCTACCTGGAGAATAAAGATATAAGGGAACCGACAGTGGGGATCAGGTGCTTGGTCCCAGAAGTCTGCACACCACCAGAAGTATTGCTCATGTATTTGTGGGGGTTGTGTTCGATGTCTCGTCTCACCTGTATATTTAATTTTTTGTTTTGGATCTGATTGCATTGGATGACCATGCAAAATCTCCAGGTTCCTGAAACAGCCAAAAGTAGATTTGTTCTTAAATGGCTCTTCCCACCCTGCTTCCCAGATAAAGACCGATTTACCTCCAGCCGCCCAGATTTTGTGCTGGTTACTCCTAGCGCTGCAAAAATACAATAACAACAAATGTAGGGGGGTGGTTTCTTTGAAGTGGCAGGGGGCAATTGAGGGAGACTGGGAGCACCTCAGCAGCACCGCCAGCCACCAATAGAGCCACCAACCCCAGACAGCATCGACCCAAAGACCTCAGCAAACCTCGGCGTGACATCCACCTTGTCGAGATCAAGTATTGTGAAGACACCAGACCTCAGAGCCAGCTGAATGCCGCAAAGGAACAGCACAAAGATCTCTGCAACATTCTCCAAAAAGCCTCCGTTACTCTCCACATCATCCTTTTGGGTGTGGGTGGCACCATCTACAACACTCACACTCTGAAGCCTTTCAAGGAACTGGGTCTTGATTCTCGAAGTGTTAAGAACCTTGCCTCCAAGCTCCATGTGCACTCTGTGAACTTTGCTGCTAAACTTGTCCATACCAGACGTGCCCTTTCCAGTACTATTATTAAATCCCATCAGGAGCCGGTTACAGGCCAAGCCTGCAACCTTCTTGATCCCCATTGATTTTTCCTTTTCTTTTTGCGGTGGAGGAGCTTTACGGTACTCGGTACCAAAGTGGCTCCTTTTCCTTAGTTAATGTAGGGAGTGGTTTTCACTGCCTGCGTAGTTTTTTCTTTTTTTCTTTTTTGCATAGCAGGTAGGCTTAATTATTCATGGGTGCTGTGGCATATGGACCGGTAATTCCGAGGCTGTGGAGTGGGTCACTTGTGTGGTTGCTGTAGATGGTGCCTGTTGCTCCTAGCAGGATGGTGTGAAGGGTTTTACGGTGTCCGAGTAAGCGAGGCACTAGCTGCTTATGTTGTTCTCATGCCTTCACGTTTGTTTGGTTGTATATCTCTTGGTTTCATAGCCAGGGGGTATGGATGGCAGCGCCCTCTACCAGGTTATTACGGGCAACTCTTCTTGCATTATTGGTAGACCTAGTTTGACACGTGGTTGTTGGGTTTCGTTTGGGGCGTGGTTGCTGGGTCGGAGTAACTATGATTGCATCTGGCTTGCTAGATTTCCGCCGCTGATGTGCATTGAGACTGGAAGGTAGGAGCCAGGTTAGACATTTTCCTATCTGTGTCTTTTCTGAAGGGCGTATGATGCCTTGTTGTACTATTCTTTCTTCACAACTGCCTACGTCAGCTTGTGCTAGCAGGCATGCACCCTGTGTCCCTTGTCGGATCGCTTTTAGAATCATTTGCCCAGCAGCATTATGTCTGCTAATAATCAATTTATTTGTAATGATAACTGCAGCCTGACAGCATGTGGTAGGTGCCGTCTAGCTTCTGGCAGATGGGGCAAATTGGTGGGCCTTCTATATAGTTGCACTGAGCGTGTTTGTTGTAGCACCAAAAAGTAAAAAGTAAAAGTCTACAATGGAAGTCACCAGCGTGCATTAAGGAAAGGCTCTCAACTAGTGCTCGCACTAGCCAGAGCCCCACCGAAAGACAAAAAAGAGAAACAACAGAGACTAATGAGGATCCGGCGGGTTGTCAGCCATGCGATCCGGCCTGCGCCTAGCCCTCCTGAAGCCAGCCGCTCTACCAGTAATCTCCCTTCCAGATCCCCCATTATCACTGTTGCTGTTGTTAAAGTGTATTTTGTGTCTTGTTTTTGTGATCTTATTTAAGCTTTATATTGCATGGCAGTGTAGTTTAGTAGCTAGTTGGTGCACTTTGTGCGTGGGGATGCCCAAGTTTAGTAGAGGTGTAGCACCAGACTTCTAGCACCTACAAATATACCCTTGGAAGGGGAAAAAGGCACAACGCGATATTGCAGCACTGAATAAAATCAGTAAAAATAAGCATCTGCCAGGACTAACTGACCTTATTAAATCGAAAAGGGGGAAACATCATCTGTGCGTTTTGGGCACATAAAAGCATGGGCACATAAAATCACTTAACACGTCTCAGTCTCCTACCTCAAGGCTCTGGCACCTATCCAATTATCATAATGACTTGCAAGCACACATGCTCTCTCTCCCACAAACTAGGAAATGCCAATACTGTAGCAAACTACCACGGAAACTACCAGACATTTATGCCGTGCTAGCAACGCTAAACAGCATCCTACTATATCCCTGTTTAAATCCATGTACATCATTATAAAGCATACAGTAAAGAACAGGAATGTTGTGGAATTTTAAACATGCAATTGCTGGACAAGTGATTTCAAAAGCAACCCAGCAAAGCATTACCAGGATGAACATGCCTTTAACTGCCTGCAGTGCTAGTTAGTACAAGCAGACCTGTTGTAGGCAGTCGTGCAACAATTATAAACAAGGCAGTATACGCTTTGTGCACCCTTCAGAAGAGACACAGATAGGAATGATTGCAACCTGGCTCTTACCTTCCAATCTCAATGCACAGCAGCGGCGGAAATTTAGCAAGCCAGATGCAATCATATTTACTCCGACCCAGCAACCACGCCCCAAACAAAACCCAACAAACACGTATCAAACCAGGTCCGCCAATAATGCAAAAAGAGTTGCCCGTGATGACCTAGCAGATGGCACTGCCAATCCGTACCCCTAGCTGTGAAACCAAGAGACATACAAACGTGATATGCACTTCCTCTACTCAACAAGCAGAAAAGGCACAAAAACAACATAAGCTGCTACTGCCTTGTTTACTCGGAAAACCCTCCACAAAAAACATCCTGCTAGGAGCAACATGCACCATTTACAGCAGCCACACATGGAATCCACTCCACAGCCTCGGAGTTACTGGTCTACATGCCACAGCACTCATGAATTCAGCCTACATGCAATCAGGTCTGCAACAAAAATCATACGGATGAGACGAGACGTTGAATACAACTCCCCAAAATATCTGAGCAATAATCCTGGTGGTGTGCAGGCTTCTGCCTCCCAAACACCTGATACCTGCTGAAAAGCTCCTTTTATCTTTATGCTCCAGGTAGGATGTTGTGTGTCTCTGCATCCATCGGGTGATGCAGAACAAAAAACAGCATTCTTCCTAATCCATGCCGTAGCGTTTCTAATACCTGCGTTTATTTTTTACAGACGTGCAGTATGGTATAAGGGTTCGACGAAGCCAACAAGTCTGCCCTCTCTCTTTTGCCTATAATTGCGTTACACATCCTTTCCAGCTGCCAACATACACACACACAAATAAGGAACAAGATCGTCAAGAGACATACCTTGGCATGCAGCATGATCATATAATCGTCATCAGAAGAGGCTCCCTAGGATCCTGCTTTGTCTGTGAAGGAACAAGGCCACAGTGTGCATCAAACGGAACACATTATGACAAATGATGCTTAAAAGGCAGGATACAAACAGATGATACCCCATTTGGTGATAATGGTCAGCTACAAGGAGCACACCAACAGAAATCTCTCCGGTCTAGAACTGAATCTTCACGCAGCAGAAACGCCGGAAACGAAGCTTAGTGAATACTCCATCCAGAATGCTTCATCACTATTTAAAAAACATGGTTTACAAAACAATACCAATCATAAAGATGGACGTGCCCCTGTTGTGGGAAGGGGCGGCTGGGTGTGAGAGCGTGGACCTTGCCTCTTTAGCTTTTTGTGTTTTCTTGCAGTGTATGCAACTGTGAAAGCACATCTCTTATTTCCTTGCTTTTGTTGCAAGCAAATGACACTTTTCTCTAGATCTAGTGGGCTGCCGTGATCTGCTCCTTTCCAGACCAGGGAACATTGACTCTTTGAAAGATGTTAATGATTTGGAAATGGAAATGGAGGCAGAAAATACTCCTCACAATTGAAGAACGGTCGCTTGATTACAAAATAAAAGTTAAGAAGAATGACGCAGGCCTTGGGCACAATCCCTCAACCAAATTTCGACACTATGGGTCTGCTGTGGGATGCTCTTTCCAGACTGTGAACACAACAAACTGGGCGGTTGAAAAAGAGGCATCAATGAACAGCTTGTTTAAAATTAATCTTGCAGTGGTGTGCAGCTTGGTCAATCATGAATTTTTATGCTGTAAACACCGGCAATATCGGTCTAATTGGTGAGACATGGGTGGCAGGAGAGAGGGGATCCAATTTTGATCTCTTAACGAGGTTATTCTACGTACGTGGACGCGCCCAATTTGGGGTATTGAGCGATACACCAGATGCATTTCTCCGGGTTCCAAATTCTACTTAAGGCGGGCGGCCACTACGCTCTCATTTTGATTGGCTAAGGTCGAACCGCAATTTTCGCCCCTGATAATAGACCATCTCCTCCCAATTGCAAAAATAAAGGCATTTAGCATTATGCATGTATATACATACGCCAAGTTTCAGGACTAATGCTGTGTGAGCCGGAACAGCACCTCGCAGGTAAGAAAAGGTATTATTATTTCCTGTGTGCGTCCCGCCCCCGGAGAGGGCTCGAGGGTAATACCACCTGTGTAATTCGTAGAATTTGTCTTACCAACGAAGTCCTAAAAATTTTAACAGCAATATGAATCGAAGCATAAATACAACTTCAGTCCCAGTCATTATTATTATCTCAGTCGTTATATTATATTCATAGGTCGGCTGACTACTGCCACTCCCAAAACGGAGGTTGAAGGGGGGACGTCACAAAGCAAAGCAAGGTGATTTAGGACATCATTGCATGTAAACACCAGAAATGAGTGACTGAAGTCAGAAGTTGAAGTGCTTCTGCTTCCTCAATGCAAGCACATGCAGATTGCACATTCAGATTGCACATTCTGCCTGACCAGCATCATTAGTGGCAATCGGTCACCTTTGTAGATTACACATGAGAGGCAGTTGCTACACAAGAAGTACGCATCACCCTGCCTGTACACATGCACAAGTTCCTTGTGATTCCTTGTCATTTCACCTTACCACATTCAAGTTGTGATTTGCAGCAGGTAAGGGAGGTATCCCTTAAATTCACATACATGCGCACCAACTTGGCAGACGTACACACGAGCAACTACAATAGAGGCAAACGTGCAGAAGCAAGGTGGCAAGGCAACAAGCTTGCAAGCTTAAACACACACACTCACGCACGCACACACACACACACTCACGCGCACACACACACACACACACACACACACAGTCAACAGCTGTAATGGAGCAGCAAGGCAGCCAGAGCAGCAGTAGCTCTGATGAGCAAGCTCAAGAGGACTCTCAGGTCTGTACGTACACTCTACATAACTGCCGAATGTGCTCAGGAATATAGCGAATTGCAGCAGTTGTTTTCGAGCACACACAGACACGTTTGTACTCCCGCACTTGCATAAAGATGCGCATACGCCATGCTTACAAAAGTGCTCACCCACGCACACGCACGTGCACATACACGCATACACACATACACACGTGCACACACACGCACACACACACACACACGTGCACACACACACCCTCACCCTCACCCTCACATCGCAGGGGGAGGGCTGGAAGCCTGAAGTGTCTGACTGGAAGCATGGGGGCAGCAGTTCACCCAGCTCAAGTGCCCAAGGTGTGTAAGTGCATACTTGTGCGTGTGAGTACCCACAGCGAGCACAGATACAGCTGCATAGACCATGGGCCACTCCCCATAGCATGTGGATCAAAATTTAGAGGATGAGTATAGCAGCAGAGTATTTGCGTGAATTTGCGTGTGTGTGTGTGTGTGTGTGTGTGTGTGTGTGTGTGTGTGTGTGTGTGTGTGTGTGTGTTTCTCTTCTTATGTTGCGGCAGACGAATTTTGCGGCTTTCGGTACCACAATGAACCTTGATTATAACAAATGAAGGCAGTGGGTCAAAAGTAATAGAACAAAGCTATGATTTCATGCTAAGCGGCTCTTTGTGAGCACTGGCAGTCTGGAAGCAAAAAAAAAGGGCCGGTCAGAACTACAAGCGTCATTTTGTAACAATCCAAATAAACCACCCATTAAAGCAGTCCAAGAACCTGCCAGAACCAAAATTACACAGCGTAAATATTGATGGAAACCTCAGAAAGACCAGCAAGAGCTAAACAGTCACCTTTAGGGAAATAGGTGTGCAATTTGGCAAACATTTTAAAAGAGGGCAAGGGAAGCAACAGAATGAGCAACCTTTTTCACCCGTCTTCTCTGTAAAACCAGCCTGATAAGAGTGTGCACCAGAAAAGGGTGAGGCAGTTGGATTATGCAAGCAGTGGATTTATTCCCCACTCTGCTCAAAAAAAGGAGCCGGGTACTTCTGGTGCCAGGTGCTGTTCAACTGTTGTCCACCGTAGAAAGCAAAACTCCTCACGCTTTGTGGAGACTTGGTTTCTGGAGTGCTGATGTTTTGACAACTTTATACCGTTGAATGGATGGTAGGCCTTTTGTATAAATTCGGTTGAGTGGTGGTGGACTGGAGTTGATGGTTCAGGAGGTTGCTGGTTTTTATGGCACTTTGAAACGCCAGATATATGTAATTTTTTTGGAACGCTAGTTTTTGACATGGACTCGGAAATGGAGCTGGAAGTCTACATCTCCCCCAGTCCAGCACAAACAAATACACACACTGACATGCACATAAGTACGAGCGTGTGCACGCACAAACACACACACACACATGCATTTGCACACGCACACACTTACACACACATACACGCAGACAGTGGCAGTGGCAGTGACAGCGATAGCGATGATGACGATGGGGGGGGGGGGAGGAGGAGGAGGGGAGGGCGTAGCAGGAAAAAGCTGCGGCAGGTGTGTGTGTTGTGTGTGTGTGTGTGTTGTGCATGTGTACGTATATTTTTCTGCAAGTGTTCTCATCTCACAATCATATCAAATGGTGTTTAGTGTAGCACCAGATAGTGCTTTGTGTGTGTGAGTGTGTGTGTGTGTGTGTGTCAGTTTGTGTCAAAACGTGTAGCAAATTTTCGGTGCGTACATTGGGTGTGGCAAAGGTGGGCAGGAGCAGATTTTTGGCATTCACATGTGACATATAACATATGCACGCATACACGGACGCATGTATGCGCGCACATGAGCACACACGCGCACGCATACACAAACACACGCACACACACAATTACATACACACACAAACACACACACACAGTCACACTTACACGCACGTGTGCACACATAAAGACAAACGTACATAAGCATACCCACACATACACACGCAGGGTGAGCGGAAGAGCTCACGAGTAGCAGCAGCAAAGACTAAAAAGACAGATCCACCTCCTCAACCCAGAGAGGCCTCTCGATTCACACGCTCCGCCCTCCCTCCTGCCAAAGAACAGGCGCAGCAGCAGCAGCAGCAGCAGCAACAGCAGCGGAAGCGCCCAAGGTGTCTACGAGTACGAGTGTTTGTGTGTGTGTGTTTATTTGTGTATGTTTGTGGGGGGTTGTGCATTTGGTGCACATGCTGTGTCTTTCCATTCCACGTTGTAGAGGTACAAACGCAAACAAAAGGGATAAACACAGGTACATACACACAGATACGCACACACGCATGCACACATACACACATACACACATACACACATACACACATGAAAGCTGGAGGCAGCATTGATAGCATGCTCTATCAGTACACGCAATTCATATGTCAGCGTCGTTTGCGTGTTTTTGCTTTCTCAGGCAGCACAGACAGGAGCATTGAATAATGCTTTTTTTTACACTGCGTTGTTTTAAGTGTGTCATGTGTGTGTATGTGTGTGTGTGTGTGTGTGTTTGTGTGTGCGTGTGTGTGTCTCACGTGTGTGTGTGTGTTGTGTGTGTGTGTGTGAGCGTGTGTGTGTTGCAAGGGCAGTATAGACAGGGGCAACGGTACAATGTGCGAGTCATGTATGAGTTCTAATTTTTCATCATTTGTGTGTGTATGTGTGTATGCATTGCAGATGAGCATTGAATAATGCTTTGTTCTGCACTTAGCTATTTGTGTGTGTCTCTATACACTGCGTAATATTTGTGTGTGTTATACACTGCGTTATCTGTGTGTCTGTGTGTGTGTTATACACTGCGTTATTTGTGTGTGTATGTGCGTTGCAGGGGTAGCGCAGACAGGAGCGATAGTGCAGCTGAGGAGGTCAGTGGCAGCGAAGGCAGCTCGTCAGAAGAAGAGGAGGAAGAGGAGCCTGTTCCTTTGGTCCGGGAAATTGTGAGTGTGCTTGCTTTTGTGTGCGTGTGCGTCTGTATGTATGCCTGTGAGTGTGTGAGTGTGCTTGTGTAAGTGTGTGTGTCTATGTTTGTGTTATTGGTAGAAGAGGATGAGATGGGAAAAGATGCATGTAGAACCAGTCCGGGAAATTGTGAGTGCATATCGTCGTTTGTGACTTGCCAGAAATGTGAAAGGTTCAGCTACATAATAATGTGAAAGGTTCAGTTACGTAATAATGTAAAAGGTTCAGCTACACAATAATGTGAAAGGTTCAGCTAAAAATAAGTCAATTTAACCCTGCTCATAATTTGCGCAAAATAAACTGGGCATGTGCTTGGAGCTATTGCACCTCCTTGCCAAGGAACTCATCACACACATACACACACATGCACACATGCGCACACACACACACATACACACACACAAACACACACACACGCACACACATGACTCTGTTGTGCAGGCACACAAATTTGGCCAACCTCACGCATCCTGCAGCACATCCACCCTTCATAGCATTTGTTTGCGTGTAATGCTGTACGGTAGCTACTCAACATCACACCTCCTCCTCCTGCTCCTTCCAAGAAGTGAAAACTGAATCATAGATCAAGTATGAATGCTGAGTGTGCAATGCGCACACACTTTTTACTACACACCCTTTTATCATATACGATATACGGATACACATATACACGCAAACACACACACACACACGTAAACACACACACACACACACACACACACACACACACACACACACACACGTAAACACACGTAAACACGTAAACACACACGTAAGTTCAAACACGTGCACAGGACCCAGAGGAAGGCAAGCAGCAGGCAAATGATGTTAAGGGCATGTCGGAGCTGACGCTGTGCTTAGAATTTCTGTATCAGTTCCGGGAAATCCTTAGGTGCGTAAGCGACCATGCGGCTCCGTGCGTGCGTGCGTGTGTGCATGTGTGTGTGTGCGTGTATGTAATTGTGTGTGTGGTGTGTGTATGCTTGCTTCTGCGTACGTGTGCTTGGACTTTATGAGTAAATACATTTTGTGCCTGCGCGCAGGTTACAGTGCTACAGTGATGTGTGTAGTGTGCACATTCTGTGCCTGCGCGCAGGTTACAGTGCTACAGTGATGTGTGTAGTGTGCACATTCTGTGCCTGCGCGCAGATTACAGTGCTACAGTGATGTGTGCAGTGTGCACAATTTGCGCCTGCGCGCAGATTACAGTGCTACAGTGATGTGTGTAGTGTGCACATTCTGTGCCTGCGCGCAGGTTACAGTGCTACAGTGAGCTCACTTTCCACACGCTTGTGGATGCGCTGGTGTTCTCCACGGGTGGCCCAGGCACAGGACTCTTGGCCCAGCTGCACACGGAGCTTCTGCAGGTATGTAGTTGTGTGTGTGTCTGTGTGTGTGTGTGTGCGCGTGAGCATTTGTGCGTGTGTTTACGTGTGTGTATGTGGTGGTGGTGGTGGTGGTGGGGGTTGAATTTGTTTATGTGCAAACGCGTTTGCATGTGTGTATGTGTGTGCGATTAGTGTGTATAAAGCGTCTGCATGTGTGTGTATGTGTGTGAGTGCACTGGGTATGTGTGCGTGCGTATCTGTGTGTTGTTCTTGTGGCCCTGACAGCTACTTGTTGGCCCAGTTTCTAGTTATAACACACTCTCTCTCTTTCCCTCTCTCTCGCC
>Ga0307963_1001277_pt1 | contig 19120 bp, 22 predicted proteins | sample OrgLakmetagen594_FD_201829 | JGI IMG/M metagenome (GOLD analysis project Ga0307963, IMG submission 201829) | Saline water microbial communities from Organic Lake, Antarctica - #594 | ecosystem: Environmental > Aquatic > Non-marine Saline and Alkaline > Saline | place: Antarctica: Organic Lake... | reverse complement strand
CCTTGATGAGGCCTCAACTAGCAGCCATGCGCGAACCTCAAGCGATGTCAAGCACATGCGATGTCAAGCACATACGAACAAGTCGCACACATACACACATGCATACACACACAAACATGCACGCACATACACACGAGCACGCATACAGGCACACACAACCACGCACACACAAGCACACACACACATACGCACATACACACATACGCACACACATACACACACACGCAATTACACACACACAAACATGCACAAAGCGTACAAAACAACTCATACACAACACACAAATGAACGCACACACTCACATATCACACATCACACACACACACATAAACGCACGCAAAACGCACACACACACACACATACGCGCACACACACGCATAAACACACTCGCGCACACACACACACGCAAACACGCACACGCACACACACATAAACGCACACACGTACGCACACATGCACACACACACACGCAACATACACACACACGAGCACGCACGCAGGCACACACAACCACGCGCACACGCACATACAGGCACAAGCACACACACACTTACACACGCACATGCACGCACACACCAATATACACACACACAAGCATTAACATCGTGCTTGGCTGTCGCCCCCGGCCCGGGAAATTTTATAACACCCTGAATAATTTTTCAAGCAGTTCCGGGGAACCCTGGAAAATTTTACAGGCTGTTCCGGGCCCCCCTGAATAATTTGGGCACCCAGTGTACTTCCCTGGTATGTATGTATGTATGTATGTATGTATGTATGTATGTATGTATGTATGTATGTATGTATGTATGTATGTAAGTATTTGTAATCCAAACTAAACTATGTATGTAAGTATGTATGTATATCATGAACGCATACATGCATATGCGCATGTAACTGTGATGTGTGCAGGTGAGCTACACTGCATGCAGGAAGCAGCCTCAGACTTTAGGAGCACATTCTTCCACCGGCTCTTTCCCCTTCATTTGGCGGCCTCCTGCACACACCTTTTAAGCATTTGTTGGCCTCCACAAACTTCCCTGATAAAATGAACCTGATATCCGCTGCTGAGCTTGGTGGCTCCTCAGCAAGAGGCCCCTCTGTGTACATGGGTGCACACACGTGTGTGTGTGTGTGTATGTGTGTATGTGTGTGTTTGTGTGTGTCTCTGTGTGTGTGTGTGTGTGTGTATGTGTGTATGTGTGTGTGTTTGTGTGTCTCTGAGTGTGTGTGTGTGTGTGTGCGCGTGTGGTGTGTGTGTCTGTGTTTAAGTATCAGTGCATGAACAGTGTGTGTGTGTTTGTGCGTGTGTTGTTTGCCTTGAATGCCTGGCCTCACATACATAGAGGGTGCGCTGATACAAGGACACCACCAGTGCAGCTCACCTGTGGGCCAATCCGCTAATAGCCTTTCACGAATGCTGTGCACTAATACGGACAAGGGAAATTCGAAAGGGCCGAGGTCACCATGCGTGCTTCTGAATCTTAAAGAGATGGAATTTACCATTTTTTATTATTAAAGTTTGTCACATCTTCTTACAACAAATTGCATGCATTGAAAGTTTGCTGCATGCTCCACTTCAGAGCTCCTTTTCAAGGCTAGCCTTGAGTCCATTATGGCCATGGTGAGGGAGGATGAAAACAAGCAGTCTATGGACTTAAACGACTTGTTCAGCATGCGGAAGCCAAAAGATGCAGCAGCAGGTCTGAGCAGCGGCTCTAAATCCATCCTCAAAGGTGTGTCTACCATGCAGCTTGACTGGTGCAGCCAGGGGATCCTTCTTCTCTCTCGCATGCACGACTAGGCATACAGTCATGCCCACGCGAGTGTCGCTCCCCGCTTGCAGGCGTAGCTACAGGTGCTGTGGGGCTCATCGCAGGGCCTATCATCGGCGCACATCGTGGGGGCGTTAAAGGATGTGCCCAAGGGCTGCTCACAGGCAAGCATGGCCAATTCTGTGTTCACCCCGAGACACATGCTTTTGCAACTTCTAGTGACTTCCGAAAATTGCAGAACTGTTGAATCTGTGTCTTTTAAAAAGACGCACCAGACAGACACACAGAAATTCCAGGTTGCAAAACTGATCTGCTGCATGCATTCATATAGCACATGAACGACACGCTTCCACGCTCCCTCAAGGCAAAGCAACCAACGCTTGCACTGGCGTGCCTTTATATCCCTTCCATTGCAGGAGTAATAGGCGCAGCAGTGATGCCTGTTGTAGGCGTGGGTGTCGGCGTGGTCCAAATTGTTCGCGGGGTCATAAACACCGGGGAGGCTATCCGGCAGAGCTCGAACAACAAAATTTGGGATGATGTGCGTGTGTGTATGTGTGTGTACTATTAACTTTGTGCGTGTGTGTGTTATCTGTATGTGTGTTGTGTTTGTGCTAGGATGTCCAACGTGCAAGCAGGACCGGAATATGTCTCAGAGTTGTCTATCCCACGGACAAGACCTTGTTGAGTTTCTCTTCTGCTTACACACACCACGACAGACACAACCGCTAGCAGGCAAGGTAGCTTGCATGCAGCCCCGCCATGTTGCTCTGAATGAATGCACACACACGCGCATACATAGTTAGGCTCAAACATATGTGTGGGTACGCACACTCTGTAATCGCCTTCCCCTTCCTTCTGCAGAGTCGACGGGAGTGGGTGAACAAACCTGATGGAACAATGATCACTGCGGAGGCAGCAAAGGCCTCCACTCGGGCTTTCTTCAAGCCAGGGGCTGGCAAAGGCATAAACTATTACGAAGTATTGCAGGTATGTTGGTATGCTGTCAGTGTCTCTTTTGGGGTAGGGGTAGCTGCAGCAGCTAAGTGATAAGTGCTATGAGATGCCTATCTGCCAAGGAGCACCCGGTTTGTGCACACACATCAAGTCTATTTTTTGGCGATGAATACAAGCCAAACGCTGCACGTTTCAGACAGGGAGCATGGCCACAGCAAGTTTCAGGCCTCTCATGTTATGGATGGCAAAAGTATGTGTGTGCATGTGTGTGCGTGCACTGTGTATGTGTGTTTGCGTGCGTTGTGTGAGCAAGCGAGCCCCCGCTTTGTACACGCAGCATCAACTTGTAGTGCACCCCCCTTTTCACGCATCACTAGAGCTGTATTTGGTGCTTGCTGCGCACGCCTCGCACCGTTGCGACACACGTAGATAAGGCGAAACAGTGTATGCACTGCTAAAATGACTCAATTTTTGGCTACCTGCTAGAACCTCCGAGTGTGTACTGTGTATAATTCTGGTCAGGCCCAAGTGTGTATGCCAAAAATGGCTTGCGGGCTATTTGTCCTCGTAGGTGCCCCACAATGCACAGCCAGAGGAGATCAAGAAGGCGTACTATATGCTGGCACGTCGGTACCATCCCGACAAGAACCCTGGAGACGCAGAGGCGCACCAGCGCTTCCAGCTTCTGGGGGAGGCGTACCAAGTGTGTGCTTGTGTGTGTGTGTTTGCGGTGCTGTGTGTGCATGCTTTTGGCGCATGCAGGTTTTGCAGGAGCCGTGCGCTGTCTGCAGCCCTCTTAGGTGCTGCCAGCATAGGCAGGCTTTTTATGTGCTCCTGGACATATGGTGGGATGGCTCTTTGTGCACGCATTCACCTGTGCGGCTTCTTGGTACGTTAGGATGGTTGCCTTTCAAGTAGGTACGCCATTTTATTTTCTTCTCACTGGCTGCACGTCAGCAAGTGCTTACAGCTTACAGCATGTGCCTACTTTCCCCTCTGTCTATGCATGCGAGCCATAAGCCACCAATAGATAGCTGACCAGCACGATATGCTGTGAGGACCACACGTTGAACGGGTGGCGCAATGTGTGGGAATGGTTGATAGGAAGTATTTTGTGTTTGCGTTCAAGCGCCAAAGAACGTCTCGCTTGTCATGAACCAATGCTGTATGTGAGGCCCTTGTTGTTGCACTCACGAGGCAGGTCTTGTGCACACGTCCCAAAATCACACTCACTCAACCTTGCGTACAGGTCATGAGTGATCCGAAGCTGCGGGACATGTACGATCGGCACGGGTCCGAGGGCTTGGACGATCACGCCAACTTCATGGACAGCGGGGAGTTTTTCAATATGCTGTTTGGCAGTGAGAAGTTTGAGCACCTGGTGGGAGAGCTGGCCATCGCGTGCGCTGTGAGGTGCGGTGCGCAGTGTGTGCAATGCTTGCATTCGAGTGATTGGTATTTGGTGTTGTTATCGTGCGATCTAGCTGTCTTATACGGTGCAGCAAGGTGCTGGTGTGGTGATGTATCTAGGGAATCTACCCCCCCCCCCAATTCTGCAGGACATCTCGTGATCTCACCCCCGCTCAAATCAAAGCCATTCAGAATGTCCGCGTTGACAAGCTGGCGGTTTACTTAAAGGCCATGCTCCAGCGACATGTTGTGGGGGACCCAGATGGATTTCAGGTGAGGGAACACGTGATGCAAACAAATGCACAATTCATACTCTATTAAAGCCGAACAAAATAGATTTGAGTGTGGGGGGTAAACACTGAGCAACAATAGTTGCAGTCGTACTCCTGACCTGACCTGCCTCTTCCGTATTTAACGGAACTGTTGATGATGTTCTGCTCACACTGTATTGGCAGGGCCTGCGGTTTACCCTGTGTGTGTGTGTGTTGCAAGCATAATGACATCACACAACCTTTCAAATTGGCTGGCACGGTATCCAATTGAGGTGCCTTCTTTGGTACCTACTGGCCACTATCTGTGCTGCTGCTCATCTTGCGTATGTGTGCGTGTGTGTGTGTGTGCGTTTGTTTGTGCTCACAGTTAGCCATGCGTGCGGAGGCTCAGGATTTGGCAGCAGCCTCTTTCGGAGACACCATGCTGCACGCCATAGGCCGTGTGTACTCACAGCAGGCCGACATATACTTGGGTGGTTTCTTTGGGGGATTTGCCGCCAAGATGCGGGCAACCAAGCACAACATGCAGTAAGTTGTGTGTTTGTGCGTGTGTGTATAAGTGTGTGTGTTTGAGAGAAAGAGAGGGAGAGAGAGAGAGAGAGAGAGAGAGAGAGAGAGAGAGAGAGAGAGAAGAAAAGAGAAGAAAAGAGAAGATAGAGTGTGTGTTAGTGAATGTCAGCATGCGTGTTTTTGCGTGTAGCGAGGGGGGGAGAGAGTGCTATTGTGTGTGTGTTTGAAGCTGGAATGTTTGTGCATGCTTGTCCAGCTTAATGAACAAATGTGTAGGATTTATTGTTATTTGCGCCTTGTTTTTACATATGAAGTTAAAAAAAGCGTTGAGAAAATGTTGCTAGGATTGCATCTTCTTATGCTGTATTCTTATGCTGTGATTAAATTTATGTTGCTTTTATTGCGTTTGATGTATAGTGCTCCCTTCTGTGGGTGGAACTTACTTATCCTGAGAGCTGCTTAGCTCTTTTTCTCCCAAAGTGCTGCCAAGATGTCCAAACTAATGCCGATAAGGGTTTGCGTTGCCCTGACCTGGGTACCCTTTTGCTTGTGCAATCTTTGCACTTTATGCCCGCATGCAAACATACCATTACGTTCCAATGAAATGTATTATCATACTCACATAGTTATGCCTTTTACCCTCAAGCATGATACGCATGCTTGTTCTCCATGTGTACAGATCTCAGCTCAATGCTGCTAGCGCGGCCATTCGAGTCTTCCAAGCCCACCAAAGGATGGAAGCCTTGCAGAAGGAGGAGGTAAGTGCATCGGGGTGCGCAAGTCTGTAAGTGGTTGTTCATCAGCAACTTGATTGCAGACAGGTGCCCAAAATGTGACCAAACCTGCTGCTAACAGCACAAACTCTGTCAGTGGTGGTTGTTCATCAGCAGCTTGATTGCAGACAGGTGCACCACATGTGACCATGCCTGCTGCTAACAGCGCAAACATGTACAGTGTTTATGGATGGGCATGGGTGGGTATGGATGTGTATGGAAGGGTTCGTGTCAACATGCATGTGTGCCTCATCATGTATGAGCGCACCGTGGCAGCTGTTATGCAATCGCGCATGTAAGAGTAGAATATGCATCCATCACACGGTTCAGTGATGTGCATCGCCTTGCTGTTTGAATGAGCTCAAGCCACAGATATGTCAAGCAAGAGTGCCCCTACCCAAATACCTAATGAGGTGCCAGACTGACGCAAACATGATCCAGTTTAAAAAGCTATTGACGTCAGCCCATCACCACATTTAAACCTACATACCAAAAGCCCAGCAACCTTTCAGCCATGCTCATACTCAATGTCTTACATGGTGCATCTCTCATCAGACACACGCACGTATACGCGCACAAACACACACATACACATTCGCACATGCACATGCTGACATGCATACACATGTTGGCAGGAGCTCCGAGCTGCTGCAGCTGCTGTTGAAGTGGCTGCTGCTGCCGCCAGCGGTGCCTCTGCAGGAGCAACGCGTAGTCCTGCAGGTCAGTTCCTGCTTTGCTGTCACGCACGAGGTTGCGCGTAGCAAATTGTAGGCCATTGCAATTTGGGCTCACATACATCACCTTGACAGCATGGTTGCTGCCAAAGGATAGCTATGTATGTTCTGCAGATCATTGTTTTAGCTGATGCCTTGGCGGTGCCTTGTGATGGAACTCAACTTGCGTTGTGTGCACTATATGTAGCTGGAAACGTTTTATTGCCAGCTTGTGCGACTGGAAGCGTGCGTGCATAGCTTCCTTTGGCGTCATGCAGCTGAGTTGCTGACTGCGTCACTTGAATTAGAAGGAATACCTCTTTAATCCTGAAGTTTTCACTGCTGGCTGTCTTTGATGCTATATTCTATATTCTCTCCTCTGCTGCCATTAGATCATAGCTCAGGTAACCAAACATGTTCATTATGTTATCACTGCATAGCCTGACATGTGGTTGTCAAACACAATGCTGCTGCAGGTCCTAGCGCTGCCACTGCTCCCAGCAGCAGCAGCAGCAATGGTAGAGCGCCTGGGGGCGCGGTTCCTAGCGTGGCAGGAGGAGAGGGTAGCAGCAGCGCATCAGCTGCTGGGGATAGAAGAGGAGGGGGGGATGGGGTAGCAGGTGACAGGAACCAGGGGGGGGCTAGTGCTAGCAGCGGGGCAGCGCCCACATCACAGCAGCAGCAACAAGGGGGCGGCGAGGCGAATGCAGCTGGGAGAGAGAGGGTGGCCAGCCAAGAGAGCGCTGCGCACAGGTGGGTGGTGTTTATTTTTGAAAACGGTGAGGAAGATGGGAGGGCAGGGGGTGGCTGTCCAATAGGGTGGCTGTCCAATAGGGTCCAATTGACGCGTGCCCTATACAAGCTGTATAAGACAGTGGGCTGTGCTAGTAATCATGCCTGCATTGTGTGATTGAATTCGGTGCGATAACCGGATTTGAGGAATGATCCCTGCTATGCGTTGCAGGGCGGCATTGCTCCAATTAGAAGAGGAGTCCCTGCCTCTCATGCTAGAAGCCATGTGGGCGGCAAACGTACTTGACGTGCAGTCCACCATTCGAAAGGTATGCAATATTGGCGTACCTTGTTTGAAGTGCAATCGTACATTCTGTGTACATTCTGGATTAGCTGCACTGCCATATTTGTGCCTTCGTATCTGTTGGTGCTACTCGTTTGTTTAAGGGCAGCCGGACCTTTTTTTACCAAAGCGACTGGCTTTACGAGGTGGCGCGAGGTTGGTCAGGCAATGCTGTACCCGACGCTGTGCCTGTTGTTTGCAACAGGTGTGTGACAAGGTGCTGCATGAACCAGGCGTGCCCTCAGATGTGCTGAAGGCCAGGGCAAAGGCGCTCAAGGAACTAGGTGCGTGTGTGCTGAATTGTCTAACAGATGTAAAGCATCCTGACCCAGGAATTGGCGGGAATTACTGGTTTAAGTGTCCCTCTGTCCTTAGATAGCTGAGACGTCCACATATCGTTATGCCCACTGTAATTCTGAGCTTGTGCTCTCCCCATATTTGTGTCGTTTGACAATAATCATTTGCTTCATTCATGACCGTACGGTGGTTATTGTCATCTTGTGTGTCTTACTTACAACTCACATGGTTCTGCCTCGAAAATGCTCGTCGTAAGGAGCCCACCGTCTGCTTTAATAATATGATTGTTTGCTGGTCCTTTGTCGTCATGTACATAAGAAACAGAAAACGCTGTGGTCGCAGGAACGGGACCGGAACTCTTGCCTGTGCACTCTACCCTCTTTGCTTTGCAGGCAAGATCTTCATTGCAGCCAAGGCACCTGAGCAGCCTGCTCAGGCTGAAGAAGATTCAGAAGAGCAGCAAGCAGGAGGGAGCAAGGCACAGGGTACGTGACAGCTTGTGCGGCATGAAGAATTTATTTTTATTTCGGCCATATTATGTTTACAGCAACCGCCCCCCTGTTCAATGAAACGAGACCCTTATTCTCAGTCTGCAGGGGCAAGGGAGTTAAGATTATGCACCCTGCCAAAAACTGCTGTTGGAGGCCTGACAATTTCACCGCTTCACACCCCTGGAGGACAAAGAAAATAAGAAAGTGTACATATTTTACTCCTGTGTTAAGTACCAAAACTAAGTATACTAGGAAGTGCTTTGGCGGTAAATCACTGTCCTCTCCATAAGTGTTCAATGAGCGTGATGGTATCTCTTCTTGTATGCTGTTTATTCCTAGGCTAAAAGTAAAAAGATGTCTCACTTGCAGCACTGCATTTCTAGCTCAACTACTGCTGCACTAGTAGTAAACACTAACATAATAGTAATTTTTAATTACGTTGCATGTGTTTGTAGGCAAATTGGTATTCAAAGGGACGAGGACCTTCCTGCCTAATTTATGCGTGCAAAATGATACATTACCATTACCAGGCTGGTTTTGTCCTTACAGCTTATGAATGATGCATACTAGCATATAAATGTCTGCAAAGTTCACCATATATTCCTAGCCAAAATTTTCACGTCTTACTCTCTACTTTACATCCACAATGGTCACCGCACATGCTGGCGCTTAGCTTTTCTTCCTCATAATGTCTAAAATAAATTACCACATGGTACTGGATTAAATTCATTTCACACACACACACACTCTCTCTCATACACACATACACACTCACAGACACACTCTCCCACATACGACTTGTGTTTTTAGGCCACCAAGGTGCTGCAGCAGAACCTAGAAGTGGAGGGGCAGGCAGCAGTGGCAGCACAAGCGAGAAAGCATCTTCACGTCGTGCCCGAATGGATAACAAGTCCAAGAATGCAAAGCGGCAGATGGAGGAGGCTATGCTGAAGCTAATGGTTAGTGACATTTCTTTGTAAACTTTTTGAACCTTGTGATGGCAGTGACGCTTAAAATATACGACCTACAGGAATTCCATCATACGCAAGCCAGCAGTACATCAGATCACTTCTTTCTTGTTTGCAGCAAGTTGGTTGCTGTTTTGTTTAAATCCGTGGTCAAACCTATTTGATAGTTCTATAACCTACCATATTTGCTTTCTACACGCAGGAAAAAAGGAATGGAACAGATGTTTAGTTGACCTGGGGGGGGGGGTATTCCGGAGCCTTCCCAGACTCAGCAATGCACTTGTTCATATATCTCTCTAAATTAATTGGAGGATGCCTAAAATATTATTATTTGGAAGAATTTCACCTGTTCTATTTCCTTACTTTCATCCTGTGTATATAAATGTATATGAATAAGACAAGGCTTTGGAGCTCAGCACGTGATGCTGTTCCATACCCACCATATGAACAACTGGCAGTAATGTCCTCTCTTGAGATGAATTCTTCGGTTGATCGTCCTGGAGCTCAGACTAAATTGGCGCGATCATAGCACACCTTACAAAGTTTACAGTTTGATCATGTCATTTCAATAAGGGACCTTGTTATTTTAATAAGGGACCTAGCGTAGACATTGCCGACCTTTCTTGTAAGAAAAAGGGAAGAGCAGAGTGATAAGGTAACACGCACTCCAGCAATCTTCCAGCCATCATCAGTAATCACGAATCCTTTTTACCGCCTTCTCTCTGCTCCGCAGCTCTTCGTTGTCTAGCTTTAAATTTGAGCTCTTTCCTTTTTGCCTCAACCAGCAACTGGACGCACGATATCAAATAGTTCCCCTGTAACAAGACGTGAGCAGCAGCAACACAAGAATTACTGTCTGCTTAGGGCCTCACGCAACAGTAAAGGAAAAGTGATGAAACGACCAGATATTGCTTCACAGCCAGTCATTTCAAAAGACAATTTGGACATTCAGGTGAGATAGAGCAAAGGAAAACAACAAATTTCATCATTTTTATTTTTAGTTCTTTTAATGAGAGGGGTGTCACGTGCAGTACAAGCACCCGGAAGTACAAACATTTGAGATTTAACCGACAACCCTTTCACCATGCAACAAGTTTTTTTTCACTGCCTGAGTTTTCATATCCTTTTTTCTGGATGCAACAAAGGAGAACTGACAGCTGGCCAACTTGTTTGCCTTACGTACTTTGAGGATGTCTCACATTGAGAGCAATACTGCCCCTTAGAAGCAATACTGTCCCTTAGGAACAATATGACCAAATATGCGAAGTACAACTTACATATGTTTTGTGTCAATGGCAAATTGTTTGAAGCTCTAGCAATCAGTGAAATTTGAATCCTCTAGCAATCACCTCAACCACAAATCTTCCAACTAAAGAGGCATCATGCTGCGCAATCTAAGTAAACTGTTTTGTGCCAGCAAGCATAGGCAGGAACAAAGAACCATGCCACTCACACGATGCAGGAGAATTGCCAGAAAATATCTAGCATCTGCCTTTAAACTGACACGCTACGCACCAGCAAGATGAAAAGCAGGAGCAATAGCGGACCGGAGATGAGTGACGTGAAGAAGACGCCGCTGGCATCAAAATAATTTTGTGAGGCAAAGGACTGCCAATGCTTGCGGCCTAATGTATTGAGCTGCTCCCCCACAAAAACAGTGCCACCTGGGTTGTAGGACAGGCTAATAGGTTTATTTAGATAGTGCAATCTATAAGGAAGCAATCTATACAAATTAAAGGCAGCAAAGACTTTCTTAACAAAAGCATGTTCTAATGCGTTTTGTTGCAAGCAGAGAAATTATCGCATCGACCTCTCGCAGGGCCTGGCAAAAAAGGGTAGCTTTTCTCTTCTGTGACTGAAGCCCTACAGATATTAACAGTGATAATCTTCTTATTTCTGCATGTATCTATGTCCTTTTCCTCTACAATTGAGCAGAATGTCCAACATTGAGTGACATGCACTCAAGGAGGTAGAAAGCAGAACAAATGAGGGAGGAAAACCACTTCCCAAACCAATTTCTTAGAAGAAGCCACTACATTACCGGGCCCCGTGATATTTGCTCATCATAGCAGACATGCAAGGCTAAGGAAAAAATTAAGATGTTGACATAGATACTGAAAAACAAAGGATGCCGTCACTGGAAGATGGTGTGCCAGCTTGCAAACAAGAAAGCAGTTGACGACTTCTTTAGCTGCCTAGATTAAGGTACAGAGACTGTGGCAACAGAGCAGAAATTACGCACAACACTGCGCAACAAACGTTCAGTTCAGTCAACACCTGCTGCTTGGTAAGGAAGCCCCCGAGCCACCTCTGCAGAGGCTGACCAACTACCATTGCCAAGGACAATAGGCTAGGCCTTTTACTATTTCCTCAGCCCAGGCCATTCACAAAGCAGGAAGTAAAAAGCAATGCAAGTAGGATTGGCCATAACTGCCATAACTTTATACATAGGGTTATGGGAGGGTGCCAGGTCTGGCAGGAAACCTCGAAAATGTATCAGAGGGGGGCGATAGAGGAACGATTCAAACAAGCTCCTTTTTTGAAGTGAGTTGACAATACACAACTGTCTATAAAATCGACGAGGTATCAGCTGAAATGGACGGACCTTGCTGGATTGAACAAGTGGATATAGCCTAGACATAGCATATAAAATATAAAACACATAGCATATAACACGCATAGCATATAACACACATGTGTTGAGCCACCACACCCCAACCGGAAATCGTTATCAACCGCTTAAGGGGTGCTTGATAAGCAAACTTCACGCTGTGGCCCAAAAGACACGTGCCTGTGGCTGGCAGGTTTAAGCTCAGCTGCTTGGAATCTGCAACACTTCATGCTAAACTTGGGAACTTGGTAAGCTGGTATTTAGTATCAGGGCACTCTGGAGCATTTGTGTTTAGTATCAGGTCACATAACCCCGATACATAAAAGGTAACCCACAAGGCCCCCTTCTGGAAATATTCGGTCATAAAAGGTCAATTCGTATGTATATATGAACCCTGGCCAGCCCTAGGAATACTACAAATTGCGGCAACATCCGGAAAATACTCACAGGCAAAGGCAAAGAGGCACGCCTGGACGCCCCCTTTTTTCCGTGTTGTCAAAGCGGTGGTGAGGAGGATAAAGTGGCAGAGCAGGATGCCAACAATCCAAGGCTCCTGAATAGAGAGGGTCCTTGTGATGTTGATATGTGTGTATCATGCTAGAAACTAGCTTAGCGGGTCCATCTTTTTTGGACACAAACACGTGTGTGTTTGGTATTATTACCTCGTCCAATTTGTAACAGTTTGCTGATTTAAGCTACGTGCACACCTTTGCTGTCAATGAGTCCTCATTTCTAGATAATCACACCTTCCAATCAACAGCGGACACGAACCCCATGAGCACATTCCACAAAGGCTCCTGAGCATTCACCTCCCTCCATTTGCTTTTCACGCCTGCATGAGTGCGTGAGCGTTTGTGTGCATGTGCGTACGAGTGTGTATGTGTGTGCGTGTGTGTGGGTGTGTGTATGCACATGCATATGTGCACGTATACATTTATGTGTGTGTGCGTGTGTGTGTGCGCCTGTGTGCATACGCAAATGTGCATCTACTATTATGTATGACATTGTGTGCGTGTGTGCCTGTGCGTGTGTGTGTGTTTGTGTGTGTGTGTGTGTGTGTGTATGTGTGTGTGTGTGTGCGCGTGTGTGCCTGTGCGTGTGTGTGTATGTGTGTGTATGTGTGTGTGTGTGCGTGTGTGCGCCTGTGTGTGTGTATGTGTGTGTATGTGTGTGTGCATGTGTGCGTGTTTGTGTGTTTGTGTGTGTGTGTCTGTGCCTGTGCATGTGTGTGTGTGCTTGTGTGCTTGTGTGTGTGTGTGTGTGTGTGTGTGTGTGTGCGTGTATGTGAGCTGCACACCCTCAATGACTTCCTGAATGGGGCCAGTGAGAGCTTCCATCGCTTCCATTTTAAATTGTATACAATTAAAACAATTGCGGTGCTGCTTGTCGGGCGTGGGGATGTGGAGGAAAACTGTCACGTTAAAAACTCAAAATAAATACTTCGTGATTTAAACCATAGGTTGATAAGCCTTGGATACGAAGAGTTAGCAGCTTGCCATTCGTTCGTTGTATAATGTCCCTGACAAAAAAGTGAAAAAAGTGAAAAAAACCAAAACAAAACAAAACAAAACGGATTTTTTAAACCAAATTTTAACCAAAACGGATTTTATAAATATAGAAGGGAAGGGGCAATGCAAGCACAGCCTCCCCGTCACCGTCCCTATGACAAGCACTTGAGAGAACAGGTTGTGCACCTCTACTTTGTGAGTGGCGTGAAGTGCTCAGCCATTGCTAGATGGTTCAGCGGACGTCCTTGCTTGCAAGGACGAAGACTGTCCAGCGGATCATCCAGGACTACAGGGTGGGGATCAGTCCGCGTGCCCCAGGGAAGGGCTTTCTCCGCTTCCACAGAAAACATGATGCGGTGGCTGCCCAGCTGCTGGTGTCTATTGTGCAGGATGACATACGTGCACGTTTGACACATGCTTGCATTGCACATCCCTTGCCATGCTTGCACGCACATCCATGGCAAGGCGACCAGGACGCACACCTTCTTGCCTGCACAGCGGACATCTTGTAGCATTGCTGATTATAACAATCTCATATGCATTTGTTTTGTTTTGCTTTTTCACTTTTTTGTTTTTCCCGGGGACACAACTGGGACACACAGGTATAAATACCTGCAAGTCGCCATAATAACTACGTCATCGTGAGCGAGCTTGAAATCTGTGATTTGTACAAATTTCACTGATATCAGCAGCTTTTGAGAGCTTGCAATGGGGAATTTACAGTTCGGGGTTGTGATGTGCTAATAAGTTAAATTAAATTCATCGGTTAACACAGTGACACTTTTGTGATTGCTTGATGGGTTTTTCTATTTAGGATGATGTTTATAATAATAAAACCGTTGGTGACATGCCAGCGTTTTGTCTTCCTTTTTTCCTGCTGGAAGACTCGCGATGTAAGAACTGGACAGAGAGATTGAGCAATGACCTAATAAAATGTTTTGAATTTAGTCCTCAGATATCGTTGCCGCGTCATCATCCCTTGTATTGGCTTGAGATAATTAAATCCAGCGTAGATGCTGATTTATTCTACCACAACTTGGAATTCCACCTCTTTCCCTACTTGCGACCTTGTGTGAGGCTGATGATGATGTCCAGGATGAAAACATGTTCTCTTTCACTGCACGCTCCCTCAGATGGTTTCTCTCCGCAGGAAGTACGCGTTCTTATTTTCACAGGCAGGTTCCCAGGATGTGTCTGTTTTTTTACACCAGGAAACTACAAACTCCATCTGTTCATTTATGAACTTATTTTACTTTATGAACAGGCAAGCAGTCATACTTCTTGACTGAAGGCCATCTTGTAATCTTGTAATCTTGTAATGGCTGGATTAATTAATTAATAAATTAACGCGGATAAATTTCATTCATTTTAATCCGGGGGGGGGGGGGCGATTAAGGATTAATGATGTGGATTAATAACATAAAGTGACCACGCACTGTATGAAACGCCCTTCAATCTAATTAAAAGACTGAGCTGTAGGGCCCTGGAATTTCGGGCCACATTGAGGTTTGACTTTGCTCGACCACCCAAACATCCGCTTTTCCGACTTCCTGCAGCTTGCTGGTTTTTTAGCTCCCTGTTATGCTGTTCAGGAGAGAAGGCAGAGAAAGGGGGTGAACAAGTGGTGGAACTCGATCTGCATTCTAAATGTGCACAAATTAATGCTTGATTTTACTACGATATTCATTAATCCGCCCCTGGATAAATTGCCAATTATTCCAAACTTGCGCCATTATTGAAAATTGTCATTAGGCTGCGGTCTTAGACAGGATGAAATATGTGAGAGGTGTGTAGATAGGCCTCCACATATAATCCTCCCCGGAAGGCATCTTGCGTTCGTAAGTATTTATGGATCAGGTCGATCGATTATTGCAAATTCGCAGGCCATCTTTACCTTAGGGCTGTGCCGCTGAGAACTTGCAAAGTGTGCAAAGGATTAAGACATACGTGTACAAAAGGATACAGGAGGTGAAAAACGCGTGGACTCTCAAGGCACGGAGGACTGAAACCTTTGTGTTCATTCTCCTTTATGAAAGGAATGAATATTCCTTTCTCAAAACTTCATAAATAATAATATGCGTGTCCAATAATGCGCGTGGGTATGGAATACGGAAGACGCCCAAAAGTTGCGGCACAATTTCCACGCTGCATTAGGCTAGCCTAGCATTAATATAGACTTTAATGCTAGCTAGAGGTTGCTATAGTGCTAGACTAGGGATTGATAGGCTATAATAAGGTGCAGCATATCACCTCGACTTTTGCGCCTGCGCGTCTTGCTGTTTAAAACATTCCAATGCGTAAGCGGGTGAGACTGCTTGACGTCGTAGCCGAGAGGATTTTGGTACCTCAAGGTTTATGCCATCAGGGAAATAATATAGCAGCTCATCTAAGTTGAACATTAATTGCAAATGTCCAGCTGTCCTTTATAATTCACAGTAAGAGCTCGCAGAAAGGATCGTATTGCAGTAATTAATCGGACGCCTTTTGTTGACAGCAAAAGTGCTTTGACGCACTTTAGCGTGATGTGAAAGCTCAGCTAATGCGTGGAGCAGGAATGGTTTTACTGCCATAGTGGGCTATGCTCTCCACATTTATGCAGTGCGGGACACGGCGGTAAAGTACATAGCCAATACTGACTTACTAGTGGCCAACAGTCGCCAGATGCCGCCCCCCCCAGCAAGTGTCGCAATATGGGACAGAACAAGCGCTGTGGCGCAAGGCGAGCGCCTGGATCATTTCCTTTGGCAAATTAAGGCCTTCTTGCCTGCATTTCAAGTGGGGTTGGCAGGCTTGCGATGGGCATCTTCAGCAGGCACTTGGTGCAAGAAGGCTGGAGCGTGCGTCGACATGAAGCTTCTTACAAAGTTGCGCCAAGACATGCGTACGTGTGTGTGTGGACATGCAATTGAGCTTGTGTGTGTATGTGTGTTATAAAACTAGAACGCCCTAAATAAACATCGCAACAATCCGCAGATTACACCAGCCACATAGCGTAATGTAGATGGAGGGTTCACTTGCACTCTGAGGGACTCTAAGCAAATGTAAGATGTTGGATGTTGGGGTACTGGCTTACCGCCGTTGGCAAATACAAAAACTTGACCTGTGTTTAAGGAAAGGATACTGGGCCGATATTTCAAAAATCTAAGCAAAGCATTAGGTGTATGAAATCGTCATTAGGGGCAAGAGGGGTTGTTGAGGCTTAAGTGGTACTCTAATGGGGATACACGCCGAAAACCAGCAACCTCCACGATTATGTGCTGTACAATAGTCAAAGCCCACAGACTACAAGCAACCTGCAATTACATAGTACCTATATGTTTCTGATTGTTCTCCCTCTTGATGGAGCATCATAGTATGAGGAACTAAAAATCCCATCATCTTAACCCTTCAAAGTCAAGATGGTTGTTCTTGAGCATTTTAAGCAACCTTTGGCCAAATTTGCATGTACCATACACACACTGTTCAATCATCCACTACGCTCAAGTGTTTCTCACTTGAGGTACTAGTCCTGTTCAATAAGCTAGTCGAGCCATTTGATGATGTCTTTGTCCCGTTAACAAAGTGGCATCCTTCCCCCCCCTTTTTTCTTGATGAAGGTGGGCTGTAAATATCCGACCTGAATATCAATTGTGTTTTAGGTGGTGTCAAAAAGAAAAGAAAAGACTCCGCTGGTAGTTATGACACAGACAGCATGATTAAGGGAGGGGGTCACATAGGTGCCCGCACCAGGCAACCCCCCACCGCGCAAACACACAAAAGAAAGAATTTAGTGTGGGTCAGGGGGTTGTGTGCCGTGGCACCCAGACCCGCACCTTGACTGTTGTTGTTTAAGTTGTATTGCGGTGCATATCTTGTATTTATGAGTGCAGATGCATGTCTGATGGAGCGTTTATTCTTTATTCGTTTGTTCGTCAGCTCTTTAATCTTATGGTTATCCAGATTGAGGTTTGCCAGAGAGTTGTCTGTATGGTTTTTGTAAATAGTCCCCAGTACTTTAACGAGCATCATGTGGAGCTTGACTTCCCTATATCCCTGCCTATGTAGGTTGGAGATGAGCACGCTGTCCTGTGCTTTTGCTTTTTGAAATTGAGGATCAGGGGTCTTCACAAAATTTAAACTCAATCAAGTGAACCTCCCACTGGTTTGAATTTTTTTGTCTTTAGCAAGCTGGTGTTATTGTACTGTGATTGTGTGAATTATCTACATTCTTTTCTCTGATTAAACGCTCAATAAGTCTTATTTGCCCCCTCTGCCCACAATTACAAGGTACCTTGCATATCCTCCTCTATGGTGCCAATATAACAAGCAAGAAATGTAATTATGGAGCGGCACAACCTAGCATGATGTATGATCATAAAATCCATTAGAAGCAATTCAGACCTCAGAATCATGCTTCGTCTCCGTGGATTTGGGCAGTAGCGAACGGCTGGCAATGCAGATCTCCATATTCCTGAAGTTCATGGAGTTGAAATTAGAATCAAGTGGGACAAAAACAAATTTACCTCCAGCCATCCAGATGCTGTAGTACTGGTTGCTTCCATCTCCGCAAAAACAAGTAGGTAAACAACAATCAGGGGGTGGGATCTTTGAAGTGGCAGGAGGCAACTGAGTGAGACTTGTCCCACTGGAGCACCTCAACAGCACCGCCAGCCATCATCAGCAGATCCACCTTCCTCAGAGGGCACCAGCCTTAAGCTCTTGGCATGCTTCAATGTGGCATCCATCTGATTGAGATAAAAACACTGCGAGGATACTAGACCTCAGAACCAGTTGCACGCCGCTAAGGAACATCTAATCCCAATTCCAATCCTAATCTTAACCCCAATCACGGACTCGGAATCCCAACCCCAATCCCAATCACGTACTTGGGACTTGGTTCTCAAATACTTAAACAAATAAGAAATGTGGTCACTGAGAGACACAACTTAGCATGCAGCTTGATCTTCAAAGCCAATAGCAAGACAGGCTCCTTAGGGTCCTGCTTTGTCTGCAGGGATATAGGGCAACGAACGGCTGGCTACGCAAAATCTTCAGATTCCCGTTGCAGCTGAAACTAGGATGATACCAAAGTGGCTCCTCTTTCCACCCCGCTTCTCAGACAAAAATAGGTATACCTCCAGCCGTCCGGATGCTGTATTGGTTGCTCCCATCTCCGCGACAACTAAAAGCAACAGATTAACAATGAAGAAGAGTGGGTTCTTAGAAGTGGCAGTCATTTTAAACAGCGCTACCTTAAACACATCTTTACTTGCCCCCTCGTCCGCTGGGCGGGGGGGCCGAACCATCTCAGGCAAACAGCGAATCGGGTTCAGGGCAGCAGCAGGCGCACAGCAGCTTTACAGCAGCATCACACAAGCACGTAGTGGGACAGCAACCCCTTAGAACAGCAAAGCACACATCAGCGCCAGAGGGACCTTCGACGGCTGGGTTTGCAGCTTTTGAGGGAGGGACGGGAACCCTGTAAACAGCAAGCATACAGCATCAGCACACACCGGTACCCCAGGACGTCATTGGCCAAGGCGGGAATGGGGATGGATGGAAACCATGCAAACAGCACTAATCGCATTATGACCGCTCGCCTTGCACAGCATCGACGAGGGGGAACCGGAAACCCTTACAGAAACAGCATACAGCATACAGCATACAGCATACAACAGGACCCCAGGACGTTTGAGTTTGCAGCGGGAATGGGGATGGATGGAAACCATGGAAACAGCACTTGCACACATCAGCACCTAGCCTCACAGAGGAACAGCATCTATA
>Ga0307963_1001276_pt1 | contig 19136 bp, 16 predicted proteins | sample OrgLakmetagen594_FD_201829 | JGI IMG/M metagenome (GOLD analysis project Ga0307963, IMG submission 201829) | Saline water microbial communities from Organic Lake, Antarctica - #594 | ecosystem: Environmental > Aquatic > Non-marine Saline and Alkaline > Saline | place: Antarctica: Organic Lake... | reverse complement strand
GTAGTGTGGGTTGTGTATAGGTAGTGTATATGTATAGGTAGTGTACAGGTAGTGTATGTGTATAGGTAGTGTAGGTTGTGTATAGGTAGTGTATATGTATAGGTAGTGTACAGGTAGTGTATGTGTATACGTAGTGTAGGTTGTATAGGTAGTGTATATGTATAGGTAGTGTACAGGTAGTGTATGTGTATAGGTAGTGTAGGTTGTGTATAGGTAGTGTATATGTATAGGTATTGAGGAGCACACGTGCTACAGAATCCCAGAGGCGCTCCTTCCCTTCAGCAGCAATGTCATTGCCTGCATGCTACTGAACAAGGCTTGCGCTTTGCAACTTGGCTGCATGATTCTCAATAATTAGTAGGTCCTAGTAGCTGCACGCTTCCTCGTATTCAAGATCAAGTCCTAGTAGCTGCACGCCTCCTCGTATTCAAGATTAAATCCTAGTAGCTGCACGCTTCCTCGTATTCAAGACTAGGTCCTAGTAGCTGCACGCCTCCTCGTATTCAAGATTAGATCCTAGTAGCTGCACGCTTCCTCGTATTCAAGATTCTTACCTGCTTATTTGCCTGTCCTTGTACTTTTTGGTTTGCAGGCATTTGTAGTTGCTGCAGCTCAGGTAAATGCCGAGTACCAATAACAAGCTTTGAGGCGTCAAGGCTAGAACCTTTAAAATGTTTGCGTGTAAACAGAGGGGCATGAACGGCCAGACCTTGTATGGAAGTTCAATGTCAGCGCTTTGTAAAGTACGGACGAGTGTTCACACATGTGTGTGCTTAATCAACCCTTCAGACAATGCAAACAGCCTCAATGTTGTTAGATGTTGCACATAATCCAGCTTAAAAATGAGAGAAGGACAGAGGGCTGGAAATTTCTCACTGACTGAATGCCTCACCATATACAAAATTTATGGTTCAGTAAATTTAAAAGGTGCAGGGAAAGAAAGTAACAAATGAGACGCCTACTAGGTCAACACACCTGCTTGTGTTCAACAACACATAATTCACATGATACGCGATGGGAGTTAGCAGTGTTTCCAATATTGTGTGTGAGTGTAGGTGTGTGTGTGTGTGAGAGAGAGAGCGAGAGAGAGAGAGAGAGAGAGAGAGAGAGAGAGAGAGAGCGGCACGGCACATCTCTCCATTGCATAACAGATGCAACATAAAAACATGTGCAATGTCAAATTTTGCGCAGGCGGGGAAGCATTCTGAAAAAAGGGAAAGCTTCGGTCACTCTCTGGTGGTTGACCCATGGGGGGTAGTGCTTGCAAGATTGGATGGCACTCAAACTGGTAGGCATTCCATTCAAAAGCTGCCTGCAACAGCATTGACGGGAATACGCTGCTTAAGGATTAAGACTGGCCAGGATTACATGTGTTTACAGTCATGTGGTAAGCAACGTCAAGGTTACGTGGTTTGCGTGATCTCGTCAACCTCTGAGGACCTCTTCATTTAAAAAATGCTTGCAGGCATTGCGGTGGCGGACCTTGATTTTGAGAGGCTAGAAGCTGTACGAGGAAAGATGCCTATTGACCAGCACAGGTGTGTGGGGGGGGGGGGATCCTGCCTTTGTGAGTGCGTTTTTTTCTGGCACGTGATCCAGCTTTTGGATACTTTGCCAGAGGGGGTTATTCGAGCAAAAGTCCAAGCATGCTCATTTCTGCATTGAAGGGGCAACTACTTACACATCAACTCATCAAATTGGACCCAATCTAGCTTCACACTGATGCTGAAATTATAAGCTACCAGAGCATGTGCTCAGATCTAGATAAGTCGCCCTGCTCAAGAAATGACAGCACTACTTGCACATGTCGTGCATCTCTACCCTAGGTGTGTGCTTTGCATGGGGAGTGGCACATTAATTCGCACATTTTGCCAACCACTTGGTTATTTTCCTCCATTGTTTTTGCAATGATATTTAATTATTATAAGGATTTCAAATTATAAAAAATCACTCAGTTTGGTGCGCAGGCTGGTCAGATACATCAAAAAGTAGGATTCACGCCGCGGCTGATTAGGTACGGCTCCCCTAACTGGCCGTTTAAAAGCTCAGCTGCAATCTGGGGCTGAGCTTGAAAGCGGCCAGTTAGGGGAGGCATTCCCAACTAGCATGCAAAAAAACATACCCATTTTGGGCCTCAGATAACCCCCTCGGATACTTTGCACTTCTCAATTCAAGCTGTAGCACCTGCGTGTTGGGGTGACACAAGCCATTTTCGCGTTACACTCCTCTTGCACTCAGGTTAAAAGGCAGGGGAGCTTACGCTGCTGAATAGGGGGGGTTGGCATGCTGTAAGTCTCTGCAGGTACCACATTTCTCTTGGTATACTGTCTGCTGCTTTGCACCAAAATTGGGACTAGCTTGCATACTACTTTTGTTACAGTCTCTTCAGTTTATTTGCCGCGCTGGCCTTGTTATCCCCAAAACAGTACGATGATTACACTCTCTGTGAGTGTTTTCTTTCACACCCCCTGTATAACCAAACATCCTGCCTTATAAGGTGATGGTCATGACATCCATTTCCATTTTTTCTGCCCTTATTCACGCCGGAAGCGTTTACACCATGGTGTTGCATGACACGTTTAGCCTGTCATCTGCAATGGCAACACGTACACCTGTACTGACTTTTGTGGTACAGATATGGTTAAGCTCTCCAAGAACCCACAGTAGTACCATAGTACAGTTCTGGCCCTTCATGTCTGAAATATAGTTCTGGCAGTTCATAGTTCATAGTTCATAGTTCATAGTTCATAGTTCTGGCAGTTATGAAATATAGTTCTGGCCCTTCATGTCTGAAATATGAGCTCAGGTCAGGAATAGGTAGTTACATAGGTTGGGAAGGGCTGACCTAGGAAATGGTTTCTCGTACCTCTATTGTAAAAAGCTGAAAGCAAACTTTCACCTCACAGGTCAACAGAGCGATTTTTAGTTGCTTTATTCTTGCATTTGGTGGCTTAAAGTGTGATGAACGTAGATATCACAGACATGCTATACCTGTCTATAGCACGCTTCTCGCTTTGGTGTGTAAGTAACACACAGATAAAATTGTGTTCATACAGTGCTCAAATCTATCAATCTATATTAGGCTCTTATTCAAAAAGTTTAGTGTTCTGCCATTAACTACTAGAAAGCTCACTGTGGCAGTGCTAATTCAGGTGCCACTGAATGATTGTGCAGAAGGCACTGCAAGGAAACAGGCACAGACTGGAGGAATCAAACGGTGCAAGTATAACAATGCCAAGATGGCTGCCTACAAGCCTTGCAACGTAAATTTGAAACCTCTTTTCGTCCAGACCTCACTAGGTTGATATTCTACACGATTACCTCCTCCAGATAAGCTGGTTACAGGTAGAACAGATTACTAGTAAAAGCTGATTAAAGAGTGCTTCTCAACCCAAGATGTTTTGTTTGATAGAATTTACAGGCGAAGATACATGAAACGGCCATGGCTTCCCCAGGGTTTGATTGCGTAGCTGCATCAAGAAAAAGAAAAAGAAAAAACTACGCAGGCAGTGAAAGCCACTCCCCACATCAATTAAGGAAAAGGAGCCACTTTATTACCGAGTACTTGTGAATTCAGTGTGAAACGCCTGGACTCAGTTTTCTGAAGTGCAGCATAAAGCGAGATGAAAAAGAAAAGACTCCGCTGGTAGTGGTGACACAGCCAGCATGATTAGGGAGGGGGTTACGTAGGTGCCCACACCAGGCAACCCCCCACCGCGCAAACAATTAAAAAGAAATCAGTGTGGGCCAGGGGGTTGTGTGCCGTAGCACCCAGACCCAACCCTTGACTGTTGTTGCTTGTGTTATATTGCAGTGCATTATACCTTGTTTTTATGAGTGCAGATGCATGTCTGATGGAGTGTTCGTTCAGTTTGTGTGTCAATTTTTAATCTTATCCAGATTAAGGTCTGCCAGAGGTTCATTCGATTTGTGTGTCAATTCTTAATCTTATCCAGTTTAAGGTCTGCCAGAGGTTTGTCTGTATAGTCTTTGTAGGTAGTCCCCATAGCTCCAACGAGGATCACGTGAGGCTTGATTTCCCTATATCCTTGTCTGTTTGGCCATAAGCATGTTGTGCTGTGCTTTTGCTTTTTGGAGTTGGGGATCAGGCCTAGTGTCTTCACATAATTCAAACTCAATCAGGTGAACCTCCCACTGGTTTGGATTCAATTTCTTGTCTTTAGCAAGCTGTTGAAAGTTTGGGTTGCGGGTTGTTACGCGAGAAGAGCACACAGTGCTAGGTAGAAATAGGATGGCGTCAGGACAAGAAGAGGCTTTCATAACATGTGCTGTTAGTTCTGTAAGCAACCAAGAGGGCAGTGTTTTGTTGGCAGTGTTTCTCAGATCTATCACACGTGCAATGGTCCAAGCAAATCACACGTGCAATGGTACAGGCAATGGTCCAATGGTCCAAGCAAAACACACGTGCAATGGTCCAAGGAAAACACAATTGCAATGGTCCAAGCAAATCACACGTGCAATGGTACAGCCAATGGTCCAATGGTCCAAGCAAATCACACGTGCAAGGGTCCAAGCAAATCACAATTGCAATGGTCCAAGCAAAACACACGTGCAATGGTCCAAGCAAATCACACATGCAATGGTGCAGCCAGTATCCACAAGCACATTAGGGCTGCGCCATGCACGACATGAAAAATGACTGTACAATGTAGGAGGTACTCAGTCAGGAGCTCCGACATAACCAGGCTAAGCAACTCAAGGCCAGTCCTGTGAAATGCAGGCCTGCTAGCACACTCAAGTTCTTGCAATGCTGCTTCTTGCAGGGGAACAAAAACGCTGCAATGCTCGCTGCGCATTTGTTGTGTACAGCACGCACATACCTACACTCACTTGCACACAATTGCACGAGCACAAAACCCCCTGTTCAAAGCCTCAGGCTATTCAATTTGCACCACTAGCGTATTGCCTTCTCTTCCATGTTGCAATCTAGAATGTGGAGGTCCTTGTGCAAATACTGTTCGGTTTCATCCGCCAGATAGGTGTAGTGCTTTGCACGTCGTTTACGTGCAAACAACGAAACTACCTAAGCGCTTCAGGACCTTAGGGTGGCAGAGGTGCCCTACATGTGTGTGTTTGTGTTTGTGTGTGTTAGTGCTTGTGTGTGTAGTTGTGTGTGTAGTTGTGTGTAGTTGTGTGTGTGTGACTGTGTGTGTGTGTGTGACTGTGTGTGTGCAGTTGTGTGTGTGCATGTGAATAACCGTGTGTGCGCGCATCCTACCCCATATACACAACACTGATCAGGAATGGGGATGGCACGGGGAACAAACAGGCATTTGCGCGCTCCAAAGCATGTGAACATATTAGGCCAGTAGCAGCCAGTAGCATGAGCCAGCTTGAGCTCTGCTGGAATGTCCTCCCTTCACATCTACGCCTAATTGCTTTTATTTCCTGTTATTTGTAGGGCTGGCCAGAACCATATATATATATACGGTGTACTTACGTTTTTTTTGGCTTGGAAATCACCAAATATACGGTGTATATATACGAATATATACGATTCTGGCCAACCCTAGTTATTTGTAGCGCAAGGGGGCTTGCCAAAAAGAAAAAGAAAACTGCGCTGGTAGTGATGACACAGCCAGCATGATTAAGGGAGGGGGAAAGCTATTCCCCGGAACGAAGAATTATAGGGAACAAATAATCACAACTCTAGACGAAGAATCATACCTCTAGAGGGCTTGCCTGATTGTCGCAGCTCTGCAGCTGTTTTGAAGGTCAGGCAAGGTAAGGTAAGACTTGCCTGATAGTCACAGCTCTTGCAGCTGTTTTTAGGGTCAAGCAAGGTAAGAAAAGACTTGCCTGATAGTCGCAGCTCCGCAGCTGTTTTTAAGGTCAGGCAAGGTAAGGTAAGACTTGCCTGATAGCCACAGCTCTGCAGCTGTCACCAAGCCTGAGGGGCTGCCTTGAGGCTGGCACAGGGAAGAAAGTTGGGCAAAGCTGCTGGGCAGGAAGGTGCGCAGGAGGCAGCTGTGTTAGCAACAGGTGCTACAGCAGAAGTGTTTGGCCTGGCTGAGCTGTTCATGCTGCGATGAGCGGTGTCGTTTGGGCCCTGATGTGGGAGCTGAAGGATATGGTGCTGCTGGTGCTTCGCAATTTCACGATCCAAGGAGGGAGCACAACGGTTGGCGCTTGGGACCAGGGGCTTGCCAACCTATAAGTGTATGTGTATGTGTGTGTGTGTGCGTGTGTGTGTATGTGTGTGCAGAGCGCGTGCGGCAAATGCCTGTAAGAAAGCGACTGACACAAGGCCCAAGGCCGCACGCTTGTGAGGGGCAGGGCATGACTTGCTAACCCTTTCACTGGCATGCAAAAATCCAGGCAACAAGGATGCACGGAACACGCACGCACACACACACATGCACAAATACAAACGTACAGGCACACACACATGCACAAATACAAACGTACACGCACACACACACGCACACACATGCGCACACACACACACATGCACACACATGCACACACACACACACACCTGTACCATGCCATGGAACGCGGTGAGTGGCAGGGCACCCTGCGTGTAGGACTGGCTCACGACGAGTGCCCTTCTGTTTGTGCCCCCCTTTTCTTCCTCTTCTCCCCCCCCCTTGCGTGATGATGGTTGCACCTCTCCAGCTCTCGTGTGTGAGCTTGAGCCCTTGCCAATCGCCACGGGCTGTGCCTGGAACCACAATGCAATGCTACATGTGCTCTCCATTGTCCAGACTGGTATCTCAGGCAAGCATGTCTTCTGTCACACACAGCACATGTGATTGCAGTGGCAGCATATGCGTAGGGTCGGCCACAACGGTACATCTGCACTGTATGTGACCGTATGTATGGTAATTTCCCTGCTTAATTACCGTGTGCACACAGTATATACCCATGAATGTACGGTTCTGGCCAACCCTACATATGCCCATATGCCGCTGAGACACAGGGACAGAGCCTGCCTGTTTGTGTGTGTGTGAGAGTGTGTGTGTGTGTGCGTGTGTGTGTGTGTGTGCGTGCGTGTGTGTGTGTGTGTGTGTGTGTGTGGTGTGATTTTGTGTGTGTGTCATATACAGGGACACAGCAGGGCGTACGCAAGCAAGTAGGTATCTACGGGTAAAGCACCTGTGGTTGCAAGATGTGTGATGGCGTGTGATGTGTGATGGATGCAAGATGTGTGATGGCATGTGAGATGCAATGTCCAGCCAAGATGTGTGATGGCGTGTGAGATGCAATGTCCAGCCAAGATGTGTGATGGTGTGTGAGATACAATGTCCAGCCGAGATGTGTGATGGCGTGTGAGATGCAATGTCCAGCCAAGATGTGTGATGGCGTGTGAGATGCAATGTCCAGCCAAGATGTGTGATGGCGTGTGAGATGCAATGTCCAGCCGAGATGTGTGATGGCGTGTGAGATGCAATGCCCAACCAAGAGCTTTCACCAAACCCTGAGGTTAATGCCTGACGCAATGCGTGAAGTATGTGACAATGCAAGTTAGCTAGGGTGCCGGAACAGACGCTGTTACATGCGTGCCTTTGACGACGCTAGTTTGTGTCCTTTGCGCAAATGTGAGCTCATCAGGGGTGAGCTCCTTAATGGTTAGGGTTATTACCTGCACCCTAAACCATAACCCTAGCTTGTGTTCGTCGCTGCTCAGGAAGGAATTCAACAAGGTTTGAATCCTTGCATCATGCCTCTGACTCTGTGCCCATCCAATCCTAACAACTAACAACCATTCCTGGCACATGTCTAGGAAGCGGTATATGGCTTTTTCATTTACCCTCTAGGGAGCGGTGTGTGGCTTTTCCATGAACCTAGATATATCTACACACAAAAACATAACTAGAGCCACACAATGGTTGGCCAGAACCATATATATACGGTGTATTTACGGTATTTTTGGCGGGAAAATTACCAAATATACGGTCAAATACGGTGTTTATATACGGTTTTGGCCAACCCTAAGCCACACACATACACACTTGCAAACCGAGCTGCCTCACCTTGGTGGTGACCACTGTGGGCTCCGGCTTGGTGGGGGCAGCTGCAGCTGGTGTGGTGGAGAGGGCTTGGCCAGCAGGTGGTTGACCATCTGAGAATGGATGAGAATGAATGAGAAAAGGCCATTTGAGAATGAATGATAAAAGGTCATTTGAGAATAAAAGAGAAAAGGCCATCTGAGAATAAATGATAATGAATGAGAAAAGGCCAACAGGTGCTTGGCCATCTGAGAATGAATGAGGAAAGGCCATTTGGATTCCATGTGACATAGCCATGTGATGAGTGGATTTCACTGCCTGCGTAAATTTTTCTGATTGTTTCAATCCTTTCAGATTCTTTCTTTCCATCTGTGTTGCTTTGCGCGACATGTGCTGCGCCACTTGAATGGATGCAGGCCAGCAAATCCGGGCAGCAAATCAGGCCAGCAAACCAGTGAATGCAGGCAGCAAATCCGGGCAGCAAATCAGGCCAGCAAACCAGTGAATGCAGGCCAGCAAATCAGGGCAGCAAATCAGGGAATCAGTGAATGCAGGCCAGCAAATCAGGGAACATGCAAGCGCTGCGCCTCAACAACGTCAGCCCTGCCACCATTTGAGCCTTGAAGGTCACAGGGAGGGAAACTTGTGTAACGAGCATAAACAGGGCTTGATGTAACATATTTACGTGCTATGTGGATGATCTGTGTTGCACACATGCAAATGTCATGTAAAAAAGGATGGTGAGCAGTCTATGAAAGGTGTAGCTATCTAGTAAGGTGTAACTTCTACTAACTTCTAACTACTAACTTATACTAAGGTGTAACTATCTAGTTGCACGGCAGTGATCTCAAAATTAATGCCAACAACACTCACACGCACGCGCACGTGCACACACACACACACATACACACACACAGACTCTATCACACACGCACACACACTTGCGCACAAAACACTTGCGCACGCACACGCACATGTGCACGCACACGTGCAAACGCTGGCACAAGCACAGTGGATCTCTCTCCCCTTTGACACCCTTGAGAGATCACACAGGCATGCATGCATGTTTTACGGCACAAATGTCTCTCACTGCATACACATGACCCTCACTGCATACACATGACTCTCACTGCACACAAATGACCCTCACTGCACACAAATGACCCTCACTGCACACAAATGTCTCTCACTGCATACAAATGACTCTCACTGCACACAAATGCATACACATGACCCTCACTGCACACAAATGACCCTCACTGCACACAAATGACCCTCACTGCATACACATGACTCTCACTGCACACAAATGACCCTCACTGCACACAAATGACTCTCACTGCACACAAATGTCTCTCACTGCATACACATGACTCTCACTGAATACAAATGTCTCTCACTGCACACAAATGACTCTCACTGCACACACATGACTCTCACTGCATACAAATGTCTCTCACTGCACACAAATGACTCTCACTGCACACAAATGTCTCTCACTGCACACAAATGACTCTCACTGCATGCACACCCACCTTTCCTTTACTAGTGCAGTGAGAGCAGTGTGGTCACAAATGAGCACAAAACAGTTACCATACACTATGGCCATGCAACTCTGCAACTATGGCCATGCACTATGGCCATACAACTTTGCAACTGTGCACTATTGCCATACACTATGGCCATATAACTGTGCAACTGTGCACTATGGCCATACACTATGGCCATATAACTGTGCAACTGTGCACTATGGCCATACACTATGGCCATATAACTGTGCAACTGTGCACTATGGCCATACAACTGTGCAACTGTGCACTATTGCCATACAACTGTGCAACTATGGCCATACACTATGGCCATGCACTATGGCCATACATCTGTGCAACTGTGCACTGTGGCCATACAACAGTGATTTTGCACCATCACTGCCCATACTCACCACCAGACACGTCCTCCCTGCCCTCTGTGATTTTGCACCATCACTGCCCATACTCACCACCAGACACGTCCTCCCTGCCCTCTGTGATTTTGCACCATCACTGCCCATACTCACCACCAGACACGTCCTCCCTGCCCTCCAGAATCGACGAGTTCATGACCAGGCTTGATGCCGACTTCATGAGCTGGCTGGAGCCGTGGTCCATGGAGGACATATCCTGCGTGCTGTTGCTTCGCTTGTGCATCTGCAAGGCAACAGAGGGGGTGTGGGTGAGATGCGAGCCTTAATAGGTATCTAGAAACGCTTGATACTGCCTGCTGTTGCTTTGCTTGTGCATCTGTAAGGCATCAGAGGGGGTGAGGGTAAGATAAGAGCCCTAATAGGTATCTAGAAACGCTTGATACTGACTGCTGTTGCTTCGCTTGTGCATCTGCAAGGCGCTGAGAGGGGTAAGGGTGAGATGAGAGTCTTCGAAAGTGTCTAAAATGATAAGTATCACTGCTGCTGTGCTTGTGGGTCTGTAAGGCACTGAGAGGGGTGAGTGTTAATAAGATTGATAAGATTGAAGCCCTCAAAGTGTCTACAAATTATAAGCATCGCTGCTGCTGTGCTTGTGGGTCTGTAAGGCACTGAGAGGGGTGAGTGTTGATAAGATTGATAAGATTGAAGCCCTTAAAGTGTCTAGAAATTATAAGTATCACTGCTGCTGTGCTTGTGGGTCTGTAAGGCACTGAGAGGGGTGAGTGTTGATAAGATCAATAAGATTGAAGCCCTCAAAGTGTTTAAAAACGATAGGTATTGCCGTTGCTGTGCTTGTGGTTCTTTAAGGAACTGAGAGGGGTGAGGGTCGATAGAAGTCCTCAAACGTGTTGAGTGTTTGGAGAGGATATAGGAGTAGAGCACTATAGCTGTGCTTGTGCGTCTGGACAGCATTATAAGGGAGCGAAGGCATTGGCACTTCCAAGGGCCATCTAGAGCGCAACCAGAAAGCACGCGCGCTGGGTCCTACGAGGGAGGGTACCACACGCAGGTCCACACCAACCTGCATATGAACACACACACACACACACACACACACACGGATTTATGCATGCAAACACAAACTGCAGAACACAATCCCAAGTGAATGTCATGGTTCTCATTTCTCAGCACAGCAGCAGAGGAAGGGACGCCACTGCCACGGCCCACCTTCATCCATGGGTGGGTGAGCATCTCCACAATGGAGGGCCGTTCCAGAGGGTTCTTCTCCAACGCCATACTTATGAAATCGCAGCAATGGTCACTCAGCTTAGAAGGAAACCTGCACATCGCAGAGACGCAAACAAGGCAATTATCTCCTCTCCGGTATTGAATGCAAGGAATAAGGGGGAGGCATATTTGTAGGATGACCTGAGCATCACTGTTCTAAAAGTGGGTCTAATGTTGCTTTCTAGTATTGAGAAATTAGGGGCTGTGTTGCGCTGTGCGTATAGCAATGAATAAAAGCATAAGTATGCATCAGTTGACTTCTTTGGAATTAAACAACGCGAAACATAGGAAAAAGGACAGGTGCATTTCAGCGGACGACACAGCAGCAGTAGAGAAACCTATTATCCAAACGAAAGCAAGACACAAGACATTGGACAGGTGCGTGTAAGTTGACTCATAATCAAGGTACAATACAGGACACTGGAAGGGTGTGTGTCAGTTGAATTGTCTGATGAAACAATACTCCCCACATTATGATGAAATACCACTCCCCACAGTTGAATGGTCTGATGAAATACCACTCCCCGCATTAACTAAGGAAAAGGAGCCGACTTTGGTACCGGAAATAAAAACAAGACACAGGATGGGTATCGCCTCGGGGGAGCCAGCCTGATCTTGTCCTATTTCCCATGTCCTATGTTCCATGTCCCATGTCCCATGTCCTATGTCCCATGTCCCATGTCCTATGTCCCATGTCCCATGTCCTATGTCCCATGTCCTAGGACATGGGTATCACCTCGGGGGAGCCAGCCTGATCTTGTCCTCCACAGCTCCACGCTGCTTGTCGCTAAAGGGGGGCAGCCCAACGACTAGCTCATACGCCAGCACCCCCACAGCCCACTGCATGTGTGTGTGTGTGTTTATGTGTGTACACATGTGTGTGTGTTTATGTGTGTACACATGTGTGTGTGTGTGTGTTTGTGTGTGTACACATGTGTGTGTTTATGTGTGTATCTTTTTGGTTTGGTTTCAGGCTTTTTCCAAGCTTCCGCTCAGATGCCCCCCAGAGGCATATATAGCGATGTAACCTTACCTTATGTGTGTACACATGTGTATGTTTTATGTGTGTACACATGTGTACACATGTGTACACATGTGTGTGTTTATGTGTGTACACATGTGTGTGTTTATGTGTGTACATATGTGTGCGTTTATGTGTGTACAGATGTGTGCGTTTATGTGTGTCACATTTATGTGTTTATGTGTGTGTCTTTTTGGTTTGGTTCCAGGCTTTTTCCAAGCTTCCGCTCAGATGCCCCCCAGAGGCATATATAGCGATGTAACCTTACCTTACCTTATGTGTGTACACGTGTGTGTATGCAGATCGCAGGGGAAATGAGCTCAGTCAGAATCAAATTTTGCACGCTAAGCATGGTGGGTTTCAGAGATTAGGGATTGACCTCTAGACACCCTACCCTAAGCCTAAAACAAATGAAATGCACCGGGCCAGATAAAAGGAAGAGCCGTAGTTGTATGAAACAAGACAACGCGGCACATACAAGCAGAAGTACGATTGGTAGGATCACAACAATAATGAGCAGACAGACACAGGGTATACAACTGGAATGCTCACTATGGCGGAGGAGTTTTACGGTACTCATTACCAAAGTGGCTCCTTTCCCTAAATCAATGTAGGGAGTGGCTTTCTCTGCCTGCGTGGTTTTAATGCTTGTCTTTTATCTGGAGTATTTACAAGATCTCACTGTGTCCACATGATACGAGTAATGCAGCTGATGGCTTTATCTGCCTGCATAGTTTTATGCTTGTCTTTTATCTAGAATGTTTACAAGATCTCACCGTCTCCACATGATACGAGTAATGCAGCTCATGGCTTTCTCTGCCTGCGTAGTTTTAATGCTTGTCTTTTATCTGGAATATTTACAAGATCTCACCGTGTCCACATGATACGAGTAGTGCAGCAGTTGGTTGCTTTTGTTCTCCTCTGGCTTGCTCTGCAGTTTACACAAACACACTGAGTTTAGAAAAGGTGTGCACAGAACGATTTTTGGGCGTTCCGTTTGAGTGCAATGTGCACAGCTCGACTTATGCAATAACTTTTGCATTACAGGCAATATAGATGCAGCAATACTGCAGCAATGCAGCAATGCAGCAAGACCTAGAAGTGCTGTTGGGTCTCCTGCGCGACAGAAAGAGCGGCGGTGACGCAGCAATACTGCTGCTGCGGATCAAAATAGGGAACAATCGCAGCGAGGTCAGCGGAGACGCAGCAATACTGCTGCTGCTGATCAAAATAGGGAACAATCGCAGCAAGAGCAGCGGAGACGCAGCAATACTGCTGCTGCGGATCAAAATAGGGAACAACCGCAGCGAGGTCAGGAACGAGCAAAGTGCAGCTCAATGCGTCTTGCATGTGATGACAGGATGCAGGCAGCAGATGGTGAGACAAGCACCGGATGTGGCTTAAAGTAGGGCAGAAGTTGGGCAGAAGTAGGGCAGAAGTGGGGCAGAAGTAGGGCAAGAGTAGGGCAGAAGTAGGGCAAGAGTAGGGCAAAATGCACTTGCAATCTCACCTTGAAGGGGCAGTCCAGCACCTCCGGAGCCTGCAGAGTCCAAAAGGTGGGCAACAGAGTGAACAGAAAGAAACAGTGATAGAAAATGGATGAGGCGCGTGATCTCATGGCACCATAAGGGCAACGTGAGGCGCGTGATCTCTTGGCATCATAAGGGCAACGTGAGGCGCGTGATCTCTTGGCATCATAAGGGCAACGTGAGGCGCGTGATCTCATGGCACCATAAGGGCAACGTGAGGAGTGTGATCTCAAGGCACCATAAGGGCAACGTGAGGCGCGTGATCTCAAGGCACCATAAGGGCAACGTGAGGCGCGTGATCTCATGGCACCATAAGGGCAACGTGAGGCGCGTGATCTCATGGCAACATAAGGGCAACGTGAGGCGCGTGATCTCATGGCATCATAAGGGCAATGTGAGGCGCGTGATCTCATGGCACCATAAGGGCAACGTGAGGCGCGTGATCTCATGGCACCATAAGGGCAACGTGAGGCGCGTGATCTCATGGCATCATAAGGGCAACGTGAGGCGCGTGATCTCTTGGCATCATAAGGGCAACGTGAGGCGCGTGATCTCATGGCATCATAAGGGCAACGTGAGGCGCGTGATCTCATGGCACCATAAGGGCAACGAGAGGCGCGTGATCACATGGCAGCATAAGGGCAACGAGAGGCGCGTGATCTCATGGAATCATAAGGGCAACGAGAGGCAAGGTGTCGTAGTTTTTAAGGCAAGATTCTGGCAAGATGTCGTAGTTTGTTGGCTGAGGGGTACCAGAAGGTAGTACAGGGGTAAGTAGTATTTTCTTTTATGCGAGAGACGGCAATATGAGGGCAGCGTTAGGCAAGGTGTCGTAGTTCCTTGGGCAAGGTTTCGGCAAGATGTCGTAGTTTTTTGGCTAAGAGGGGTACCAGAAGGGTAGTACAAGGGTACCAGAGGGTAGTACAGGGGTACCAGAAGGTAGTAGAGGGGTACCAGAGGGTAGTACAGGGGTAAGTTGTATTTTCTTTCATGCGAGAGACGGCAATATGAGGGCAGCGTTAGGCAAGGAATCAGGGACGGTGTGGCCCCTGCTTTGCTTACAGCCGTGCGTGAGTGCTCTTCCAGCATAAGGCAGACTGTATAGACAAGACACAGCAGAATGTACACGGCATGGCGGGATGTACTGCAAGATGTATGCTGTAATTATAAAATTGCTGCTCCCCTTGTCCACTGTAATGATGGGGTGTTTGGTATTTGGTATTTGACGCAGGAGGGGGGGAATAAAGAGGGAAATCAAAAGGGGGGTGTTTAATGCAGGGGGGGAATCAAAAGGGGGGTCACACTGGACCCAAGTGGTTTACGGCAGAGGTCAGACAAGAAAAAAGGAGCAGGCGCGGCAAAGTGCTTGCGTGTGTCACGGCGCTCTCTTCACGTCACCTACGCACTCATGTCAACGTGCGTTTGCACCACCCCACTGTGTGTGTGTGTGTGTGTGTGTGTGTGTGTGTGTGTGCGTGTGTGCGTGTGTGTGTGTGTGTGTGTGCACTCACCATGTACTCCAAAGTGCCTGCGCGTGTCACAGCTCTCTCCTCACGCATGTTGATGGCCAGCCCAAAGTCACAAATTTTGAGGCGCATGTCACTGGTGAACAAGATGTTTTCAGGTTTAATGTCCCTGCGAGCAGGAAACGGCAGTGGTACAACGCTGAAGGCAAAACGTTTTTAATGTCCCTACAAGCAGAAAAAGGCAGTGGTACAATGCTGAAGGCAAAACGTTTTTAATGTCCCTAAAAGCAGAAAAAGGCAGTGGTACAACGCTGAAGGCAGGATGTTTTTGGGGTCAATGTCCATGCAAGCACAAAAGGCAGTCGTACAATGCTGAAGGCAGGATGCATTCGGGTTTATTGTCCCTGCACGCAGAAAAAGGCAGTGGTAAAACGCTGAAGGCAGGATGTTTTCGGGTTAATGTCCCTGCAAGCACAAAAGGCAGTCAGTCGTACAAAGCTGAAGGCAGGATGCATTTGGGTTTAATGTCCCTGCACGCAGAACAAGGCAGTGGTAAAACGCTGAAGGCAGGAAGGTGTGTGCCATGGGCTTTGTTCTGGTGGGTGACAGATGGCAGTGATGCAACGAATCACCAACACAAATAGAAGCAGGAGATCAAGGTTTGCTAGGTCAAACCTCACAATGCAACGCACCGGTGGGCTATGCCACTTGCGTGTAGGTAGTTCAGGACTTCCAGGAAGGGCTGCAGCACCAGGTCCACTGCACTGCGCTCCGGCAGGCGCCCGCTGTACCTGTGCAGCCAACGTAGGACAAGCGTGAGTGGCCAATGACAATGGATACAGTTCCGCTGTACCTGTGCAGCAAATTTAGGACAAGCGTGAGTGGCCAAGGACGATGGATACAGTTCCGCTGTACCTGTGCAGCAAACGTAAGACAAGCGTGAGTGGCCAAGGATGATGGATACAGTTCCGCTGTACCTGTGCAGCAAATTCAGGACAAGCGTGAGTGGCCAAGGACGATGGATACAGTTCTGCTGTACCTGTGCAGCAAATTAAGAACAAGCGTGAGTGGCCAAGGATGATGGAGATTCAGTTCAAACGCTGCGCTGCGCTGTCAGAGTTGCGGCACCAAACCCACAGCGTCACGTCTCTGTTTGGCGAACAAACTCTGCAGTAGTGGATCCGTGTGAGCCGGAGTGTGTGTGTGTGTGTGTGTGTGTGTATGTGTGTGTGTGTGTGTGTGTGTGCGTGTGTGTGTGTGAAATGGAGCCAGGGTGGGAAAGAGCGGTCTAGGGTTGAAAGAGCGGATTAGGAATGGATGGAGAGTTAGTGTGCCAGGTGATCTGTGAATGGAAGAGGCCATGAGGGGCCAGTTCGATTGAGTCACACTTTGTACCTGAGGACTAAGTGTGCAGGGGGAGAGCGGGCGGGATGGGCGGACAGGATCGCACAGCTTTTTCTTATTTTGGAGTGACATTTCCGCTCAGATGCCCTAGAGGCATATATAGCGATGTAACCTTACCTTTCTTTGGAGTGACATTTAGGCAGGGAGTTTAGGTGCAGAGACATTTTGGAAGGGGATTTAGGTGCAGAGCAGAGGGAATTTAGGTGCAGGGCAGAGGGAATTGTGGTGCAGAACAGAGGGAACTTAGGTGCAGGGCAGAGGGAGTTGTGGTGCGGAACAGAGGGAATTTAGGTGCAGAGCAGGTGCAGAGCAGAAATTTAGGTGCAAAATATTTAGGCAGGGAGTTCAGGTGCAAAGCAGGAAGCAGAGCAGAGAGCAGGGAGGCACAGATGTACGAGGCCCTACAATGCCATGCTTATGCAGCAGGGATGCATTGTTTCATCTCAAACCATAACTACGGTTAGGTGGCAGCGGTCAGAGGGCGGAACTTAATCCCGGCAGAGCCGGTTTGGATCGTAATTTATTTTGGGGTATTTTTTGATTCTGTGGAAGAAATGAGTCGTCAAACAGCAAAGCTTACAAGAAAGTATCACTTACGCCTGCATCCTCTTCTTGTTTTGGCACACTACTTGTTTGATCACAAATTTGATCACAGATTTGAACACAAATTTGATCACACATTTGATCAGACTAAATACAAGGACAGCCTTCCAAGAAACCAATTGCAGCGGGAGAACACCTCAGGCATTAATGAAGGAGACAGAGGTCGTTGCTTCCAGGCAGTTCAGCACTCAAAACAACCAGACGGATTTGAGCCCGCAACCCTTAAGAGCCTGGTCTGACAAAGGGCCAGACGGATTTGCGCCCGCAACCCTTTAGAGCCTGGCCTGACAAAGGGCCAGACGAATTTGAGCCCGCAACCCTTAATAGCCTGGCCTGACAAAGGGCCAGACGGATTTGAGCCTGCAACCCTTAAGAGCCTGGCCTGACAAAGGGCCATTAGGCTTTCAGGGCAGCAACCCAGGCCTTTACGGTGTTACTGTTCAAGTGCGCACATCAGTGTGCAAGTGTGCGTAAGTGAGCAGTGTGCAAAAGTCACCAGCCTAAATTTAGACCAAATGACTGCATGGCTACACGTACAGCCTTGCATTCTTGTTCAAATACTGCTTAAGTGTGCACATCAGTGTGCAAGTGTGCGTAAGTGAGCAGTGTGCAAAAGTCACCAGCCTAGGTTCGGACCAAATGACTGCATGGCTACACGTACAGCCTTGCATTTTTGTTCACATAGGCCACAAAGAACAGCAGTCAACGTCTCATTTGCACTCACTTGTGCAGCAGGCTGAACAGATCGCCTGAGTTTGCATACTCCTGCACGAGCACCACTTGGCCCGCTTGCTGGAAAGCCCCGTACAGCTTGATGACGTTTTCGTGGCACAGGGAGCTGTGCAGCTTGACCTCCCTGAAGATCTGCGCGCGTGTTTGTGGGTAGGGTCGGGTGCGTTTGAGCGAGAGATTCTGACAAGATCTACTAACACATCATCAAGACAAGATCTGTGTTTGTGGGTAGGGTCGGGTGCGTGTGAGCGAGAGATGCAGAGCAAAGGATCTGCGCGAGCAGCTGCATGCAAGGGTGCGTGCGTGCATGTGTACGTGCGTGCGTGAGCTAGCTAGCAGCTGTGACGAAGCAGAGGCAGAGCAGGCAAGGGCACACTACACACTGTTTTTTGTTGTGCTGAGTCCTGTACTTGGCAGTGACGGAGATTTGATCTGACAGTCTGACAGCCTACATCTGTACAACTCCAGGTAGTTACAGCTGTTTCAGGATCCCACTAGTGCCAGTTACAGATGCCCGTGGTGCTTGGTTGGACTGTGTATTACCTGGAACTTAGGAACAGCTGCAGATGCATGTGGTCCTTGGTTGGACTGTGAAATAACTAGAATTCAGGAACAGCTTGGTGCTTAATTGGACTGTGTAATAACTAGAATTTAGGAACAGCTGCAGATGCATGTTGTCCTTGGCTGGGTTGGGCACTGTATATGTATAGTGTAGTGACAGAGGGAAACCCTCAAGATCCTTCGCTATTGATTGGGCACTCGATCGACGCAAACATCACCACCCACACGTGCATGTGTTACAACTCAGAACGTACTGAACAGCATAACCTGATGGTTTAACAACAGTACAAGGTGTGTCCAAAGCACAACTTGTTGATATCTGACATCCGCGGACAATGGTTTATGATTTTAACTTGGAGTTTTGCCGCGACTTGCTCAGACTAATAAACAGAGCAAAGCTGCTTTTTCTGAGCTGCCACCTATTTGTGGCACTAACTTTGATGTGCCCAGGTTCGGGTTCAGTGTATACTTGCTAGCCAAATTGTCAGTGTATACTTGCTAGCCAAAGTGTCAGTGTATACTTGCTAGCCACAGTGTCAGTGTATACTTGCTAGCCAAAGTGTCAGTGTATACTCGCTAGCCAAAGTGTCAGTGTATACTTGCTAGCCACAGTGTCAGTGTATACTTGCTAGCCAAAGTGTCAGTGTATACTCGCTA
>Ga0307963_1001274_pt1:0-15000 | contig 19148 bp, 24 predicted proteins | sample OrgLakmetagen594_FD_201829 | JGI IMG/M metagenome (GOLD analysis project Ga0307963, IMG submission 201829) | Saline water microbial communities from Organic Lake, Antarctica - #594 | ecosystem: Environmental > Aquatic > Non-marine Saline and Alkaline > Saline | place: Antarctica: Organic... | reverse complement strand
CAGCCTCTGTTGTACTGTCCTGTGACGCACCTGCTGAGCAATTCTTCTTCAAGACACATGAGGCAAGGGTGTATACCACCTGTCTGGAATCGTTAGCACACATTTAAAAGTAATACCCTGCAACAATGGAGAAACCAGAGCATAGATGTGTACAGGGGGGTGTCTGTTCCCCTTGATCGTCATGCCCTGAGCAATTTGTTTTAAGCCGGAATACATGTTCTCGGCAATCTGTGTAGTGAGTGCACGTGTCTACAAGGTTGGTATATTTAAATGTGGTGCTTGCTTGTATGGCAGTTTTGTTCTGATGTTGCAAAGCAACAGGCAACCGTTAAAAAAACGCAAGCTGAATTACCAGGTCCAGTCACAGGGACAGGAAACTAATTGGGATGCTGGTTACTTTTTCCAACACGCAGGCAAATACATGAATATGCTTATTTTTGGGGTTAGGGGTTAGGGGTCGAAACAAAGGCAGGGCAATCTCAGTGAGCACTCACCTGACTTAAGCATTTTGCCCTGGTTGCCTGCCTGTGTCATCGTGCAAGTACTAGGTACCAAACAAATTCTAGCCTGAAGCGCAGTTTCAACATTATGTTGCCCGTGCAAAGCAGGTGCTAAATATTATCTTGAGCATGGAACGCCTACATCGTATTGTGGAGTTCAGTGCAGAGGTCTCTTGTTCTGGCGTACTGGACTTGGCTTTGCCGAGCGTAGTTGCAGCAGCAAATGAATCAGGTGCGCCAAGCGTACTCTAAGGTGTGTCACGTTCTGCATGTGGCCAGTCTTGCTTGTGAGGTTTGCGCCATTTAATTACAATATCTGCAACACAAAACCCAGAAGCTTCCCGCTTGTAGGGTTGCCTGTCCGCTTACACCCTTCTTTCCAATTAACTCAACATGACGCCTGATTGAACTCAGAATGTGCGTGCTCAGACCTGACGATAACAAACATGCGTGCATGCTCACTTTAAGCTGAACCACAAACTACTGCACTTCTCCTTCTATGCATAACTTTGATACCTCCTTTCCACATCATTCAAACTACATACTCACTTTCTACCCACCCCCCCCCCCCAGCGTTTATGTACCACTCACCCCCCCCCCTTGCACGCACGTTGAACTTGCAGACACAGATGTGGTCAGCCCCACAGAGCGCCTTGCCTCAGGGGATGCCTCCCCCTTGCAGCGCACATTTGCCCCAGGACAGATGGCTGCACGTACTCCATCAGTGTCCTCCCAAGAGCAGTGGCAGCAACAGTGCTCAGACTCCATGCGGCAGCTGGCTCTACGTATTCTGGACCCAGCACATCATGAGAATGCACAGCAAGACAAGCTGGAGCGGGTGCGTGATACTTGTTGGGAGGCATCATTCAGGATTTGAATGTAGGAACCCTTCAAAAGACTTTGGAAGACTTCCAGAAAGGCAGTGGAGGATACCCTGTGAGGAGCATGTTCTGTTTTGGGTCACATGGCATCCTGAGAGGGCAAATGGGTTGGGGGCTTTGGATGACGGTGTGCGTGTTCTTCTCTTGTGTCTCTCTCAAGTCTGGCATCTACCACATATGCACGCCAAAGAAAACCTAGAACGTAATCTCCAGCCAGTAGAAGAGTGGAAGTCGGAGTTGTCTGTCGCATTGTAGCACTGAATTCAGCTTTATTGCTTCTATGCCTGTGCATATGCCTGCGCGCTGCTCAGCCGTCTTTGGGTAAATCTTCCGTGGGCAGCCTGGTGACCAAGTCTCGACCATCTGAGGTGTGGGAGAGCCTAGCCCACTTGCTGGGTGTCGGAGTTAAGTACCCTGTGCCTGAACCTCCCCCAGGCAGCACGCCTCCCCTTAGGATTAATGCCCCTCTCGTCAAGGTGCGTGGGTTTGGGTGTGGACGCATGTGAACGTATGCGTATTAAATCTAGTGTCCTGCTTTGTTATGGGCTGACAAGCGTTACAGGCAGGCTTTCAGAAAATGAGAGTCTGGATCAGGATCAAGCTCACAAAGCCACATCTTGTTTACCACAGAGATGTGTAGGCAGCTTTGAATGATAGGGAGTTTTGGGTAACCTTGTTGTTGACCGGCCTGGAGCACAGTTGCATTGTGGCCACCTTAAGAATAAAGGACGCACTCAAAAAGAGCTAACCAATGCCACATGAGCTTGCTTCTAATACCAATGGACGTCATAGTCACAATTGTGGAGATCTGACCAGATCCTTAAGGATAAATTTCCAGGTTGTAACGCATTTTCAGGAGGACGCAGTAGGAATACATTTTTAGTAGTACTGTCAGAACATCATTTCCATCCTGCTACGAAGGCAGCATGATGCTTTAGGCGCTTGCATGGAGCGAATGTGATTGGCGACCCAATACCGGAAATTTCAACGCTGTATTGTTTCCAAGCATTGTCAAAATGCTGTGTCATAGGTCATAGGGCGACTTCTCGTAGCAAGGCCAGAAAGGGTCCCTACATCCCTAACCTCCACCCCTCTATGGGCCTCTATTGACCCTGTGTTATGCAGACACCTTTTGCGACAGCAAAAGCACTTTGTTTTTAATCTTGAAAAAGAATCTTTGACAAGAAATTCTTGCATCATACATCATTCACAATACTTCCTTAGCACACTTGCTGAATTCTCTCCCCCTCCCCTTACATTTCAGCAGCCCCACTCACGGCACGTCGCCAGCAACGCTGCTGCTCACAGCTATAAGGCAAATGCACAAGAGGTCCAGAAAAAAGCCCAGCAGCAGCAGCAGCAGCAGCAGCAGCAGCAGCAAAGCCAGCGTGTGTCCATTGTGCAGCAGATGCTGGAGGAGGCCCTTATGGCCACCGCAAGCAAAGACGAGCTGAGAAGCGACAAGCAGGTAAATGCTCCTGTGCAGTTAATATGCAGGAAACGAATAAAAATGGTGTTTCATTCAAAAAGCATTTTTTTGGTTGTTTGGGACAAGTTGTAAGTTAGTCATGTAGTTGATTGGTACCTTGACATGATGCGGCCTCTGCCATATTGCACTGACTCACGAGTCTGTCACCTGCATAATGTATGTATTTATGTACGTAGTAGCATGCCTCCCAAACCATAAGACACCAAAAACGTATCTCAGTCAGAGCCCTTTTCTTTAAAGTATGCAGCCGTTTAACCATGACAGCGTTTTGGATTCTAAGCAGGCACAAAGAGTCTTTCCAACGTCCTCCAATGTTTTAGACACTTTACCTGATCATGCTGCTCCTTGGCCGCAAAGAAACAGGGAGACGGCAGCGACAGCCAAGCCCTACCCGCGGCCGCCAGCGGTGTACCATTCCCTCTCACTGCTACTCCTACCCCTGCTGCCGCACCCGCTGCTCCCCTGGACATGCTCCTGCTAGGTAAATAAGCGTTTTGTCCATGTGGTTGTGGAAAATTACACTCTGCTTGCAAGGGTCTTGAGGGCCCAGGTTGCTCCATCTGATAGTTTCTTCTGTACTTCCCTGCTCCTCCCTAAAACATTAATGTGCTTGTAAACCATTTTAGGGAGGCTCAGCGGGAGATGGACTTCCCAAGGCAGGGCATCACGCAAAGCAAACAGGCTGCTTGGAGGTGCGGGGTGACTTTCGTGGGACTCTGCCGCTTCGGTATTGTTGCCCTCCAGCCATAAAGTCGCCCGCTCAGCTTTCTGCACTGGTTGCAATGGGATGGGAGCATCCCAATTGCTTCTTGTGATTGACTTACCATTCATTACCCTTTATTGCAGCTCGATCCTTGGGTCACGAATACCGCGCCGTTGACCTGTTGCGCAAGCCCTGCTTTTCTAACCCAGCAGGAGCAGTCCAGGACAACAATGACCAGAAATCGCCCCAGTGTCTGTTACCTCCACTGCAATTGCACAGCACAGCTTCCTGGAAAGGAGGCAGCACAAAGCTGTATGACACAGATTGTCCCCCTGACTCCCCCCTACCAACCGCTCTGCAGGTGAGGCACAACAAAGTTGCCAGGCACCGTAGCTTGAAAGCATTGGCAGCGTTTCTGCTTATTACTGGTTTTCTAACACATCAGCATTTGATAATTGAAGTTGGAAAATAGGTTTATATGGGTTGGAACTTGATCCACGTGCTATATCGTGTTCACCTCAAACTGCCCTTTATTTTCCATGCCCATTTGGGCAACCTCTTGTGCACACACACATTTTTTCACAACACACATACATACACAACTACCCATGTGTACACAGGCACAAGCGGGTGCAGCCATGGACGTGGGCCGCTTTCAGCACCCCTCGATTCAGTTAGGGGGAAATGAGCGAGAGCCTTTGACAGGACTCAGTCAGAGCTGGCCTGCTAGCAGTGGTGTCCTGCCCAAGCCCCCTACCCCTACCCCCACAAAAGCCTACTGCCAGTCAGCCATTCCTCACCTCTCCTGCAGCGGTGTTACCCCAGGCATTCCACCACAGAGCACCAGCAGCAGCACTTGCACACACGGTGACCAGCAGCAGAAGCCAGATCTGTTGCACACACGCACTGTGGGCTTTGGCTCAGGCCAGAGCTACTGCCGCACAAGCTCCCCTGCCAGGCATGCTGGTCAGACTGGTACCTTGCGTGTGGTGATGCCTTCTGGGAGGGTCAGCAGCGATGATCCTGCATGGTAAAGGTCATATTGGTGTGCTGTTGGGTAGGAGTGAAGTATCATACATCAAAAATGATCACTCCTTTATTAATTTGCTGCTATAAGTACAGCACTTATACCGCTGCAAACTGACAAGATTTTCAGCCCTTTCATTAAATGTTGCGAGCAAATCTGATATCTAATTATAAAGGGTCTCGCTTAGCTCGCATTGGTGCAAAATGAAAAGTTTACTAAATGTCCTAGATTTAAATCCTGGTCAAGACAAAAAACAAACATGCTTGCTCCAAATGTTCATTGTTTTGCTTTTCAATGTGATCTCGTTTCTATTGTGCATTTGGTCATGCTTTAAAGAGGCCTTACTTGCTAAATCAGAAAAAGGGCATAAGGACCTTGCGTAGGCTTGCATCCACTTAAATCATAAGGTGTTGCTCCCCTCTCAAAGCTCGCATTGGAAATTCATCTGTTGGTTTTTTCATTCCTCGCATTCACTACTGTACTGTATGGTTTTTAGACAGTTCCTTTGAGCTTAGAGTCTGTGTGACCTTCTGGACGCAAAACGTATACGAGTAACAACCAAGAGGTGCTGAGAACGTCAATGTGTTCGAGCTGCTGGACTGCAAGTACTACGAGTATGTAAAGTGTTTGTAATATACGCACATGTCCCAGGGCTATGTATAGCTTTGTAATATTCACACATGTTTGTAAGTGTTTGTTAAATACACACATGTCCCAGGGCTGTTGACTGCAAGCCCACCCAAGCGTTCCGAGATGGTGACGAGCACTACCAGCAACACCTTCGCCGACTCCTGGCAAACCAGAGCAGCCCCTTTGCCAACAGAGAGGTCCTACCCCATCACTTGCGTACTCTACTTAACGAGCAACAGACTTTGAGCCCGTCTGGCAAAGGCAGGTCTTGTGCTTCAGGTAAATCACCTGGCTGAGTAATAGGTCCTAACAATTTGCAGTATCCTTTTTTATTGGTGTTAAATTTGGGTATGGTCGTCCCCACGGCTGGACCTCGCTTTCCTAGTCAAGTTGTGCCAATAAGCCAATATTGGCTCTATCTCCCCAACCACTTTACCATTTTGGGACTTGAAAGTAATTTGGAAAGCTGATTTTTTCCTTTACACGCATACAAGGCCAAACGTCTTAGTGGGTGGCTCGCAAAACACTTCCAATAAAATGTCACGTTACAAAAACAGACCATTGCTCACACACTGCACCAATCTGCGCCCTGTATATTTTATAGGGCTTGATAATTCACCCCGCAACTCTGGTGTGAATGTGAAATTTACCCAAATTTTTGACACGATATTTGCAATGTCCAGGTTTTAACCGAATCGGTTGATGCGCACTTTGGCCTTGAACCGGAAGGGCTTCGCCCTTCCAAATTTCAATCCTTTTGGGTGTGTGTGTGCGTGCGTGTGTGACTCAGCAATCTATCAGCTCCTCTCAACGCTGGGTCCAGAGCACAGGAGCAGCACATCGCAATAAGAATTATGCAGTAAATTTTTATGCATATTGCTGATACCGGTGCAGCTGCGTTGCCTCCGAATGCTCACTCCGGACTCTGCAACCCCCTTGGCGCCAGATCAGCGTGCGCTGTGATAAGAGACAGAAGTTTCAATTATCCAAGTAAATCTTATGCTGAACCTGCGCTCTGTGACTCAGCTATCTGGCAGCCCCTCTCAACGCTGAGTCCGGAGCACAGGAGCAGCGCATCGCACTAAGAGTTATGTAGGAAGATTTTAAGCATACCGCAGATGCCAATGCAAATGCGTTGCCTCCGAATGCTTACTCCGGACCTAGCAACCCCATTTGGCGCCGGATTTGTGTGCGATGCGATGAGAGACAAAGGTTTCAATTATCCAGGTAATTTTTATGCGGAATGCTGCAGGCGTCGCGCCCCAATCCTAGCCCAAAATCCGCCCAACCAATTCGGTTTTCCACCAGCAATCTCAAATTTTAGAATTTGGGTATAGCTCCGCGGCCGGGCATCTGTTCCGCGTAAGATTCTATAGACATTTGAACTGGCCTGGTTTTAGTCTCAGTTTCGCGGCGAGATGTGATGGTCGAATTTTTGACGATGATAAGGGCTGGAAAGTGGCACGTTGTGACGGCGTTGAAATGTAGAATTCACTGTTTCAATTCTTACTTAATTCCGTTCAGGAATTATGCAGTTATCATGCGCCGTCATTTCCTGTGGCTGCATGGAGATTGACGAGGAGGAATTTTTTGCCACTTTTTGATGCAGTTTATGGCGCCGCTGTTATGAACTATTATTTTACAGCGCACTTACGCACTCTGGATTGTCTGCTTGTTGAGAGCTCCAACAAGGAGAGACTTGACTGTAAGGTCACTTGGCACATGACGTGCATCTTCCAGCACTCTGCTGTCAAGACAGGACTTGACACACATACCAGTAGTACCAGGCAGACAGCATGCATGATGGCTACAAATAACACATGAAGGACAAAGTGGTGAACAGACCTGCTTCCTGAATATGCAAGCATTCCAGAGGAGTGTACGCAATTCACTTGATGTTGCGTTGCATGGTAGAATGCATGTCACATATTGGAGCAATGCAAGGCAGCATGCACGCTGCAGGAAGGCTAGGAGATACAATTGTTTTGCATGTAACTCAAAGTGTATTTTTCGCACAACAAAACAATCGCCATTTCATGCACATGCTTTGCATCAACATTTTGTGAACACTTTCTGGGCCTTAAGCCTGGTGTGTCTCTTTCTTTGCAGAGCATGCTAGTACTGAATGTCGTTGGCAGCCTGCAGATTCACCTAAGAAGCACTTGACATGCTACTGCTTCCAGCACTAAAACGCGTGCAGCATTTTTTAAGGATTGCATGCATGTTCATGTTGCTGGACCTGGCAGGACGTGCAAACGTCTATTGGCTTCACTATCAGGTGCAGACAATCAGAACATGCAAGATGCTGGCTATTGCGCCTTAAGCATCGACCTGCGTGGTGCACACATCTAGGATGCCTTGTAGGAAAAGAAGCAATACACGGAAGGGCAAAAAGTTCTGCAGGTAAAAATTTGGGTAGGCGGAGCCCTTCTATTAATATGGAGCCGGAAAAGCACAGGCCGAAATTTCTGCATGTCTTGCTACACAATTTTGCACCAAAATTCAACCAGACCACCGATTGGCCCCATTCAACTTTTATTATAAGCTATATTTAACCCCGCAACTCTGAGAGCAAAAACCGGGCTGAAACTCACAGCAGGCATGGAGCGACAGATTTTTCTGTCTTTTACCCCAGTGTCCCTTGTGTGAGTTCCTCCCATACGCCGGCATTCCCAGTACCCATGTCCCAAATTCGGCATTGCAGCATTGTGTTATATGACATAAATAATGCTTAAATCCTGAAGCAGAGGTCGATCAGGGCAAGTTCAGAAATGTGCCTTTTCCCTGCCAAAGTGGTTGCAAAAAATGCACCGGGCCCACACAGCCCCCCAGAATGCCGACTTTCCGGCAAATGTTAATGGTTTAGATTTAACATCAAGTACCTTGCATTCAGATGAGGTATAGGGGGCTTTCAATTGGGTGGATAGCTTGTTGTCACAGTTTGGGTATATCAGCCATGGGGACGACCATATCCCAATTGCAGTGCACCCCATCATAAGCATGTATGTCAGATGTAATAAGCGCTGGCCAATGTCTCTTCTGTCTGCTTAAATTGCCCTGGCTTGAAGCTATTTCCTGTGCCACATTTGCTGCCTAGAAAGGCAAGCTCTGTATAAGACGTGCAACGAGGGGGTGTAAGACGTGCAACAAAAAGGGGGTTTCGTTCCTGTGTGTCAGGCCAGCCAAGCCCACCCAAAAAAAGGGGAATCAATGCCCCACTCCTAATATGCACATCTGAGGTCACACAGCGGGTTATAACCATAGATGTAACACTTCTGCTGGGGTAAAGGGTGTGAGTGGGGGGCTGGATTTGTGCCGTTTCCCTGCCAAATTAGCTAATTATAGTGACATGAGTGCAGAAGTGCATGTCCAAGCACAAATTTCCCCCATTTTTTTGTTCCCAATTAGTTTTTAGGCCCAACCTTGCCCATTGGGCAAAAAAAGGGGGGCAAAATATTTGCTTCGAAGGACTTAGTGCGTGGGCTTGTTTGCAAGGCAAAAATGTGCCTTTTTAGAAAACCATGGAAGCACGGTGTTTGGACGCCATCCGAGTATCAGGAGTTGTTCAGTATAATCCCCAGGGGTGTTTTATCAAGTTTTATGGCCTGGGATGCTGGGGGTGGGCTGTAATGGGCAGCGACAGCCGAGATTTTCAAAAAGTATGCAATTATTGCACATCTTTTAAAACACCTTTCTGACACCCCAAAAAATCGGTTTGGGACGACTTGGACCGTGTCACTTTTTCACAGATTTGGCAGGTTTCCCTGCCAAAAGTGGGGTCAAACCAAAACCGGACCTTCATTCCAGGCCCCCGGACCTTCACCAAAATGTCAGGAATATTATTTAGAACACCCCTGATTTTTCTGGCACCGGGGAGGAGCTTTCGGAAATCGACCTTTTGGCAGGGATTTCCACCCAGGTCCACCCTGCCCACCTGGGCGCCTCCCGCCAAAAACTGAGTGTGCAGGGGTGCTTATATATATGTAACCAAGGGTCCTGTATACTTAAATGTATTTTTCTGCATTGGGGCAAAACTTTTGGCAGGAATGGCTGACCTGGCTGTATGTCTTTTAAATTTGAGTTATTTTGGCCATTGACAGACTACGAGGATTTTACAAAAGAATACAATGGTGAAAGTGACCTTTTATCCTGACATTTGATGTAAGGAGTTGATTGTGCCGGATTAGGAATTGGCAGGTTCACCCAAAACAATTTGTGCAACTGGTGGGACAACTTTGTGCTACCTGGTACTTAGGGTGAGCTAGTGTGAGCTTTCTGTATGTGTCATACTGTGTGGCCAACATGTGTGAGCTAGTGTGCATAGAAACAGCATGGAAGTCTTCTTTCATGCATTAACATAGATATGTTCAGTATACGCAGAACGGCCTTGGTGTCTACCTTGGCACGTTTCTTGCTTTTTTGTTTGCTCAATCACAGCCAACCACTGGCTGATTGCCTCATCTTGCAAATATGTCACAATTGTCACTTTCAGGTGATCACCAAAAATGCAAAATGCAGCAAACTTTTAGGCTCTGATTTTACCTATGACAATTGATTAACCATCCTCTTTGCCCTTCTGATGGTTCAGCACACTTGTAAGCACATCTAAGATTATTCTACATAATAGGGCCCCAATTATCGGCATCGCCATTTGAGACGTAAAAGCCCAGTATGTCTTTAAATTAAGTCTTCTTTCCAGCTATGTAGTTATAATATTGAGGAGTTCAAGAAAAAAGTTATTGCGCATGGTCGCCTCCAGCATCCAAAAAGGATGGAAATTTGGGGCGACGAAGCCCTTCCAGTTTAAAATCAGGGCAACAACCACTGAACCGTTTGGGGTTGCGTTTTTTTTGCTGAACTCTATGCGATGTATAAGTAATGTCAAGCCAACATGCTTCTGGTCCCCTGGTTTGAGAGAGCCTTCCCTTGGAAGTCTGAGTGGCTGAGTTTTGTTAAATAGTTCATCTGGTATTGTTTTCGAATTAGTCTGTGCTCGGAGGGGCTGATACCTGAATTTAAAGTCTCAGCTGTCGCTGCCCACCGACGCCCATCCCCAGTATTTTAGACCTTGGAACTTGACAGGGTATGCCTTGGGAGCATGCTGCAGGGCCCCTGACACTCAGGTGGTGGCCAGACAGCGTGCCTCCAGGGTGTTCAGAAATACATCATTTCTGCACAGCAAACAGGCCCACGCGCTGTCCTTTAGGGGCACGCCACCTGTCTCGCAGGAAAAATGACGCAAATCCAGCCCCCCATCACACCCTTGAACCGTTTTCAAAATTTTAGATTAGTGTTGCGTATATAAACCATTGAGTGATCTCAGATGTTGAAATAAGGAGACGGGCAGTAATTTTCCCTTTTTGGGGTGGGCTTGGCTGGGCTGGCATGATAGCAAATTTCCGCCCAAGCGGCCTTCCAGCGAGCTTCTAATGCCAAATTGTAATTTGATATGTAATAGGTTTGGAAAAAAATTGAACCTTTTGGGTGATTTGGGTGGGATTGGGCCCTTTTTGGGTCTAGAATTGCTCTGCCCGAATTTGCACAACATACGATTTCGTGTTACACAAGCATATTGTATTTTACACATTGAACGTCTCAAAAGTTTGTATGCTCATCCCTGCATAAGAGGCTGAAATTAGAGTGTTCAAGAATTCCTAAGAGGCCTGAACAAGCCTCGGCACTCACCACCCTCATCCTCGTCCTCGTTAATGGATGGTTGGAAAATCTCTGAACTTTGATAGGATTGCCCTGAAATACTTTAGTGGAGTTACTCCATTAATCGTAAGCGAATGTCATGAAAAGGCTGAGGTAAAACAACATGTGGCAGCGTTTGAAGAGACAATGTGTCTTCACTTCCTGAGGTCGCAAGCTGGGGTGCAATCGTGCCATTTCAGTCATATACTTGCCAAAACAATTATGTATGTTTCAATATTATGTTTATAATTTGCCAATTGGAAGAACATTCTTCTTGATGATTTTGATGTTCTGGTCATTACACCCTGTGTTTGGGAAAGCATGTTAATTGTTAATGCTAAATGCGATCGGTAGAAATTTTCATTTTTACAGTATAATTTGCGCTTGGTTCTGTTACACCTCGTTCGGTTAGCAGGAGGAAATACATCTGGGAAGGGGGGAATGACCAAGAAAAATGAATTCCTAGGAGCAAGGGAGGAAAAAGAAAGGAAAAGGGAAACAGGCAGGCAGCTGGGCCATTGACACGCAGTCTGCCCGCAATGAGAAAGCACCTACACAGCAGAAAAAACACAAAAAAATTGCACTACAAGGGCAAACAAAATTGAACATGCCCCTAAACACGCTGTAAAAAAGGGTCATGCTTGCTCGCAACAAAGCGCAGGAACGGCAGAAAGGACAAGCAGCAAAAGGGCAAGCAAACGTAAATTTGCCCCCAAACACCCAGACATAATAAAGATGGACAAGAAAGGGAAGCGTGTACTTTTTTGCACAAGAATATTAGTCACTCGCCTGCAGGTACTGGAGTTCTTCTGCGAGCAGAGAACTCTGCAACTTTGTGCATAAAGTACACCCAAAAATGGACACTTCCGCTGGCCGGCAAGCGTCTTTCACACTGACAAATACAAAGAAGCTTGCCAAGGCTCAGCAAGCTTTGCACTCGGCAGGCCTCGGCAAGAGCATGACCCACACTTGATTCATACATTTCCCAACAATATTTCAAGTGATAAATTTAAAGTTTAGTTGCACATGATTTGGGAAATCTTGGGTTAACTGCAGGTGTGTGCCCCATCTCCATTTTTAAATACCAGGCTCCTCACCATTGCCATTATTGGTTCACCTTTGTTGCAGGTCTGTACGACAGCTGTACATCAGCTGCAGCAGAAGAGTGCTGTGGCCTGGGAGGCAGCTCTAGCCACGCACGTGTTCCCCCCACAGCCACATGCTCACAACCTCAAGGCATCTCTTCAGAGCACCAAGCAGGAGGGGTAGGGGGATTAGAAGCTTCATTCTTCCAGCCACTGCACCCCTCTGAGCAGCCGCACTCACGGCAGCATTCTCCCCCCACAAATACCTCCCAGCATCAGCAACATGCCAGTTCCACCTCTTTTTCATTGTACAACGAGCCCAGCACCCTTTTCACACCAGACCGCTCCTTCATTTACAGCCCTGAGCATGGGCAGCAGCAACAGCAGACACAGCAGCAACTTAGCGCAGACTCCAGCGCCTGTACTCCTCCCTCTGCTGCTGCAACTGTTTGCCTTGAGGACAGCAGCAATACAGCTGAAGGACCAATCACCTCACCTTCTCCTGGGTGCAACCAGAGCTATGCATCCCAAGCCTCTTCACCAGCAGGGGGGCGAGCATCTCAGCCCCCTAGGTGTGCACGTCTTGTTCATGATCGATTGCTGCTCGTTCCTTGTGCGACATCTAGGCACCATTTTTTTCTCCTTACCTTTGGAAATATGTCAATCACATGCTTGAATGTTTGCATTTACCTTTGGGATTACACCCACTAATTAAAAATGCAATATGACAAAGATCACACGAAATATTTTTCGCTTGTCATGATGCCCACTCCCAACATGCATGGCCTCGTTACTCTGGCGTGCACGTTCAATGTGTCTCTCCAGTTCTTGTAGTGCAGCAAAATTAATATGGTGCTTATCACTCTTGCTTCTTATCTGTGTTCTCTGATATTTCTCTTTCTCTTTAATTCGTTAATAATAGATCACCCGCCTACTGCATCTCGATGCAAGCAGAAAAGAGCTGTGAGTGATATTTGTTTGTCCTGAAAGAGGAATGAAATACAGCACAGTGCTTTGTCTGTTGATTCTACAGTGCATCCTTGCTCTGGGCCACCATCAAATGGTCTCTTGTTATTGGCAATGCATTTTTCCTGCTGAAGCCGAGCTCTAACACCTCTGAGCAAATCTGCTGTCAAGTGCTGCGCATGCGACCTTAATGTTGCACTGGGGTTTGCAGAAGTACTTGAGGGCACTGGCAAAGCACGCTATTCCTCCACTAACCCTGCAGCATCACATCACCAACTCGACTTCTTGACCCACATCCCACTCCCCAAACCGGTCTCGTGTCTTGGAGACAGTGACTTCCTCCTAAATCTTGGCAGAGTGACGGCTGGGGGAGGTTGGCCGGTGCAGGATCTGAGATCTGGGCTATCAGACTAATCGCCATTATATGTGCATCTCCAGAGCCCATGGTACTTAATTCCTAAGTGCCTCTGGTCACTTCTCCCCTTCGCTAAATGTTTCTTTTTGCTAGGAAGTTCCTTCTCACACCTTACCTGGCTGATGTTCAAAAGGTACAGCGTCATTTTGGAATATGAGGTGTATGACCCTCCAGGGGCACAGTACCAGCACTCTTTGACGGTTAAAATCTCAATACACATTTCAAAGCTTCAATGCTTTCATCTTATCCAGCATACCTTAAGAAAGGCTGATACATACCTTGCACACTCATCACACCATACGTACGCACAGGCCCCCGGTGCGTGGTGCGCTCACAAAGCGATTGCAGCAGGCCTCTGCTCTTGCCCATGGAGGTGTGGGAGGGGTTGCTAACACCAGCCATGACCACAGCAGTAATAACAATCCTAATCAGGCAACGGCTCTGCCTTTGCCAGACCAACGTGCCAAGCTTCCTTGCCATCGCTCAAATGACATGCTCCAGGTGTGTTTTAAGGGCAAGGATCAAAACGATGTGTGTGGCAATGGTGGAAGATCATGCGTGGAATTATGATGTACTTATTACTCATAGACAAAGACTAGGGACAAAGTGTGTCTGCAAATTCAGGGTGTGTGCTGAGGAAGTTTAATTCATCTAAACCCACCAATATGCTAACTTGCCAATCACATCCCCATGGTCCATACAGCAACTTCACCACCACCATACACGCTCCGGCAGCAACGCCAGCTTTCACACCGCTGTGGAGGGGGGTGAGGAGGAAGGGGGTGAGAACTGTGTCAGCAGTTCTGAGGCGGATGGCGCACGACAGAAGCAACAGCGGCGGCAGCAGCAGGAGGATAAGGACAGCAACAACAGTACTAGCACCCTCCCTTTTCCCAGAATGGACACGCCGCCCGCTTCACCGTCCATGCTGCTGCGGAGTGGCACTGGACAGAGTGGGAGTAGTAGCTGTGCCACTAGCCAGGCCACTGCAGAGGGGGAGAAGGAGGCTGGAGGGAAAAGAGGCAAGCGCCTGACGCACGGGTTGGATGCCTCCCAATTCTCCTCCTTGGCAGTGCTGGACACGCTATACAATGCCCCCCTGGTGCACCCAGGTTTGTGTTTGTGTCTGAGTTGTTTTTCACGTTATGTGCGAAAGTTTGCTAGTTTTAGAAAATCAATCGACAGCCAAAATTGCTGCCTGCCAACTAGAAGAGAACACAGAAGACATAATATGCATGCTCCACGACATGAAGACTCTTGAGCTGCACACTTTATCTTTTGCTTAATTTTAATTTGGATTACAAAGGCATTTAACCTGTGATGGCTGCTCAACCAATAAAGACGGCAGAACCAAATTAATGATAAAGGATTGTAACACAAACATAAAGTGCTAACCCGGAACACGAGAGTTGATGACGAGTTAAAAAGCCGATAACGTGATATATAACATTTGTACATGGATCCAGCGCCCCCCCCCCCAAAAAATAATTATTTTGTGGTCAAAATGTGCAACTGCCCCCCCTAAAATTATTCATTTTACAGTTTTGTACTGCAACCACCCCCCCCCCGCTGGAACTTCTCTACAAGTACAGTCGGTGCAGGCGGGGGTG
>Ga0307963_1001273_pt1 | contig 19149 bp, 18 predicted proteins | sample OrgLakmetagen594_FD_201829 | JGI IMG/M metagenome (GOLD analysis project Ga0307963, IMG submission 201829) | Saline water microbial communities from Organic Lake, Antarctica - #594 | ecosystem: Environmental > Aquatic > Non-marine Saline and Alkaline > Saline | place: Antarctica: Organic Lake... | reverse complement strand
TTCTCTATACACTTTTCTCTATTACATGCTTCTGTTTCTTTTGTTTAGCCAGGTGTAGTTTCAGGCTTTTTCCAAACTTCCGCTGAGATGCCCTTTGAGGCATATATAGTGATGTAACCTTACCTTATTCCGGGAGAAGCACTCAGCTTGTAGTATAGACCAGCCTGAAAGTTAAGGAGTGAGAGGTGCACACATTTTTCACATAAACCCTAATCCTCTTTCTTTCTTTCTTTCTTTCTTTCTTTCTTTCCTTTATAACACGCAAGGTTTCGGCAACACGTTTCCAGTGTTACATATAGGGATTCCAAAAAAAAGACGAGAACTCAGAAGGGTCACTAGGACTGATACAGCTGTCTAGTTACTCAGGCTCTGCAAGCAGGCTTGCCCACTGGGGGGAGATCTACGATTTAGACTAAACGGTGAGAGAAGAACACCAGAGATGCAAACACAGGAGTTTGGCTGCACGCATGGCACCGTCTCCGCGCGCACGCACAACTCCTGAAAATGCATGTATGTGACAGAGGAAAACAAGTGGGGAGAGGGAGGAAGTGACACGAAGTGGTTGAGGGAGGATGGTTTGAAAATGCGTGGCAGTGAAAAAAATGCGTTGAGAGGGAGGAAGTGACGCACAGGGAGGATGTTATGAAAAATTGCGGGGAAAGGGATGAAATGACACACGAAGTGGGCAGCCTGTTTGATTTGTGGTGGGAAGAGGGGAAACACCAGGGGCTTACGCCCACATGAAGGTGGCATTGCCAAAAACATCACAGACTCCAGCCACGCCCAATCCAAGAGCATGTGCTCTGTCAAGCTGGAAAAAGCATACGCTCCAGTCACGCCCAATCCATGAGCCCAGACCTTACCTCTTTACTCGTCCTCCTGCTCCTCCTCCTCTTCCTCCTGCTCCTCCTCCTCCTCCTCCTCCCGCAGACGAGCTACAATCTTTGTGCATGCTGGCACGCTGCGCCAGCGGCGGATGTGATGGCCCACCTCGGGTGCGTGCTTGCGGATGCGCAGCACCAGCACCCAAAAGTTCAGCATGGGCATGCTTTTGTGTGCTGAATTGTCAACCTGTATTGGCAGCGTACGAGTGTAGGTGTATGTGTGTGTGTGTGTGTGCGTGTGTGTGTATGTGAGTGTGTGTGTGTGTGTGCGTGTGCGTGTGCGTGTGCGTGTCAGCATGTGGGTGTGTGTGTAATGAGAATGAAGTAATTCTGGTCACCCTGTACAATTTGTTGCGCATTGTACGAAGAGGGGCAGTGGCGAGATTGACAGCTTTCCCCAAAGTCAATTGACGCATCAAGGGCACAGGAAAAAGGAGCGTCAAGAACACTCACCCAGCAACTTGTTACTATGGGGCCTCCATAGGATGCCCCAGGCACAGGTCTGTCAAGGCTGCCTCCTGTGCCTCCGCAGTAGACACAAGGGCATGATGCCAGTATGTCATGGCGCTCCTGTGTGAGAGCCCCTTATGCCTCGCCTCACGGTACTGTGACCCCTATGATCATGGGTAGGTCATGGGTGAATGTCAAGTGAGGATGGGGGTTAAGAGTATGCAGACTGAAGTGCGCAATTGTGGGCTCCTCTCCCAAACAAGCATGCTCCATCTGCATGGATTTAATTACAAGCACATTCCCCATCTGAATGCTTTCCAATGCCATGGCAGGTTATCAACAGGGGTTGTGGCGGTGAAGGTGCAAAATAACACAAATTATGGCAAAATGGGGCGTGCATACGCCGTTCCAAATTATATATATGGAATTAGCGATCCCTGTACACATACACAAACACACAAACACACACACAGTCAACAATGAACAGGCAAACATGCATGCACACACGCACACACGCACACACACGCACACACACACGCACACGCACACGCACACGAGAGAGAGAGAGAGAGAGAGAGAGAGAGAGAGAGAGAGAGAGAGGGTAATAATGCGCATATTAATTGTGGAATCCACTGCCCCACCCACTCCTTACCTTATATTGAAATTTTTCCTTCGGAGAGCGGCAGTCATCCAGGGTCTGTAGGACGTTCAGGAAGGCGCCCGCCTCCTCAGTGCTTAACAGGCTCTGCGTAGTGGCAGAATAGGCTTCCATCTGCATCCAACACTTCACGTTATCTAAAAGAGCTTGGCCTTGGTTCTCAGAGGGTCCATAGGACTGACCTTAAATTGCATGCGCTCTTTTTAAAAACCCAGTAACTCTCAAGATCTAGGTCTGGAGCAGGGGTCAACCAACCAACCTTCAAATCACCACTAACTTACTTTTTTCTTTGTAGGCACTCACGGTACTTCGGGTTGATGTGTCTCCTTTTCCTTAATTGATGCAAGGAGTATATTGCTGCATGCGTAGTTTTATTTTTTATTTTTTTCTATTCACACAACTCATTTTGGAACCTTTAAGAAACTGAGTTTTAATGCAGATAATTTCAAGGGGTGTGTGAGTCTAGGCAGTCGGATGGGTTGGTTTAACTGCAGTTTTGAGCTATGCGTGCATTGTTATAGGTATGGACACACAGCTTCCTTGCAACCTTACCTCTGGCTCAATGAGGGGGACAGCGCTGTTGCTGGCTACTGTGGCACCGTAATAGCTTGCCTGCATGCAAAAAAAGAGTGGATTGGAGGTCAAGCATGGAAGGAGGTGATGGCCCTGCACCTGTGTTGCACAAGCCAACAGGCCAACTGCTGCTGGATCTGTGCCCTGGATTTTGCAGGTAGTCCTACAAATGTATAATATTTATGTGCCCTTACATGCAGCTGTGTAATTTGCTTTTAAGTGTGCTGATGTTTGTCATGGATTTCCTGTTTCAATCAGTGTGCAGGTGAGTGATTCAATTGACCTTCATTTCACTCAATCCAAGCTGAAGACATGTTTCAGGTCTTCTAGAAACACACTAGCGTGAGTCGTAGCACTACCGTTCCGGGCTCACAGATGCGTCGCGCAGGTTGAGCAGACAAACCACCGGCTTAAAGGCTGAGCTCCCTTGCAACATTACCTGTGTCCCGAAGGCATGGGCTGTGCTGGTGATTGTTGGGGTGGCGCTGCTGCTGCTGGCCTGCACGCACATAATGCGTATGGTGGATTGGAGGTCAAGCACTGGAAGAGGTGTTGGCACTGCACACACCCACAGGCCAAGTCAGCTGATGTTGGAATTGCTCCTTGGCTAATGTGCAAGATGAACTGCATGCAATTCTTCTGTGTCAATGTACGCAACAGTGTCCTTTGTGGGTAATTTATGATGTTGTTTTCAATGGACTGCCTGTTTCAAGCAGTGTATACGTAAACATATCTGGTGCAATCAATTTCGCGCAAGCTATGCCTATTCTATTTGTTTCAGTTTTTCCTGTAACAACCCAATGACTCACGTCGTTTAATGTCTGAGCTTATGTATTTATTTCAGAACTCTAAACAGCCAAACCATCTAGCGAAAGGCTGTCTTTTGTAAGCATTTCCATGTTGTATGTCTGCTATGCCTATGGATTTCTTTCAACAGGCTACGCACTCAAATTATCTGACAGAATGCTAAGCTCCATTGTAACCTCACCTGTGCCTCAAAGGCCGGGGCTGCGCTAGTGTCTACAGTGCCGCCGCTGCTGCCCCCCTGCGGCTCACCCTCTCTGCCGCTGCGCTCCCCACTGGCAAGGCCTCCACTTGCAACGTTGGAAAGCTGCACAGCCAGTGCGCAGACCGCAGCATCTGCAGCAGCCTCTGGCACAGTCAATGGCTGCACAATACAGATAGTTAATGAAAAAGCATATGATTTTGCATGTTCCTGAAGGGAAAATGCACAGGATTATCAGGAAAGAGTGGAGTGCGATAAGATTTCCTGGCTGCAAGTGTCTTTGCCTGGTACAAGGGACGAACCAGCGGGGGTAGCCTCGTGCATTCATCACAATCAGCCACCCCTCCCTACTGGAACACCCACACACACACACCCACACACCCACACCCACACCCACACCCACACTCACACCCACACCCACACCTACACAAACACACACACAGTCACACACACACACACACAAACATACACACAAACACACACACCTCGTTATTATTCACCAGCTGCCACAGGTAGGTCTGCACCGTTTGAGGCAGCTTGCCCACAAGGTGGGCGATGCGATTGCCCAGTGGCTGCATAAAACTCATGAACTGTGAGCATTCCAAAACAAGGAAACGAGTTTACACAAGAAGTGTAAGGGTGTCTGGGAGGGACCTGCAGGAAAAAGGGATGGGACCGGTGGAAGTATTTAACTTCAATGGAGACATATCCATAAGGCAGCACATGACATTTTAATTACGCATGAGTCTCACTCGAACAAAGGACTCACTGTTGTCGGGTCTAGGGTATTCTTGGCCTGGTTGCAGTCAGAGCACATGACACACATGTTTAGCTCTTCCTTCTCAACCTCCTGGCCTCCCTCCTCGACAAGCACCTGTGAGTGCGTAGTGCCTGCGTTTGAGTGGCTGAACATGAATGCACGCCCTCAAACTGCACTGTTGACAGGCACACACGCACGCACACAAACACACACACACACACACACAGGCACACCCACACACCCACACAGGCACACGCACACACACACACACCCCTACCCACCCAACAACACACACACACACACATGCACACACACACACTCACACACACACACTCCTGCATGCCCTGTCACATTTCCCCCAACAAAGCAATATGCATTGTCATTGACCCTGCCTGTCTGCACTCACCTTCAGGATGTCCCCATAATTCAGGGCACTGGTTGGCCTGTCAACCCCAAGGCACTGGTGGGGGGTTGGGGGTTTCACCCGGCACGTTGTGCACGCTTTTCCGATTAAAAACTCGCGCACACTGCGCAGAAAGGGAAGGCCGTCAGAGGAGGTGTGTGTGTGAGTGTAGATGTATGTGTGTGTGTGTGAGTGTGTGTGAGTGTGTGTGTGTGTGTGTGCGCGTGTGCGTGTGTGTGGGTATGTGTGTGTGTGTGGGTATGTGTGTGTGTGTGTGAGTGTGTGTGTGTGTGTGAGTGTTTGTGTGTGTGAGAGTGTATGTGTGTGTGTAGGTGTGTGTGTATGTGTGTGCGTGTGTGTGTGACTAAGTGTGTGTTTGTGTGACTAAGTGGGTGTGTGAGATCCTGCAAGGATAGCACATAGACCAGGGCAATTGCTACCAGTCAGGACACATACAATGCGGTGGACACGCCGCTGTTGGCATTCCCCCTAATCCTGGCGCGTTCATCCATTTTGTTCTTGATATGGCCTGTGCACAGAGAAGTTGTGACAGGGTGTGTGTGTGTGTGTGTGCGTGTGTGTGTGTGTGCGTGTGCGTGTGCCTGTGTGTGTGCTCCCACAATTCAGGAGGGTATAATGCATGCCTGCATTTCTCGAACCGTGCTCCGTGCATAGTAAGCAGTCAGGACACATGCACAGGCACACGCACCTGCACGCCCCTGTGGTGTGGCCACGAGCCTCGCTTGTGTTGCATTCTGCGCCTCCCGTGCATCCTTCTGCTTTGCAATGGCTGTGGCATCCCCAGCGTTGACCAAGGCGTTCAACACAGCCACTGCTTCCCGGTTGTTAGCTTTGTCGGTCTGCAGTTTAGATTCAGGAGTAGCCTGCACAGGCAGGAAACAAACGAATTTTGCGAACGATTAGTTTAATTCGGTTTAGATGTCAACTCGTCAAACTAAATCTAGGCCTTATCAGAAAGAAGGAGTGTCAGTTCACGCCTGACACACAGGGACTCCACTGTGTGTGTGTGTGTGTTTGTGTGTTGCAGAGGACAGGAAGGAGAAAGAGAGTGAGTGCCGCAAATGAGGAAAGAGAGGAAAAGCCACAGGCCCACAAGTCTAAATTCAAACTTTGCCGCCTTTTGCCAGCCGAACTTGGGGCTGCTCACCTTGTACATCCCTGCCCTTGAATGCGTCTCCGGGAACCGATGAAACTCATCAATCCGAGACAGGTGCAGTTTTGGCTCCCCATTGCGTTTCGTTCCCCTAGCGCAGACCTGGAAAGCGTCGTCGCAGTCCACCAGGATCACCCTAGGATTGTCCTTTGAAAGCGTAAGCCTGCGTGTACGTGCGTGCGTGCGTGCGTGCGTGCATCAACCCGTGCGTGCATGCGAACGTGCAAGCGTGCGTGCGTGCGTGCGTGCGAGCAGCCTCCAGTAACACGCAAACACACACCTGTTATGAAGGATGCCGTATGGGGCAAGCAGCTCTGCAGCGTTCTCCTTGCGTTGAGGGTTGCCAAACACGGCCAGAGAACTGATGCTACCTTCTTCCTTTACGACGTCTGAAGCTGCATCCGCATAAGGGTCAGCCTTCCCTTCAACTTCAGACTTCCTCTTCCTCCCAATTGTTTTTTGCCTGTTGTGGTCAAATATGTATGCAGAAATACAATTGTAAGCTGCCTGTTTCAAATTGCATTCCAATTTCGTCCAAATTGCATTCAATATGCAATTCAAAATGCCTCCATAGCTAGTGGCACAATTGAAAATGCATGAGCTTTGTGCAATGCACAGTGCATACCAGCATCCTCAAGATCCTCAACATCATGTGTTTGACTAGATGTGTGTGTCTACTGTCATACATGTAAAGAAAGTGCAAAGCAATTACTGGATTGCAATGAGGAGATAAATGTGTAACAAGGTAATTGAGTACAAAGTGTAAGCTACTTATGTACTATGTAAATGCGTACCAAGGTAATTATGTACTAAGGTAAATGTGTAAGGTAAATGTGAACCAAGGTACATGTGTATTGAGGTGAATCACAATTGATCATTGGCGAAGGGAACTTTAACTTGCCACTCATAAACCACACAGGACCACGGCAACATTTGGGCAGCAAACATGCAAAACTACATTGAATTGGGGGATCGTTTTTTTGTTGCCAGGTCCAGCCGCCACCTACGATCTGTGCTGCGTGTTTGTTCCTCTGCTCAGAAATGCTACGTAACAAGCGAAGAAGAAACCGAGGTCGCTGCTGCTGCTATAAAATACAGACAGTACCACAAAAATGATGCAAGCTTGTTGACGCACGTCGTATTTTGCCTCGTATTCAACACCTTCCTTCCTTTGTGCAAAGCAATGAAGTTCATTTTGTGCACGAGAGCAGGGGAAGAACCTGTCAAACCATACAAAATTCAAATATCACCTACAGCTGTCACTCCAATTTTCTGTCGTGGTTCCCTCACCTAGCTTCTTATGTTGCGCGGTGTATGCGTTGTGACGGCTTAACAATATCAGCCGACCTGCAAGCGATAGGAGTGTAAGGAGGAGGAGGCAGATGATGAGTTTGTGATCTTGCTCTCTGCCTTTCACGCTCTGCCTGCCATGCAGCCTTTGCCCTCGCCTCTGCCCTTTCTCAAGCCCTGCTGCCCTATGAATTCGACAGGCTACCAGGCTGCTCGACTCTGGCTGCAAGGCTGCTCGACTGCACCTGCTAGGCTGCTCGACTCTGGCTGCTATGCAGCTCGACTCGGGATGCTATGCAGCTCGACTTGGCACTAAGAATCTGATGAGGCACTCACCTAGAGATGGACAGGAGAGGAGTGGAGGTAGAGGAGAGAAGGGAATTAATTTAAAAAGACATTCAAAAAGTACAGAGTATTAAACCCCCCCCCCTCCCCCTTCCCAAAGAGTTGAAATTCGGCTGCTGTGCTGGGTCATTTTCACTTGTTGTCAAGGAGAACACATGGAGAGTACGTGTTTTGTATGCGTGCCCCTTGTGCTTGCCAACATTTTCTCTGCGTTCAATCCAGCACAGCGTATGCAAGCACAGCGAAGTATGTGTGTGTGCTGACACACGGCACTGGGAATGCACAGTCTTCCTCATGCGCTTGCAGAGCACAAGGGTGCGTACGTGTACACAAGAAAAAGGAAGGCCCAGCCACGTTTGAGTGGGCGTGCATTGATGACATCATTACCGGTGAGTCCAATAGGAGAGAGTCCAATAGGAGAGAGCTGGTGAGTCCAATGGGGGAACAGAGTTGGGTAGACGCGCAGCAGAAGAGTAGGTGGATTTTTCAGATTGAACAGGACAGAATACGTTGGTTAACATTCGGTAGGTCAGTATGACAAGCTCACTAACAGCAAGGTTGCACATTATGGCCATGTAGTCTCACCATGCAATTCCAGGTCCGCATGCCCAAGAATAAGTGCATTAAGAAGGCTTAGTTGCCAAGCACATACAAGCCCCTTCACACACACACAAAACTATCCTTCATGCACCCATTTAACCACATCTACACCACACACACATAAACACACACACTCTACACTGACAACACATCTAAACCACACACACACACACACACACACACACACACACACACACGAAAACACACACACGCTCTACACTGACCTCACATCTACACCACACACACGCACACACGCAAACAAACATTGCAACTGGGGTTAATTTTGACTCCTTGTGCTTTACAAATTAAATGATAATTACGAATGAATGTTTTTTGTATGTTTCCTGTCCTATCGGCTTGCCAAGCTGTTACGTTGGAACTACTGGCTTGCACGAAGCAACAAGCAAAGGATTAAAGACAGTCTACCTTTGAGTCAAATACAGATTTTTCCTAAACGGGATTAAAGCAGTTTGACAGTGACAAAAAAAGGTGCATTATCAACAGAAAGAAAGACACAACCAGCCTGCAGCTCTTCTTCTTCACAATGGAGATGCCTTACATCCCAGGCATGTTCGTGACCGGAACAGGCACTTTAGGGCTGCTAACTCCTGCTGCAGCATCCTCAAGCTGCTTCCGGACGGTTTCAGCTGAGGTTGTGGGTGCTGCAAATGTGCAATATTTTCTTGTTGTGAAGATGTTGAGCAGGTATGTGCGTTTGCCTGCACAGACCGGCAAGTATCAAATTGCTGACTGAGGATGCCATACGTAGCAAAGCGTCCTGCTCACCTTGGCACGTGAAGTTTTGGCAAATGAAAGCGGTAGGAGCACCTGTGGAAAGGGTTTGGGCATTAATGCCGGTGGGTGATATCACATTCGCTTACTGGTGCAAAGTCACAGGCAACTAAGCGCAAGCCTGAAAAATTTGCTCAAGCATCTCACCTTCATGCTTACGAAAATGCGCTTCCACCATTTCCACCGCGGAGGGGTTTTCCTTGCGCCAGAAGGCAAGAGACTCAGAAACACCCTGGAGTGGAGGTACAGCAAACCAGTTCAGGATTCCCAAGGATAATTGAGTTATACCAAAAATACATGATTACCAGGGGAAGCACCTGTCACTCACCCTATCAATGTGGACGAGGACTTTCCCAGGAATAAAAGGAGTGAGGGAGGCATCCAGGAGAGCAGCAAAGCCCTCAGCATCTCCAGGGGCCTTGGAATCGTGAGAGATAATGACCTGAAAACGTCCAGGATGTTGTTTTCACGAAGTCATGCTAGCGGAGGTTTATAAAGGATATAAAATGCACAGATCAGTCTATCTGTATATCTGTCGTCTTATTCAACCATCTCTTTCCAGTTACACTGCTGTTGTGCGACATTGTCAAACTCCGTGCAAGATACTAAGATGCTAAGATACTGTTGGAGGACCAAGTATATACCTGTTTAAATGGTGAAGCAAGTTGCAGGAAGCCGGAACAACAAAGCTGCGGAACAGCTAGCGGCACCTCAAAGTGCTTCTCCTGTTAATTAGTGGATTGTGTTGAGGATGCAGAGTTGATGGGTTTATTTGCAAAAGGCGTTATTGATGTGGAAAGAACTCGGCCTCCACAGTCACAATTAATGAGCTTTTAACATGCACAGGCACATCTAGCAGGCCGTGTGGAGGAAAAAGAGGGGGAGGCCGGCTTACTTGTAACGAGGAAAGCGTGCTGTCAGCCTTGCTCAGCCACTGTGTTCCAGCCTGATCAGAGTCTGCTGTGCCTGTGGTGCACGCACAAGAGCAGTTCCAGGCGTACATTTACACACTGACTAGAGTCTGGTGCGCCTGTTGTGTGGGGTCCCCCTTGCTTGGCCAGCGCAGCTCATGCGTCATCCAATCAGGAAATGTTTAAACCCTGTACCCTGCTGGAAGTGTAGTTCAAGCCCCAATTTTCCATGGAGAGATTGCTGTGTATCTACCATTGGCAAGTAGAGTTTTGCTTTGTAACTTGCCTGGTGCTAGGTGCGCCAGGCGTTGCAAGTTTGAAGCCGCAATTGAGGAGGCCGTTGGTTCAGCGTCATCATAACTGCTTGCGAGCATGGAAAGAGTAACAAAATTATAAAATGCACTTGCTTGCAGGTAAGGTGTTTCTACATATAAGCCGCAATTTGGAACAGGGTGGAAGCAAGCTTATGAATAGTGTAAATATTCTGGCTAGAACTAGAACGTGTGCAAAACAAGAAACAGCTCCTGCAGACCTGTTGTAAGATAAAGCGTCTCTCTCAATCTAAATGATGGCAACCAAACGGGTTCCTCACTCACTCATCCTTGATGCGAATCAATATGGACTGATCAGCGCCTGTGGTGGAGAAGAATCCGCCTGAAAGAGGAAAGAAAAGCACCGCCAATGTCGATGTTTAAAATTTTACAATTGATTCAGAAATAGGAGTGTGTCATCAACACAAATGGAAAGGCAGGAGGTGCACAAACATTTGAGGTTCCGTTCACAACCTGACATATTTCCGATAACAACCTTCATTCCTGAACTATTTCCTACTGATGCAGGCGTTTCCTTGTTGTCCTCTTCCGCCTCACCTCCAGCCGAATCCCAAAATAGCTCGTCCATGGACTGCTGCAGCTCAATCCCCCACTCAAGCCACTTGTGGTGCCCGCCAGCCTCGTACAGGTCCAGCAATCCTTGGATCAGGCACGCAAAATCATCTGCATAGGCTGTGAGCCCAAAGCAATCAAACAGGCTGTTTGACTGCGCGAGAGCCATGCACGGCAGAAAAGCTGGTCATCTACCCTAGGCAGAAATGCGTGATTGAACTTGTTTATGCTAACACATCTGGCAGCATCACCTTGAACATTTGAAGCGGCGACACGATAAGAGCGGATGAGTGTGCGAGTGCCACTGTCCCAAAGGTTCGACTGCACAAAGTCAGCTATGCGCTCTGCGCACCGCAGGTACTCCATACGATCAACTCCTGTGTTGGACAAGGTGCAGTAAAGCGCCTGGTGAAAATGAGTGTCCACCTTCATCAAAGAAAATGAGAGCAAAAGCGGCACATGTGAAGAGAAGGCCATAGTGTAACAGCAGTTGACTGCTATAGGCTTGGCAATAATACACAAGCCAATTAGAGTCTCTCAAAGATACAGGCTGTGCCATCGTGCAACACTGCCAGGCGACCGCCTCTCATGCGCACGCACCGTCTACAGGAAAACAGGCCTCTGTGGGCGGCTGCTCTGCGGCAAGAGTGCGTGAAGCCCGTGCAAACGCGCTGATGCCCCATCCATTCCATGCTGTCACGATCTGTGGTGCAGTAGATCATTGGACATCCAAGGACTAGCTCTTCTGCTGCGCATCAGCTGCTTTTCTTGTTTCATTACACTTGTTGTGGAAGTGGTCATTAAAAAAATTGCAGCTGTTGCCGACGACCTCGTTGGCCTTTTGATGTATGGACCTGTCGTATCTTATTTAAGGACATTAGCGCGGTGCGTGTGAACGATGAAGCGGTGCGTGTGAACGATGAAGCGAACTTTCTGCTTCTTAAGATCGTGCACACAGTCTTGTGAAAGCAAACATGTCCAATGTACTTCCCTTACACACAGCACAGGGTTGCAACGAAAACAAACTTCTCCACCTTGTCGTCCAGGCTGGGCCTTGGTTTCTTTTCCCTCGCAGCATGGAGCTCCGCTCGGCACGCTGCAAGCTGCTTCTTTAGGAACTCAACACTCACGCCGTTCTGCACGCGTAAGCAGCGTTGGTGAGCAGCAGCACTGATACCACTCAGATTTACACTCAATATACAGAGTGGCATTTGATATGCCTGACAAGGCACAGTCAATAATGACAAATGCAGAAAGTGTCAACTTTTACTTGCAGGCTTTTCTTGCACATTGCACACGTGTCTTGATGTCAGCAAAAATATTGCGCAACAAGCCAGCCATAACTACCTGCTTGCATCTCCTCATAAACCTTAGCAACAAGCTGTGATTCGACCACAGATGCACACAGGTGCATGAAGTGATCACATTACGCATCAGACACACAGGTTACGCACCGCCTCTGCAACTGCCTCTAATGGGCGAAGGAGGATGGGCACGTTCTTGCCGTTGAACTCGCCGTGTGGATCACTTTTTGGGCTCATATCACAATTACCCTGCACGGCAAAACAGGGAGGGAGTAAATAACAATGTGCGCATCCCCGTCATTGGTGCTAGACATTGCTTCCATTGCGGCTCCACCAACCACAGCTCAAGCCTGCAGCATGTGGCAGGCGTCACACGCATTACGACATTTATCAAGTCTTGGCAAAGGAAAGCATGTCTGTGGATTAGAGCAATAGCTAGGAGCTGGATGGCTCCTCTATGCTCTGGGACCTCTGTAAGGCACATACTTACAGCAAAAACAACTGATCAGAGCGTTCATGTGTCAAAAAGTGTACGTCTGCAAATAGAACGCTCATGATAATCGCTGGTTGCTGCCAAAACAGTTTACGAATTGCCATTTTATGCCTTTCAAGGATTCTCACCCTTCAAAAAAATATATTCCTGTCTTCTTACAGCAGGCTCCTTGTCTTGTCGGAAACTAACCACGATACAAACAGCTCAAACAACGGTTGCAATTGTTGTAAGACGTGGCTTTTCTTTCAGAAAAGTTGGGGCAGTGTCAGCAGAATTGGGAGGGTTGCCGTCGCTTAATTTAAGAGTTAACTGCAGGTTTCATTCATCACGTGATAATCGACACCCTACTACATCCCGGCAATGCTACATTATGGAAACGCAATGACAGCATACATACCACTCCTCTTATTGAGGCAGCAGGAACAGACATGGTGTTGTGCAACGTTTATTTTGCAGTGCCAAACCTGCTTGCGAATGTTGTAGGCCTCACAGAAGAGCTTGGCACGGTCCCGTCCTAGTACCGAAACCACCTCCTGCATGCAACCAATGACGTGCACACACGTTTTATTAGTGCTGTATGTTGTATGCGTGCGTTTGTGCGTGTATGTAAGCTTGGGGGTGGGCGTATGCAAGAGGACAGCTCTAAAGAGCACACATGCAGGAAGTGATGGCAAGTCATTCACCTCTTCAGTCCAGACATAGAAGAACCCCTCGCTCTTGTGATTTGTTGTTGGATCCAGGCTGTCAGCATCCTGTTTGTTCAGCGCAAACAGACATAGGTAATCAAAGACATTAATACAGGTTAGTGTAAAAAAGCTTGTTTTACATTTTGTCCCGGAAGCAAACACGCATTACTTGGTACCAAAGCGGCCTTCTTCTTTCATACAACGCCTGCGGGAGCAGCTTGCCACTGCCTGATAGATAATAATTTTTGGCCCGTTTTCCCCGTGTTACAACTGACTGGTTAAGGTGCTGGGTGAGAAATTGAGAACGTTGCTATCGGAACAAGTCCTTTTCCCTCCCCACCTCAGCAGAAAACAAGCCCCCCTCTTTGGAAGTCATATCACGACGTAGGTAGTCCAGCACGCCGCGAGCTATGAAGGCAAGAGAGCGGTCGCCGGTTAGCTGCCAGGCCCCAAGGAAGGTACAGGCTAGCTGAGGGTTGTCGTATAGCATCTTCTCAAAGTGGGGGACATGGAACAGCTCATCCACACTGGTGCAAGTAAGGGAGGACAAGGAGGTTGGGAGGGTGAAAAGCAGGAGGGAAAGGGGATAAGGCTGAATTGCTACAAATTAATCAGGAACAGCAGCAGTGGTCGTAATTACCTGTAACGATGGAATCCTCCCCCAATCTGGTCGTAACTGTGGTTGAGCAACAGTTCGTTTAAAAGTCACCGTGCGCTGTGCTGCTATGCAAATCATTTAAATTACAGCGCACAACAGACAATTGAGCACAGAGCCCTAACTCACATTCCGCCTGCGGCCATTTTGTGTAGCGAAAATATTGCCATGTGTAGAATGCTGCTTGCTTCTTCAACCTTCCCCTGTGCCTGAAAGCAGCAGGCAATCGAATTGTCACGTCAGAGGTGTGTATGCAAGGCAGGTCTGATAGAATAGGGGCCTGTGAACTCACAGTCTCACCTTCAGGTGTGCATGAGTGCATAAAAGACTGTTGATTTCACATGGCCTCGGAAACCTGTTGGTTCAACAAAACAACAAAATGTGATTTATTATTCGGAAAAGGCCGCCGACTGTGATAAAGGGAAAGAATCTACAGTAAGTTCAAAGCCTGTTTAATGCTCACTACTATAGAATAACTATGCAGGCAGTGATAACCATTTGTCTATTAAATGAAGGGGGAAAACCATTGCATAGTTGGAGGGAGGGTATAGTTCACACACAGGAGGGAGGGTGTTTCACTGCTTGTCGTTCACGCCTTACTTGGGTGCCCCACCAAAACCGCCAAACTCAGCGTCAAACCGCTTTGCAAGCTGGGCTGCACACACACTCAGCGCATGCTCAACAGCATCAGGGCCCAAACTTTCATCACCCTCTGGCCCCTTGCTCCGGGTGGACAGGGCTTGAGAGAGCTGCGACATGATTGATGTGCCCTGCAAGGAACACAGAGGTCTCACAGCTCTCTGTAAGAGATACCAGTTTTGGGGACCCTACTGAGGCATGTGGGTGCAGTTAGAAAGGTGTGTGACAGACGCAGGTGCACAAGGCTGAGTAATTGCCATGCAAGCACAGGGATGATAACAGGTAAGATTCCCTTCTACAAGAATAGCGGATTGTGGTTCTGCCGCAACGTGCCTTTGCCTTCAAATCCTCGCGGTTGGTGTCCCACAATGTTCCGATTCGTGTGAGCACTGTGGCGAATGATGGCATCACTAGCTGGCCGCCCTTCGTTCCAGATTGAAGCACAGTCACAGGCAAAGGTAAAAGAATCAAGGGCAGGGACGACATGTGCACACGAGGGGGAAATCGCGATGAAAAGTAAAGCAGAGCTAAAATCCTACTGCAGTTTGGAGGACAAGCTAATGACAACGGACTCACTCACTCTTGTCATGTCTTTTGGTGGGTAGTACGTGCCCCTGTATTTGCATGCAATGATAGGTGTTTCCTCGTAATACTGTGCGCTCAAGCAGCATGCAAAATGAAGAGTTGAACAGTGGGAGAAAGAAGGGGCCAGACATATGAACTCGTGGTGCATGATCTCACCCGTAAATGGGTTGCAAATCTGGGGTCAGCCATACCGACATAGGCCAACCTCCTCCCCCTGACGTTGCCTGGACATTCAAAGGCATTGGAGTAGTTATGTACAGGGAAGAAGAGCCAAATTACTGAGGTCTCAGCAACTTCAAGGAAGACTAAACTCTTCTGGGCGAGTGACATGCACACTTTTGCACAAGAGCATTCTTTTGCTGGTCTTTTGTCGAGCCTGTGCATTTGAGGCAAAATCATAATTTAATTGCCCCCAGCCTCGTATTTCAGAGTACATTTCACGTTGGCAAAAAAAATTAGTCGTCCCCACGGCTGGCCCACCCAGGCTGTTATGTGCCAAAAGCTTTGTACAACCATCAATTTTCCATGCCTCTGCCATTTATGAAAAAAGTTGCGATGGAGAACTTAACAAATTTATAATAAGGCTGAGACCAGCGGGACGCAGCAACAGCAACAGCAAAATCCGCAATAATGGCAGTGTTCCTCACAGGAGCCATCATCTGGCACTAATTTTGGCGCCATGTGAAGCTCATGGAGGGCTTGTATATTTGGCGCAGTCAGGGCGCAAATCCATACAGTGGATACAGAGATATACCCAAGTTCGTACCGACACTTACACTTTGTCAGGTCCCCCCACCACAGCATACACCATCCAGCACCATATTTGACACTACAGTATTACTGGAGCACAGATGGATCGGAACAAGTTGGCGATCGGCCTTTTCCCTGCCAAATTGCGGCAAAATGGGTGCAATACAGGCGTAGGGCCACAAGCCCCCGTCCCGACTGCCAATTTCTATGCTTTAAGGCTCGAATATTTATGACATGTTTGTACAGCTTGGGGGAGGCAATGGGGTTCATAGAAAAGGCACAAAACTAAACAGCACGGTTTAGGGTGTGCCACCCGGAAAACAGCCTCCTGCTAACTACTTGGTTAGGGGTGAACAAGGTATGAGGCGTTAACGAGCACCTGTATGTAGCTCATGTACACTCGATCAACATCCGGGCGTTCCTCTCTGTCCACCTTCGCATACACGTGACAAAAGCATATGCTTATACAAGTGTAATGGTTGTCTATCTGTGGTGAAGATGTATTTTTCCAGAAATGCGCACGCACTGCCAATAGGCTCAAATGATGGTGCCGCAGGCAAAATGCGGTGGCGTAGCCCTTAATTATTTCCAATTGGTCCACAACAACATGAAAGGACGCATGATAAGACAGTGCCATCTTTAAATCTGGTTAAGGAAACCCACCTTGATGTTAACAAAGTACTTGTTCATTATAGCCGCAATTTGTTCACTTTCAAATGATTCTTTCTCTGCGAATGCGCAACAATCGTGACAGGATCGCACGTCAGGGCATCACAGTGTGTGTCCGGCACTACTTACAAAAGCCATGCACCACAGTGTTTTTGCCACCCACCCATTACGTGGCACCAGTGGCATGTCGAGTAACCCACAGAAAGGAATATAGGCCTGCAGAAAAAAAACGCGTGTTCTAGTGCCGTCATAATTAATGAGTTTGCAGTGGCGCAACAACATACGCCAATGCAAGATAATTGGCACGGCCAAAGGAAAGCCAGGCATGCTTGACCGGAAGGCAAGAAATTGTTGGGTAAAAAAAAAACTGATTCCCCTCTTGAAGCACACTAAAAACTTTTGCGCCTTCTACTTGCACGAAACCGAAAAAGAGTGCGGGCTTCCCTGCTTCACTACCCGTAGCAACAGTCTGAACTCACTTGTCTTCTTTCTTTGCCAGAGCCAGAGCATCCTCTCCCCATGAGTGCCTGAAAATCGAAAGGAGACAATTGAGAGTGAAACAGGGGAATGTGTTTTTAAGGGCGTGGCCAGCTTGCAGGAGAAGGTGGGGACAATTTCCTGCGCCTGCACATCTATGCGCTATGAGGGCCAGGTTGATTTGCATACCAGTCAACCTGTGAATAAAAGCCAGAGGTCAGGCACGATTTGCATATTGATTCACTCTAGAGTCTCAGATTGCAGGAACTTCACGCTTTTGAGCTCTGGACTAACCGGATTGTGAGCATGTTGGAGTAGGTATGGACTCTGCTCCTGGGCTAGCCTGTTTGTGTGTGGACTTGAAGACATGGGCTGAAGTCTAGTGCTTCTGGCAGTCAGTTTGCGGAAGCCCAGACTATTTGAGCGGAATCCCAAATGCTGCATATTAATCAAACTGGATGTCGTCGTACAATTGCTTTTGGGTGCCGTTTGTGATTCCGTGATCTGCCTCCAAAAAAAAAAATTGTGGGATGAGGCAGTGTTTGAGGCTTTGCAGGAGTAGTAATAAGCCATTGGTGAACAGGCCATTACATCTCACCCACCCACCAAGACAAACGCTGAGGAGAATGGCCTCATGCAGCCCGGAACACGAGCACGATGGGGTTCTGGCTCTCATCAATAAGCAGGTATGAGTATTTTCGTGCTTGCGCTAATTGCAAGTGCCGTGCTGTGTGTGCTCCACGCACTGCATACATGCTGCATACGTGCTCTGTGTGCTCCACTGCTTACGTTGCCAAACACCTCTGTGGGTATGACAAAACAAGTGTGCTGTGCTCCTGTCCTTTCCGGGGCCCCTGCCAATCCGTGTGCACCCAGTTCGAGTTGTATAATTCTAGAAACTTGGAGGAATTCATGGACCTGTTCACGGAGGACATCATTGTCGAAGATGCAATCAGCGGGAAAATCACAGGTTGGTTTGCTCTCTCGATTTTGGCTTTTAGGAGAGAAAGATGTCCCTTGTGAGATAGGAATCAATTGAAGCAACAAGTGCCTGAACTGCAAAATAAACAGCTGCTGTGTTTACACCTCCCTGACTGTAGAATCATACAGGCCACCAGACAAAGGACTGGACAGAATAAAGCAGATTGCTAGGTTATCTTACGATGGTGTGCAAGGACAAGTATCTAAGCGGCTGCTTAGATTTTGGCACACGCAATGCAAATGTGTAAATGTGTGTTGGAGACAAATCCTTTTTTTGCCGTAAAGAGGGTGATGCCTGGGCACATCCCTTTGTATGGTTGCTACGCATGACAAGAAGAGGCAAGAAAAACAGAACTTCTAGCAACTCCCATATGCACTATCCTTCCTCACCATCCAAACAGACGGGGTAGAGCTTATGCTTGGGGCTGTGAGTGGCGCACGCCGTGTTCCTTAATGCAATGTTGACAGTTTCTTCATTGGTGTGCTCCCACTCCTTCCGTTCCGCACTTATTGTATCAACATAGTGGCCTGTTTTAAAAAGGGCAACTCTCAGGGGATACAGCTTTAGATTTGCTCATATCAGATGATGCAAACACGTACTATCTGGCTACGCGCTGCAACTAAACAAATCCCCCTCCCTCTAAAAAGTTTACACAAGGACCCCGCAGCACGCTCTAGACAGCACGGAGGCTTGAGCGCTGAGGAAAGTTTAGAACATTATGGAAGGCAAAAGACTGAAGCAGTCCCTAGTGCATGTAAATGACAAAAGTATCATAAGGGGATTAACCTAGAGGATTTGATCTGCTGAATTGGCCGAATTGGCTGTATGTATATGCCTTATATGACCATATAGGTATTTGTAATCGCTGCAATAAACACCGCATATTTATAGATGGTTCTGGCTAATCCTACAAAAGTATCAACTAGTGCCCAAGACACAGAGAGAGAGTGAGAGAGAGAGAGAGAGAGAGAGAGAGAGAGAGAGAGACAGAGAGAATGAGAGAGAGAGAGACACACACACACAGAGAAAGAAAGAGAGAGAGAGAGAGAGAGAGAGAGAGAGAGAGAAAGAGAGAGAGAGACACACACACAGAGAGAGAAAGAGAGAGAGAGAGAGAGAGAGATAGACACACACACAGAGAAAGAGAGAGAGAGAGAGAGAGAGAGAGAGGAGAGAGAG
>Ga0307963_1001271_pt1 | contig 19154 bp, 22 predicted proteins | sample OrgLakmetagen594_FD_201829 | JGI IMG/M metagenome (GOLD analysis project Ga0307963, IMG submission 201829) | Saline water microbial communities from Organic Lake, Antarctica - #594 | ecosystem: Environmental > Aquatic > Non-marine Saline and Alkaline > Saline | place: Antarctica: Organic Lake... | reverse complement strand
CCTGTCATGTCAGCCGCACATAAAACTCACCAAAACATAATGGCACGGCCTTGTGCAGGAGCTATTCTCAGCCCTGGCCGTGGCACAATTGGGACGGTGTGCAGCTGCCCTGTCATGTCAGCCACACATAAAACTCACCAAAACATAATGGCACGGCCTTGTGCAGGAGCTATTCTCAGCCCTGGCCGTGGCACAATTGGGTCGGTGTGCAGCTGCCCTGTCATGTCAGCTGCAGATAAAACTCACCAAAACATAATGGCACGGCCTTGTGCAGGAGCTATTCTCAGCCCTGGCCGTGGCACGATTGGGTCGGTGTGCAGGCGCCCTGTCATGTCAGCAAGCTGCTTGGCTGTAGCCCCTGCTGGTATTGTACCAGTGGTAGGGATGCCTGCGTACAAGTGTGTATATGCAAGCTTTTCAGAAAGTCTGCGCACAATATATCTATGTACAACAGGTTTGTAAAATGAATCCCCCCTGAAAAATGTGAAATTTATACTAGGTAGATCTGCATCTGATGCAGAATGCGGTTTGGGTGGGTTCGGTAGCACCTGTGTATGGTACAAGCCAACATACAATTTTAGTTTGCACGAATATCTATTATGCTACTTTGTAAGGAATACGCTGACAGCATTGTGTGCTGTACATCGTAGCATCATGCACTTTTAAGCCCCTTAAACATGCTGGCTGTGACGTACATTGCTTTTCATGTAAAACATTTGACCTATACTTCGTTGTGCACATGCTTGCAAAGTATTCTTGTGCTGTGCCATCAGGCACCACATTTTCATCTGTGTGTATTGGGAGCTTACATGGCGCATTTTAAGGCAAGTGTTTTCGCCTTTGAGGTTGCCTTGCTTTCTCTTGCGCAGCTCCTATGCTCTTGAATTCAAACTAGGGTTGCAGTACCTATCCGCATAGCTAGAGTTAAGCCGAAACCTTCGAAACCAAGTAAAACTAGGGTTGGTTGTACTATTTACCTCTACGCATATCTAGAGTTCAGCAGACCTGTGTTACAGTACCAATTGTATATGCCTGGCAGTGCAAGACCTCACATAATGTAGTGACCTCATGTGGTGAGCATCAGTACTGTCAGTGCAAGAAATTTTGCACATTTACATATACACATATACACCTTATACTGAGAGGGAACTGGCCAGCCTCAGTTGGCCGCATGCATACAAAAGAGCTGCTCACACTTAGGGTTGGCAAGATCCGTATATATATACACCGTATATGACGGTATATATTTAGTAATTTCCTTGCCAAAATTAACGTATATACACCGTGTATATAATAATATATATATGTGGTTCTGGCCAGCCCTACTCATGCTACACCTGTGGACTTGGGGAAGAAGGTTGCACCTCCGCTAGGGCAGTCGTTGAGGTAGCAGATGATGGTAGCGGAGCGTGTCACGATGCTGCCAGCCTTGTTATCGTAGTGCTCTGTGTAAAACTCGCCAGGGTTGTAGGCCACAACCTGCCACGTATTGTGTTGCGTGATGTTTGGGGATAAGTTCACTTGCTTGGGGGAGTAAGGTCACTTGCTTGGGGGGAAAATGGGGAAGGTCTGGAGCTTGGGGAAGGTTCCACTGGGGAAGCCCACTTGCTCGGGGAAATATGCTTGGGCATTTGCGTACGGGCATTTGCGTACAGGGATTTGCGTACAGGCATGCTATGCGGGAGGAAATCACTCAAAGCTGTTTGTTGAAGGGGAAAACTAGTGACATTGTAAAATTAGGATTTCCTGTCGCAATGAGCGTGAATATGGCTCTGTCACTGTCACGCTCATTGAAACGCTTGGTGCAATTTGTGGTGAATGACAGGCTTCCTTGTACTTGTTGCGATTTGTGCTCAAAGATGACGTACATTCAAGCTGTGTTGTACCGTTTCTGTCTATCAATGACATATTTTATGTTTCCTCTCCTCCTCTACAATCCTCTTCTATCCAGCAAAAACAGGGTTAGCAGGAATTGGGTGCAAACAACGTAAACGGCCGTATAAAGAGGAAGACCTCACAGCTGAAAGTAATTCGTATACGTACACCGTAAATATGTACGCATGCTTGGCTCTAGCCAACTCTAACTTTGTAAAAAAACGCAACGCACACCTGTAGCGCCTCCGTACGCCCTATTTTGTATACGTACACCGTAAATATGTACGCATGATTGGCTCTAGCCAACTCTAAACCTGTGAACAAACGCAACGCACACCTGTAGCGCCTCCGTACGCCCAAGCCGGGACTTCCCTGTGACCAGTGCCGGGTGGTTCATCACCCACTCCATTCGTTCTTCCACGCTCTCTATCAGGGGGTGCTTTGCCGCGTCTCCTGTGAAGAAGGTCCCCTGAGACGTGCGGCTGGGTGTCTCTGTGCCTGAGAGTGTGTGTTGTGTGTTGTGTGTTGTGTGGGCCTGGGTGTCGAAGTCTTTATGCCTGGAAGAGTACGTTGTACGTAAGTGTGGAAAACAAACGCATATGTAAATATAGGACAGGTGCGCATGTGAGTAAAGATCGGGTATGCGTGTAAAGCAGGCACGCTTGGGTGACCAGGGATTAAATGTGTGTTTGAGAAGCAAACAGGCACGCATGTGTGAGCAAGGGTTAGGTACGCGTGTGTGAGTAGAGCACAGGTGAGTTTACATGTAAGGGGAAAAACACATGTATGAATGCTTGCAGTCATGGCTGTGCAAGCAAAATAATTGCAGCTTTTGTGAGTAGAGAGCGGGAGCTTTACGGTACTCGGTACCAAAGTGGCTCCTTTTCCTTATTTAATGTGGGGAGTGGTTTTCACTGCCTGCGTAGTTTTTTCTTTCCGTTTTCTTGAGTAGAGAACATACACAGGTGTGCACGTGTGAGTAGATAGAGATAAGGCGCATGTGTGATACATACCTGCAGTCATGCATGTACGAGCAAGTTTTTGATGCACGTGTTGTTTGAGAGCGGCGAAGAAAAGGTGTGAATGCAGGATGAAATACATACAAATATAGTCACGCAAAGTCATGGCACTGTTTGCCTAATTTGCTAGGATGGCGCAGGTATGGGGTGTGAGTGGATTTGCCTGCCTCCTAGTTAAGTATATCACACGCTTGAGATCAAACACTTAAAGGGCTGTTCCTAAGGCTTTCACTTGTTCACCTTACGTGCCTTGTTTAGGCCAACGCAACTTGACCATGGCATGAGATATAACTCACATCGCCTGTGGGTAAACGCTGCTCTTGTGCATGCTGGGCACACTGTGTCTTCTAACTCGTTACAGGCTGCCTTTACAGCTTTATTTAGTTAAAGAGCACCTAGAAGCATTCCACGATTCAACATAAGCACGCACTGCATGAGAATGTTGGGAACAGGATTACAGGCTTACAATGCAAGGAAGATGTCAAAAATACAGGATCACTCTCTGGCAGAGATAAAAGCACAATGAAGCCAAGTACATCTGAAACAAAGGCTTATGATGCTAGCAGGTCAGCACCAACGCACCAGCTGATACTTTGGACTTTGTGAGTCGAGGCTGCGCCACCTCTCTCAACGCGCTACAAGTTTGGACGTCCAGGAAGTTCTCAAACAGCACAATGCGTGGGGAGATGCTGATCAAGATCATCTGGTTAGGGCAAGACAAGAAAGGAATTTTCAAACAACACAATGCGTGGGGAAATGCTGATCAAGGTCATCTGGGTAGGGCAAGACAAGGAAGACAAATTCATACAGCACAATGCGTGGGGAGATGCTGATCAAGATCAGCTGGGTAGGGCAAGACAAGAAGGAGAAATGGATTTGACAATGACAGAATAGGGTAAAAAAATATATTCAATCTGTAGCAAGGGGAATGGTACGAAGATCATACAATGTCCACATGCATCTTGTTACTCCGCTGCAAATCTCCATCCTCAGCCCTGCTCACAAAGACACACAAACACACACACAAACACACACATACACACACGTATGCGCATACACACACACACACACCTGAGGCTCCTCCAAAGCAGCGGAGGGTGCAGCAAAAGCAGACCCACTGACAGGGCGGTCAAATAAGCTTGCAGGAATTGGTGCTACCGGGTGTTGTGCTGCAGGGGCCATTGGAATACTAAGGGGGGGAAGATGCTTCTCCTGGCCATTTGAGAGCTGGTGCGGAGAAGATGTGATGCCTGCATGCATTGTTGATGTGCTCAACTAGACTCGTCTAATAAGGAAAACCAGCAGTATTACGTATTACACGTAAGCGCCTGCTAAGCTCTATGACCGCTATAATGATGACATAGATGTGTCTTGGTGGAACAGCAAAATCCCTGTTCTGAAGACATAGCATTCCATCACATGTTTGCGTGTTTGTTAAGGGTCCTAAAGCGCCCACTCATTACAATGGAGCAATTGCTCTACATAATAATTACATATACAACACCACTCATTAAAATTGAGCAATTGCTCTACATATAATCAGCACCACTCATTACAATCGAGCAATTGCTCTACATATGATCAACACCACTCATTACAATTGAGCAATTGCTCTACATATAATCAACACCACTCATTACAATTGAGCAATTGCTCTAAATATAATCAACACCACTCAATACAATTGAGCAATTGCTCTACATATAATCAACACCGCTCATTACAATTGAGCAATTGCTCTCATATAATAAACACCACGGTGCACGCACATATACACATATAAACTGGGAGGAATGCTAGCAATCACCGTCACACATGATACGATGATGGCAGAACAAGGACATTGCAAAATACGCACCATGAGGGGATGGTGGGGGGGCAGTAAGCATGGCGACCACGCGAAGTGTGTGGCACCTGTCTAAAAGAGGCAGCTCCAAATGAGGACCAATTGCAAGCTGGATGCCGCTCTGGGGCCCAGATCTCGTAAAGCTATGGGTGGGTGCACTGCCTGCTTTTGCATGGAAGGGAGTTAGCATGGGAGGGCGCATTGCCTGCTTTTGCATGGGAGGTTTGGCCTGTGTTTCTAAGAGAGGGCCAATTGCAAGCTGGATGCTGCTCTGGGGTCCAGGTCTCGTAAAGCTATGAGTGGGTGCACTTCCTGTATTTGCGTGGAAGGGTGTTAGAATGGGAGGGCGCATTGCCTGCTTTTGCATGGGAGGGTATGCTGCCTGCTTCCTGCTTAGGAGAGATATATCAAGGGAAGATCCTTATGTCTGCATGGAAGGGTTTGCCTGCTTTGGAAGGTCACAGGATGCGCTACCTGTTTTTGCTTGTGAGGGTTTGCCTGTGCCTGCTTGGCATAAATTCAGCGTGGGAGGTGCGCTGCCTGGATTTAGCACAGAAAGGCTTGCCTGTGCCTGCTTGGCATAATTTCAGCGTGAGAGGTGCGCTGCCTGGTTTTAGCATAGAAAGGCTCGCCGTTTTTTGCATGTGAGGGTTTTAGAATAGGAGGGTGTGCTGCCTATCTCTGTGGTTGTAGAAGAAAGCAGAAGGAAGTAGTCATATAACTGTCTTAAAGATTAAGTGTATAATAAGCTGCCTCAATGCTTGAAAGTACAGTGTTCTTCCACGGCATGCTTATCATGCATCCTGCAAGTAGTTTACATCACATCAACTGTGTAAATGCTGTTACACAGACAGGCAAATAAAAGGGCTGCGGCTGTTAGAGCTTCTATTGAAAAAGCAAAGAGCATCAATTAAGCACATCATTTAACGACAGCATTGTTTTTCCTAACTCCCTTTTTCCCAGCTTTAAGGTAGCATGCACTTCAACAGCTTGAATAGCTAAGCGACTGCTGCACCATCGCGTCGTGAAATTTTGACAGGGTTCTTAACGTAAAATAAGGAGAGCAACGCTAAACTTATAATCATCCGCAATTAGAGGTGAAATAAAGATACGATTACCACATGTTTTGCCTTATGTAAGAGAAACGCCAGAGGCCTCGATGGCAGCAATTTGGTGTGACCAGAAACACTGCACGATACGATCCCAAATTTGTTTTTATTTCCTCAGACCAACTCTTGCCTTGAAGGAATGTCACAGGATCTGGGGCGTCAATACTGATGCCTTGGATCATGAAGTGCCACTGCAAGCTCACACTCTGTGGCTCGTACTCAAAGGGTGCCTGCATGCACACACAATGCAGGCAACACCATTGGGGTGGTGGCGACCGATTGTTAGGGAAAAAGGAAACTCTTGGTTGCCATGCACAGTGACCCTGAAGAGATATTGGGCGCTTTTTCGCCTGTAGGTTTCTATGTGTTCTTTGTCAAGTGCTGTACAATATCAATCACGCTGCCTTGATACCGTCTCAAACATGTTTACATCCATATAATTATTAGGTCTGTAACAAGCAGATAATTATTAGGTATGTAACAAACAGATAATTATTAGGTCTGTAACAAGCAGATAATTATTAGGTCTGTAACAAGCAGATAATTTTTAGGTCTGTGACACCCAGATAGTTTTAAGTCTGTAACAAGCAGATACTTATTAGGTCTGTAACAAGCAGATAATTATTAGGTCTGTAACAAGCAGATAATTATTAGGTCCGTAACAAGCAGATAATTATCAGGTCTGTGACAAGCAGATAATATTAGGTCTGTAACAAGCAGCCCTTTCCGTCTTTGAGTGGTCTGCAAACCAACCACGTTCCATTGAATATGAAGGGGCTTGCAAATTGTAACACGTAGAAATTATTAAGCCTCAACAGTTGCTCCACGGTCTTCTTAAAAAGGGGAAATGCTTAACTGTCGAAAATCTTCCTGAGTTACTACATCTTATTTGATGTGCTGGCCTTTGTAGAGCATGCGTTGTTGTTTTGACAACTTGATCTGACATCTTACTGACTGACAACTACACATCTTACTGACTGACAGCTACGCGCACTGAAAGAGGCATCCTGCTTGTGCAGCTTTCCTATGGTATACCTACATTCACTTTATCATGCCATCTTCTTTGCAAAAGGCGTATGGAGCTCAACGACTACTCCTTTTGGAATGAATGTAGACAATTACTAATATTCCCTCCAGTGTCATTAACATTTCCCTTGTTTTACATTAATTACTCGGCCCTGTTCCACTACTCCCTCCTGTGTCAATACCATTACTCCCTCCTGTGTCAATACCACTCCCTCCTGTGTCAATACCATACTACTATCCCTCCTGTGTCAAGACCATTACTCCTATGTCAAGACCATAACTCCCTCCTATGTCAATTCCATTTCCCTTGTTCTACATCAAAATTACTCGGCCCTGTTCCACCCCCTCACGTACAGCTCCTGCAGAAGGTACCTCTGATGATGCAACTTGAAACGTGGTCTGATAATCGTTTCAAACCGGAACTCACTTGGTTTTCAACCCACCTGTCAAGCACGGATCCTGCAGGAGGTACCTCTGATGATGCAACTTGACACGTGGTCTGATAATCGTTTCAAACTGGAACTCACTTGGTTTTCAGCCCCCCTGTCAAGCACGGCTCCTGCAGGAGGTACCTCTGATGATGCAACTTGATGCGTAATCTGATAACCGTTTCAAACCGGAACTCACTTGGTTTTCAGCCCCCCTGTCAAGCACGGCTCCTGCAGGAGACGTCTCTGAGAGTGCCATCCCTGTCTTGCCTGTGGGAAGCACGTGAGCAACTGGCTGCCCAACCCTGACAGCCTGGACCTGTGTGTGCATGTGTGTGTTTGCTTGCGTGTTATGTGTGTCTGTGGGTTGTGCGTGTTTGCGTGTGATATGTGTTTGTATGTAAGTGCGTATGTGCGTATGTAACTGGCATGTGAGCACCTAACTGTGAGAACCTGACCTCTAAATCCAGCACTTTTTTGTGTATATATGTGTGTGTTTATGTGTGTATAGCACATGAACAAATGGCTGTATGACCCTGGCGGCGGCTTTTTCCCTTGTGTGTATGTGTGCCTGTCATGATGACCCTGCATGTCGTCCCTGGCTTTGCCCCCTGGGGGTACAAAGCTGCTGGTGATCGGATCTTGGATGGACAAACAACGCGTGTCATTGTTGAGGTATATATCGGAGGTCTTACACACCATTGGCAAGCAAACACGTTGCCCCCATATACCTCAACAGTCATGGCTGTAAAATGTGGCGGCGTCCGCATTTTGGCATCAAGGTATTTGCAAAACATCAACACGTACATTAATGCAGCTCAATACAGTACAAGTAAGGAGACAATTCAAAATATTATTTGGTTACAAAAGGGGCCGCAAGGACGTATTAGATTCGTGTGAGGCCAGCAATAAGTGGCACAATCAGACCTCTGGTGACGGCAGTATGAGAAGAAACAATGACATCTGGACATTCACATAACGCACACAACACGGACCGAATGGCCGTAGGGAGGTGCGAAGGCATCAGACGGCTCCGCTTGAAAAGTCAGTGGCTCCACTGTGCAAGCTCGGCTGCGTGGAACTTGCTGCAGTGAGAGGGACACCCCCCCTGTGCCATCCCTAGAGAAAATGAGCCGCCTGTAGTGCAAATGTTGTCAGTACACTGCAGTGAAAGGGACTCCCCCCCTATGCCATCCTTAGAGATAACGAGCTGCCTATAGTGAAAATATTCTTGACACGTGCGTAAACCACGACCTCTTTGTCAACTTAACCAAGCTAATATGGAAACTAGGCGCAAGAGCATATGAGTTTTCGCTTTACTGAATGCTCTGCTTTGGAGATGAGCGTCTTTCCCATGATCTTTCCCAGTAACATGTTTGAAAACTTGTCATGTGCTGACTGACTCACTATTATCAACTCTCATCAGGAGACGGCTACAGGTCAAGCCTGCAACCCCCCTACTCCCCATTGATCTTGTTCTTTTTCTTTTGGTGGAGGAGTTTTACGGTACCCAGTACCAAAGTGGCTCCTTTTCATTAATTATTGTGGGGAGTGGTTTTTCACTGCCTGTGCAGTTTGTTCTTTTTTTTCTTTTCTTTATGTGCAAAGGCAGCTGCTCTTGCTGCAAGAACCAATGAGAAGGCAAGTGAGCACCAAAAAGTTATGCCCTCATTCAATTATAACCGATCTTATGTGTGCATGTCACGGCCATGGTAAAGTGTCTCATGCAGGGAAGAAATGAAAGTGAAGCTTTCTCGTACAAGCGAAGCTGTTTGTTTCTCAAAATATATGACCTCTACTAAACAAAATGGGCCCCTGCACCTTTTATCTGATCTGACACCAGCAGCTTTAGAGGACGGAAATAAAGTACAGGGGATGGCCGCCTTACCAGTACGTCAGGCTGGTTGTGCCTGCTGGAATCCCACTGATCATGGGCACCATATGCCAGTCGCTTTGCAGCTGTGTGCCTCCTGAATTCATTTACAAAAAAGGACAGCATCGAGCGGCATTCACGTTATGCACACCCTGTAACAGATGCAGCTGTGCGCCACCTGAATTCATTCACAAAAGGACAGCATCGAGCAGCATTCACGTTATGCACACCCTGTAACAGATGCAGCTGTGCGCCACCTAACACCACAATATTATGCACACTAATATGCACAATACTATGCATACTACCATGCACACTACTATGCACACTACCATGCACACTACTATGCACACTACTATACAAACAACTATGCACACAACTATGCACACTACTATGCACACTACTATGCACACTACTGAACAGCACAATGTGTGCTAGCCATGTTGCAGCTCATAAAAGTTTAGGCGACCAACAAGAAGCAGGAAGCATCAACAACTGATCGCCCTGCTCTTGGGTTATTGAAGGACAAAAAGGGGGAGGTGAATCCAACGCAAGCACCCTTTATCTTTCCGATGCCTTGTTCATGATTTGACGTCAAAGAGAGAAGTAATTCATACCATCTTCCTCCTACAATACTTCAGCCCTATTTCTAGGGTCAGCCAGAAGTATATATGTATAGGGTAGGTTAAACCCACACATATATGGTGTATACACGGTATTTTTGGCAAGGAAGTCACCAAATGTACGGTCATATACGGTGTATATATACGGTTCTGGCTAAATCCTATATATGTGCGGTGTATATTAGTAATTTTGTCAGGAAAGTTACCCAATATGTGGTCATGTACGGTGTATATAGATACTTCCTGACCAATCCTGCCTATTCCAAATAAGTTACAGCCTCAGCCAGACAAAATGCAAACACCATAGAGCTATTTAGATGTTGAAATAGGGGCAAGATCAAAATTTACAACTGCTGAATTCAGTGTGTAACACGAACTCAAGTACTTGGAGTGAAGCACGTGATATCACACCACTCTTGCTATCTTTAAACTTTTGTTAATAATTCACTGCCATCTCACGATGCAAATGAAATAGGCCCATTGTTATTAATATTGTTGGGCATAAAGCACGCGTTTTGAGATGCAAAGACAACCGCTGTCGTGTAAGGTAGCCAGGATTTGAAACTAGGCACAGGCTTTTGTAGATTTTTGTCTGAGGAAAAAGGAGTTCTGCTACAAACGATCTCAGATGTGCCCAGCTAGGCACCAATTTAACGATCCCACCATTTCATCCTCGAGCTGAAGCACTGGTACCACTGCCTTACCCTGTCCCAGTTCTTACACTCGCAAACATCATAACAGGCAGCCTTGCCTGGTCCCTGTTCCTGTGTTAAAGTATCAGAGACTCACCCTGTTCCTGAACTAAAAGTTATGAACACAGCCTCACCTTGTCCCTGTCCCTGCCCCTGCTGGCCAAGGGCCATTCCTCTCATTCCTTCCGCCAGCTGATGCGTCTCTCGCGCCCCTGCGACAGACCTGCAGGGTAGTACAAACATTGAAACACAAACGCAATAAACACACAAACATGCTGACGTCTGCATAGATGATGAGAGCGACAGGCTCCTGTACTGTGAGAGGAGCGATCGTGCCACATTATGCCCTACACACACTCTGTGACCTGACACCCTCTGCATATTGGCTCTACACACTGAATTGTCACCCTCTACACACCCTTTGTGACTGTGACTGTGTTAAGGCAACATCAAATTTTGAATAATGTTAGAGCAAAAGGAGATGGCTTTGTAGGGGAACACGAGTCCAAACAAGGAATCATACCTGACGTTACATGCAGAGCCTACAGCACAATATAGCTTGCCAACCATTCCGTGCGTTAGATCAGAGGCAGATACTCACATACATCGTTCATAGATCGCTCACACCTGTTTTGCACATTGCACCCAGAGCGTGCAACTGCCCTGAGCCGTGCTTTAATCCATACACTAATGCTGCAATTGCCCTGAGCCGTGCTTTAATCCAGAAACTAATTCTGTGCCACACTAAGCAGAAGCGGCATCCTGCTTCCTCCTTTCTTCGCCCAAAAAACAAAGTGTATGGGATAAAAGTGGCCAATGCCAAAGAGAGCTAGCCCCATCATGACAAGTTCCGGTGCGAGCTTGAGACCCAGACACACAACAACAAAGGATTGAGAGACGTCTGAAAAATTGAGTAATAGATACCATAGTTTAATACAAAGCCAACCGTGCTAGGCCAACTGACTTCAAAAGGACCCGTGCATAAAGAGTTGGTGTGGGAGTCAAGCGAGCACCACTGCCATGCACCCTCACGTTCCATCTGCTGGTGGTGTATTCCTTAGTGCAATCTGTAGGTATTCATGCACCAGTGCATGCCCTTGAGCGCATGTTGCAGGTAGGGAGAGCACCCCTGCCGCACCTTACCTGCTGTACCAGTGATTTATAGATCTGCGAGGTCTATAGATCCGCGAGCACCGCACCATGCCTCCTGTGCCAGTGGCCTGTTAGTCTGCAAGCACCCCACCTTGCCTCCTGTGCCAGTGGTGTATAGGTCTGAGCAGCAGTGGTACGAGTTGTTGGCACTCCCCCTTGGGACTCCATAGATTGGGCCGCGGGTAGGCAAAGTATGGGGGAGCCCACCATGACGTCTGCACCGCCAGCGGTTCTGTGTGCAAGGTGCAAAGTACTCCATACTTATGTGCACATGTATGCACGCTTGGTTTTACAAAGATGGAGAGCCCAGCATGACATCTGCACCGCCAGCGGTCGTGTGTGTATGGTGAAGAGCACCCCACATTTACAGGGTGGACCAGAATGTGTGGTACATGCACGATAGTTAAAGCAGGGGAGCCTGCACATACACAGTGTAGATTATAAACATTGCAGGATGGATCCATCACCTAAAACCTTTCACAAGGTGTGATGACTTTTTGAAGGATGAGGTTATCGTTTGATGCACAGCAGCGTACCTGAGTGCTTCCTCTCGAAGAAGGCGGAAGTCAAGGTCAAAGTCCAAATCCCATACCACACGCACGCCAGAACGAGGCAGGCCGTCAGGGGAAGCTGCATCTGTACACAGACAGGGAAGTGATGCGAAGATGGAAGATAAATGATGATGCTAAGATCAAAGTGATGCGTGTGTCAATAACTTTTATCTTTGCAAACTTGTATGGCAAGTTTACTTGGTTGCAGGCGCATAGAACTCGGTACATCAGCGAGCGTCGGGTGCAAAAACGCAGGAAACTGCACGTCCTAGCGCTTGAAACACAAATGTGCTGGTGTGAAAGAGATGAGTTGATCCCACACAAGGATCTTTGAAAGCTACCCATGCTATAGCAGGCAGTAAAATCAGGACAAAGCTGCGCAGGGCATAGCAAGAGCAACGGTTATGTAGTACAATTTTGCAGTGGTGTACACGTGAATAGCACCAGGGGCGCATGTCACACTTAGCAAACGTGCAGCTTACAAAGGTTCAGAGTTAATTGTTTTAGTTTGCCGTGCATGTACGATCGTAACCAGACGTGTGCGTGTGCTTCTGGCGGCTCCTCATCGTGTCTCATCACAAAGGCTGGAAAATTAAAGATTTTGCACTCACACAAGGCCTCCTCTAGCATGTGCATGCAACCTGATTCTTGGACATCCTGCACATCCTTTCCTGCACGTGGGAACGCACATGCATGACGGCTCATACAAGGGATCATTCAATTTATCCACAAGAAATCCGCGACATGCATTGGGCTGCGCATGAAGTGGCAACTCAAAATGTGTAAGCAATTGATAGCATATGCTCACCTCCCAAGCTGTGGGCAAGAGGAGGAAGGGGAGAAACGCCTCTTCCGCCTGCTGCTTCAGATCGTGATGATGCCCTCTCCCCCTCCACGATCCCTAGACCCTCTGGGAGTACAAGCAAAGGGGGGCAAACTGGTTTTGATGCAATGACCTGAACTCCTGCCGAGGACGAGAGGGTGTCTGGTTCAACTTGGCGCAATTTGCTCGCACTGTGGCCCATTCTTACTTAGATTAAACAATATATTAACAATATATCATATAAAAACAGTGATTGCGTCATCAAACAGTGCAATTGCACGACTTGCCTAAATTACCAGCAGCATGCAATCCTTGCTCAGCAGTATTATCCCCCTTGGAACTTCAACCCACAAGCAATTACATGTAAGCATGCATAAACTCGCAACAAACACACACACACACACACCACACACACACACACACACACACACACACACACACACACACACACAGCACACACACATACACACACACTCACACACACACACACACACACGCGCACACACACACACACACATACATACATACATACATACATTCACACACACCACATACACACTGGCACACACACGTGCACACGCACACACGCACACACACACAAACACACACAGAGACACGCACACGCACAGACACACACACACAGACACACGCACACACACAACACACATACAAACACACAAACTCACTAACACACACGCGTAGGCTAGTGCGTTACACGGCAAAACCGGTGTACGTAGGCCTTCATTCGCTTGCAGAGCCCTGCCTGCCAGACCTACCACTGAAAGACAGATAGAGAGCGTTTCAGCTTCAGATTGTTTAGAGGCTGTAGCAGCGCACAGTGCCGCAACTCAGGGAGAGCTTGTTATCACCTTTACAGCTGCATACTGTGGTGAGATGATTACAGGAGCGAGTGTGTTTCCTTCATGACTTTTTTTCCACCTGATTGCCGTACCTCTTGTATGTAGGGCCATGTAAGGTCGTCGCCAAAGAACTCACGAGGGTCTTGGAGAACAGAAAAACGCTACGAGTGCTCTCTATGGTGAGTCAGTGATTATGTTTGCCCATATGTGTGTGAGTGTGTGTGTGTGTGTGTGTGTGTGCGCGTATGTGCATGTGTGGATTCATGAGGTATTGATGTTTGTGTCCAGTGTATGCTTCTGCATAGGTGCGTGTTTCTTGTGTGTATGTATGCGCTCGTGCCTTTGCAAACTTAATAGGTAGGTGGCTTGTTTCAGGGGGGCGCCAGCTGTGAGACACATTCAGGACGGCATCTACCAGTGAGCTCCAGACATCCTTGCATTTACACTTCAAGTGGCAATGCGTGTCATTTTATGCCCAGTGTCATTTCATTTTATGCCCAGTGTCATTTTATGCCCAGTGTCATTTATGCCCAGTGTCATTTATGCCCAGTGTCATTATGCCCAGTGTCATTTTATGCCCAGTGTCATTTTATGCCCAGTGTCAATTTATGACCACAGGACATTGAGGCTGAGCAAAACAAGGAACTTTGTGGAGGCCTTGGCATAAAAGCCTTGCCCACCATTTTATTCCTCGGTGAGTCCAAACTCCAGCGTATAAAGTATAAGTCCATGGTAATTGGCGAAATCAGCATGTGGCAAAGTGTCATTATTTACATTCACAGAACACAGCAAGCTTGCGAAAACTGAAGCCTCGACGGTCATCCACCTATTCATGGTTACACATATATAGAGTATGTTCTGGTCCTTCCAGTTGTCCTTGGTCCTTCCTGGGAGTTCTGTTTACCCATGTCACTTTAATTTGACGACCTCAAGGATCGTGATCAGTGGCATAGGGTTACTTTTTGTGAGTTTGGAGTTTGCTGCAGATCCATCAAAACAGAGGCTGCGTGTCTCACATATAGGGTTGGCCAATCGTATACATACACCGTATATTTGGCAATTTCCCTGCCAAAAATACCGTACATACACCGTATATAAATGGTTCTGGCCAACCCTACCCACATACTTAGCAGCTCATTGATACACATACATATACATAATTTTATATGAGCTTTCGCTGGCACTGTCATGAAGTCAGCGCTGGTTTTCACGTTCATGTTTTGAAAAAGGCGGGTACCCCTTACTGCAATAATGTAATGAGATTGGGGCCTCTTTTGTCGCTGCTGATACGATCTTGTCGCTCGGTGGTGCCTCTTCTAAGAATAGCCCTGCCCACTTTTTCCTGAACATTTTCTGACACAATACACACAACACACATACACGACGCACATACACCCGCACGCACTCACTCACGCGCACACACACACACATACACACAGTGATTACCTTGCCTACCCAAACTAACACACAGGTCGTGATCCAAAGAAACCCACCATTGCCAGCAACGGGCTGTTGACAGCAAAAGTCGTCTCAGATATACTCGACAACCGGATCCACTTGTAAGTGTGGTGATGTTGTTGCTGCTGTGTATTGCATACATTGCAGAAAGCAACATGCGTTGCAGGAAGCGTTGCAGCAATCCTGTTCCCTGATCTTCAGTGAACAAGATCATTGCATGTCATAGCAAACATTACAGTAGTGCTGCCGCTTTTCTTGTTTACTGCAAACGTTGCAGTGAGTCCATTCATTTTTTGTCTGCTCTGTTCCTCACACCTGACATCACATCTTAACATCGCTACAACGTGCATGCAACACAGTGCAAGCACGTGCCAAACGCACAGGTGCACACGAATGCAAAAGAGTGGATTGTATTCGCATGTAACACGCACTGTAATAAAACATCGGCTAAGAAATGTTACAGTCTCACTCATAACCTGAACCTGCTGACACTCTCTCAGGTCAGGCGCCGATTTGTCCAAACGGCTTTTGTTGTAACAGCCACCCATCCGTTTCTTGCGCCAATACGTGTTACCGAAACAATAGATCCAACTTCATGTTTTCAGCATGTTGTCAGATGGGCTATTCATTGTGTTCCACACATCTTGCTTCTTGTTGAGTTACTCTAGCTTGAATGCCTTTTTGCCGTTAGCAATTGGCAGATTTGCAGATTTGTAATGTTCCAAAGGTTGCTGTCTGTTTTATCCCTCATAGTGTAAACTTTTAATAACAAGTTCCTACAAATGGTGATTCATGATTCATGTCGTTATTTTACATCTTTGCTTCATTGCCCAAGGCGCATGCCCAAGGCTGACGACCTGCTGCAAACATTGGATGCTACCTTGAACATTTTGTTAACAAGGCTGATGCCGGTGTTTATAAAACACGCATTTGTATTTGTTTGTGTGGGGTACCATCCCTCTTTCCTCTCCTCTTTCCTTTCTGTAGATGTCAACGTCATTAGTTTCACACAAATCTGGCCTGCTAGTACTGCTCAGCGCAGAACCAATGAAGTTTTTCATGTGCCATTTTTCCTTGTTATGCAGGCAAAAGGGAAAGATTCGTCAATAGTTACCTAATAACCAGTTGAACAAAAAAGGGTGGTGGATTTTGTAAAGGCGATCGGGCGATCGGAGTCCGAAATAAAACGATATAAAATTCGGGTTGATCTTGTCGCTGCACGTCTCACGCTTTTTGCACGCGCATGAAACTGTTTTATGCTGGACCGATTTCCATTCCAGGCTCTTAGGGAGACGTTAATAAAGTTTATATTAACACGTTGAAATCGCGATTCCGTAAATCCTTAGCCAGACCCCCAGAAAGGTGAGAGGACGTTTTTAAAGATGGTCCGCTACATAGGGTCCGAAATGGTTATGGCAGCAATGGTTATGCTTTATGCTTTGTGTGTGAATGAGGGGATGGTCAAACTATTCTATACCACATGTGTGCAATGCAGCGTCAATCCCTCCACACACACAAATCACTACATACACACAAATCATTACACACACAAACACACACACACACCACACACATAACACATACAGATTCACACACACATAACACATACAGAACACATGTACATTGCAAGCACGCACACACGCAACGCGCACTCCAATTCCTCACAAACTGTCATGTAGGACAAAACAAGACATGGAATCAAAAGAGTCTTACGTGAGAAACAAGCAGAGCGCGTACGATAGCAAAGCTAAGTCACTTCTGTATGGAGAGCAGCTACCTTCGACCCCTTTGCACCACGGCAAAAGAGGTAAGCCTGATTATGCATCTGGTTAAATGCGCATGTGAATACGGAACAAATAAGTACATGCTGTTCCTACTTAAGCACTGAAGCTGTACATACACAAACAAGATGCTCAAATAAACACACACACACACACACACACATACACACACACACGCTCACACACACACGCTCACACAGACACACACACAAACTTACACACACCTACACACACACGCATACACACATACTCCCATACACATACAATCCTATGCACACACGCACATACACTCTTAAACACAGACACTCATACAAGCTCTCATAAATGCACTCATGCAAACACTCATACACACACTTATACACATACTCACTCACACACGTGCTAACACACTCTTGTTTATTTGGCAGGAGTGGCACATGCCGGAGGAAACAACATGCAAGCCCCGTTTGCTACGTACGACAGGGCCGTGGTTGAGGGGCAATGCACCCAAGGAGGCCAGGTCGAAAGGGACTACCAAGCCAAAACCAACCAGAAGCAGGGAGCAGCAAAGGTATGTTTTTCTCCTTGCCCACGTGGTTGAAAAAAGGATGCAATTGATGTAAGGGTGGTAGGGCAACAGGGACGATGCTGTCAATTGTGATCGACAAAAAGCTGGTGAGGAAGCAAAACAATATCCAGCTTCTAACTGTGTTGGCGTTTGTACTTATTAGGTGGGTGTTTTGAGCTCAAATAAGAATGAAGCTCTGAAACTACTCCCCTCCCATTGTAGAACTGAAAAGGAGTCAAACAAATGAGTGTGCTGCTTATTTGCTGATAAAGTGAAAGTCATTGTAGCTGCGCAGATTACCTTTGGCTTGGTTGGGCGTAGCAAGTAAACACATAAGCTATCATTAGAATCTTACTTAAATCTGGTTACAAAGACATTCATCCTGGAACGGTTACTGGACCTGCGAGAAACCAGATAGTTTGGCACCCCAGAAGTTAGGAGGCTTGACGCAAATAATAACAGCCAATTGTGTTGATGAAGTCAAAGCCATTAAGAACATTATTGAGAGGTAAGGCTGCCAACAGCTTTGGCTTTGGCAAGAATTTCAAATTAACTAATGTAATGCTTGCCTGATGTTTTTGGCCACAACGGTAAATTTCTGGCAAGGTTGATTTATACAGATGGCCTGGTGCACAGGGTGTGGACGTTCAGTCAGATCATGGTCAATATGTTTTTTAAGTAGTCAGACAACGTTTGTGACAAGGCCGTCATAAACCGTACAGTACAGAATTCACAGTGTTAAAAGTCAGGAGTACCCTTCAAAAAATCTGGAAGATCATGGATGCAATAACAAAAACGCATGGCTCAATTCAAGACGTTGGGGTCAACAGTAAGTTCTTGCATCTGCGACAGTATTAAAGGCCATTTTTCATACAAAGCTTCCTTTCACTCATGCCGCATTTCAGGTGTCTGAGCTAGGGTTTGATCCCGAGGTGTACCGTCAAAACATTGAGGACAATGCAAACAATAAATCTGCACAAAGGGCTCGCGCATGGGGGAGCGGGAACATCACAGCGTACAAGGACCAGCAGCAGCAGAAGGAAGAGAGGGAGCTTCAGCAGTTGCAGCAACAGCAAATCTGAGTCCAGCAGGAGCCTGAAAGAGAGGGAGTTCCTTATTGAGGACCATTGTCGAGAGAGACGGGTTACCCTTGAACTGCTTGGCTGCACAGTTTCAAACTGATGCAGCATCCAAGAAGTGTACACTACTATTTTTGTTATGTTTTTCTGTGATTTGAACCTGACATGAAGGCCGTTGCTTTGACCAATTCCATTCACTCGTGTGAAATACTTGGCGTGCTGAGCGGACATTGCTGTGCTTGTAAGAAGAGAATACAGCAGAAAGCGTGCGTTGAGGAAAGTATCATCATATGTAAAAATGTGAGTATCATGACCTTCTTTAGTATGTTTTGTTGTAAATAAGTCTGCACGCACACATCCCTAGGCCTGCCCATTCAAAGATTGGCCTGTGGCCTGTGCAAAGTTGAGGGGA
>Ga0307963_1001262_pt1 | contig 19199 bp, 17 predicted proteins | sample OrgLakmetagen594_FD_201829 | JGI IMG/M metagenome (GOLD analysis project Ga0307963, IMG submission 201829) | Saline water microbial communities from Organic Lake, Antarctica - #594 | ecosystem: Environmental > Aquatic > Non-marine Saline and Alkaline > Saline | place: Antarctica: Organic Lake... | reverse complement strand
CGTGAGATGCATAGGGCTCTGTCATTATTACCAAGGAATAAAAAGAATAAGGGGTGTCACACGCAGGGTTCACAACTTAACAGGGTTTCTATTTCGCTTGCATCGTGAGATGCATAGGGCTCTGTCATTATTACCAAGGAATAAAAATAATAAGGGGGGTCACACGCAGGGTTCACAACTTAACAGGGTATCTACAAAACAAAGACAAATTATGTCCCGCTCAAGGGTATGTCTGAACAGGAGGGTGTCTACAGAACTCAGCGTATTTAAAAAACAGAGACAAATTATGTCCCGCTCAAGGGTATGTCTGAACAGGAGGGTGTCTACAGAACTCAGCGTATTTAAAAAACAGAGGCAAATTATGTCCCACTCAAGGGTATGTCTGAACAGGAGGGTGTCTACAGAACTCAGTGTCGCACTCACAGTTCGTCACTCCACAGGGAGCCAACAAATAAAGACATTAATGTCATATTCAAGGTCCACAACCCAACAGGGTGTCTACAAAACTTTCCTCTTCAAGGTTTGACAGAGCCTGGATGGGGTGGCCACACAGCTGTTGCTCGATGCGCCCATGGTTTTGATAAAAAGCGTCGCATGTTTGTGTCGTGTAGCGAATGGTCACCTCGTCATGGGTGGCACGGAAGGCTGACCCGACTCTGTAAAAGGGAAAGACAGGGAATGTCGGTAATGTTAACGCATCCAGCGTGAAAGTATGTGTATTTTTAGGGTTGGCCAGAACCATATATATACAAGGTGTATATACGGTATTTTTGGCAGGGAAATCACCATGCATACGGTCATTGTATTTATTATTATTTCTTTTTCAGCGTGAAAGTATGTGTTTAGGTGCCTCAACTCTGAAACATAACGTGCACGCAGGAGGGATACGTGTTGGGTATTGTTGTGGTGGAAGTGACGGGTAGCTAAGCAGTTTTTGAGTACTTGGGTATTGTTGTGGTGGAACAGCCAAGTAGAGTGTGGTAGCCAAGTAGAGTGTGGCAGCCAAGTAGAGTGTGGCAGCCAAGTAGAGTGTGGCAGCCAAGTAGAGTGTGGTAGCCAAGTAGAGTGTGACAGCCAAGTAGAGTGTGGCAGCCAAGTAGAGGAGTTTGGCAGCCAAGTACAGAGTGGCAGCCGTGTAGAGTGCGGTAGGCAAGTAGAGTGTGGCAGCCAAGCAGAGTGGGACAGCCAAGTAGAGTGTGGTAGCCAAGTAAAGTGTGGCAGCCAAGTAGAGTGTGGTAGTTAAGTAGAGTGTGGCAGCCAGGTAGAGTGTGGTAGCCGTGTAGAATGTGGTAGCCGTGTAGAGTGTGGTAGCCGTGTAGAGTGTGGCAGCCAAGTAGAGTGTGGTAGCCAAGTAGAGTGTGGTAGTTAAGTAGAGTGTGGCAGCCAAGTAGAGTGTGGCAGCCAAGTAGAGTGTGGCAGCCAAGTAGAGTGTGGCAGCCAAGTAGAGTGTGGCAGCACGTGACAGCAAAACACAGTGATTGTTGACAACCTGACGAGGTTTGTACAAAAAAAGACAGCAATACTTAATGAGGGGCTCAGGCAGCTGTAGACAAACTTAGACAACACAAACCAATTTGTTCAAGGCCAGGTTGGGCCTCAGGTGGGGTTGAGAGTCAAGCTCCATCTGGTAGGTAGCTTCTGACGCTTGAAAGCCAAAAAATCCCTTTTTTGTCTTTATTACTCAAGCTTGAAGTGCTATCGTTATGTGTACATCTAAGTTTGTATGATGCGCTTTAACAAAATGTGTACTTAAGCATCACAACCACATTGCATGCACGCATGCTTGCATGCAGCTCATGCGCAATTGTACATGTCATGAGTGTACACCCAAATTTGCAGGGTTGGCCAGACCGTATATATATGTATATACATTTATATGCAGTATGACCGTATTTTGATTAATCCTTGCAAAAAATACCACATATACACCGTATATATATGGTTCTGGCCAACCCTACAAATGTGTGTGCAGGCGTCTCACTCATCTATTTTTTTATCTGTCATAAGAAAATTGCCGTGTTGTGCTTTCTAGTGCAATATCCGTGCACTGTACATTTGTACATTTGCCATGCTGTAACTGTCGTGCTAGATCGTTGTGCTACATTGTGCTGAAACAAGGGCATTGTGCACCCCCTTCGCAATAATCTTGTTGTTACCAAACCAGCCGATCAGCCAAACAACCTGGCTGAAGGTCACCCCCCATTGCAACCATTGTAACCACTTACCAAACCAGGATCCCTGATAGAAGGCAGAAATCCAAGTAGGAATATTAAAACCTTTGTTACAACGTGCTACTAAAAGTACCTTGAGGACGTCGCTCTATCAGCCCCACTGACGACCTGCAGAACACATACGACAAAAGTAAGTCAAGTTGTGTTATCACTCACGCAAGTTTGGGTGTGAGGCAGCGTATTGACTCCATCAAACACAGGAAATGGCAACATATATTTCTTCCGTGTCTGCACTTGGAATCAGATTGCAAAAATAGAATGCCTGTTATGGGCACGCACAACATATGGTCAGAGAGTTGGGGAGACCTCCTTCACCAAGATTTTCAGGGATTGATAAAGACAGATACGCACAGAAATGCATTGTTTAGAACGAGTCAAGAGAAGCAAGCATGAGCTCTAGCTAGAATGGTCCATTCAGCACCCCCCTCAAAGGTCACAGCAGCATTTCAAATTGCAAACGATGATGGCAGATAGAGACCACAGACAGAGACCACAGACAGACAGACAGACCACAGACAGCAGACAGAGACCACAGACAGACCACACACAGAGACCACAGACAGAGACCACAGACAGAGACCACAGACAGAGACCACAGACAGAGACCACAAAAGAAAAGCAGCAAAAATGGATATGAACTGTGTACTAGGTTAACTAGGTGCACCTGCCCCCCAATGAAGATCCTTTCCTATTTTCATTCTCCAGGTGGGATGTTGTGTGCCTCTGCATCCATCGGGTGTTGTAGAACACAAAACAACATCCGTTCCCAATCCTTGCCGGTAGTGTTTACACCGTCTGCATTCTTTTCCTTTTCCTTTTCTATCAAGGTGGCAGGGTATATAAAACTATTGAGTTCCCTGCAGCATGCAGAAGAACTCGAGTTCTTGTAGGCGAGGGACATGTGTGATGCACTTTTGCACAAAGTGCATGCTCACCTTTCTGTACCATCTTTTTATTATCTTATCTTATTATCTGTATCTTATCTTACCATCTTTTTATTATCTTATCTTATTATCTGTGCGTTTTCCTTGCTTTCAACGAGCCGTAATAGAACTCATCTGTGCGTTTTCCTTGCCATTAACGAGCCGTAATACAACCTATCTGCGCGTTTTCCTTGCCTTCAGTGAGCCGTAATAGAACCTATCTGTGCGTTTTTCTTGCCTTCAATGAGCCGTAATCGTGAGTATCGCTGGCAAGAGACAAAAACGAACAAACAACATCAACGACAGGCGCACCTCAAATGAGCTGAGGAATCCATTGGTACTGGCCAATCCTGCTGTACTGGGCAAACTGCAGGAGCAAGGAAGGAGCAGCAGGGAGTGCGCGTGGATGTGAGTGGGAATGGAGTAAATGTGAGTGAGATTGAGTAATGCCAAGGTAAGGGTAGGGTTACATTGCTTACATGCCTCAGGGGCATCTGAGCGGAAGCTTGGAGAAAAGTCTGTAACCACACCTAGCTAAACAAAAGGGGAAGCGTCTATGACAAGCAAGAATAGTGTAAAAATCAGGGGGCAGCAGCAAAGAGGTGGCTTGATGAGAGTGAGTGCAGTATGTGAAGTAAAGGCAGGTGAGTGCAGTATGTGTTGAGTAAAGGCAGGTGTTCCAAACACAGGATTATTTTTAGGGTTGGCCAGAACCGTGTATATACACCGTATATGACCATATATTTGATGATTTCCCTGCCAAAAATACCGTAAACCTATACACCGTATATATATGGTTCTGGTCAACCCTAATTAGTTGAAACAGGACGCTGTACACTCTTGCCATAGGATACCATATCACTCTTTGCCGCACACCCTATAAGTGGCACACCCTAAACTGTGCCATTTAGCTTCTGCCACCAATACATCATATCACGTGGTTCACGTAATTCATGTGGCTGGAAGTGGCTGCCTTGCCTGTGCAGCTCTTAATAAAAGGAAGGAGTTTTCCTTTGAGGTTGGAAGTGGCTACCCTGCCAGTACCTTACAACCTAAATTGAACGCTTTGTGGGTACCTTTTTGTAGGGGATCAAGATGTGGGAATGCTGGTAAGCGTAGCAACTCACAAGTCTGTGAGGTCCCGTATTATGTAGCACGTGTTTTTCCGGCAGCTCCTTAATGTTACAGAGCAATTAGTCTCTGTGGAAGGCAAGGAGATGTGTGAAACTTTTTACAGTTTACAGAGTAAGCCATCAGTCAAAACGTGCGACTGCTAGGCTGCGTTAAACATGCAAAAATTGTGAAGATGTGTGATACATGTTCCATTGGTACAACAGTAATTGCAGCAGCACAGGTCCTGGAATTGAAGAGAATGATGGAACTGGAAAAATGCAAGGAGGGAGGCAGCAGTGCAGAAATTTGAACGAGGGCAAACTGGCTGATAGTCATCATCAGGTGCCGATGACGGCAATGAATAGAAGCCTGGACATCAATAAATTGGAAAGAGAACGCGAGGGTCACATCCACAGGGCTCCCCAAGGTACATAGGGAGTAAGAAATTGTACATGCATATGCAAGACATGGTGTGCTGTATTGAATGTGCACATGTTTGCGCTTGACAGAGAGTCAAGTCCTTTGTGGAGGTTGCACGAATATGTAGGGAAGCAGCAATTTGGGCATATGTGTAGGCTTGTGTTCACACGATGGGCATATATGTGTAGGGCTTAACCCTATTCAGGATGTAGGATAGCCGATGATAGGTTCTATCAGCATGCTCCAACCCACAGCCCAATTATTGGGTCTATCGGCAGGCTTTAACCCACCGCCTAAGAACATGTGGATGCCCTCTGAAAGGGCATCCAGTCTACTGCTGAGTTGGCACCGGTCTGGGCTTGGCACAAGGGTACAGGCTGAGCGCTGGCTCTGCCTGCGATGCGCATGCAATAATTGGTTTCATTACTATTACCTGAGGGTGTGCTTGCATGCTTTTACGCTGAGCACTAGCTGCATCTTACAATAAAAACGCATGACATAGCATTTGCACGTTTTTCTTGCCAAAACTGATGAAAATGACAATGAATGAAGCAAGCTCCTTGTAAGCATTTCACACTTTGTGCACACTTTACACTCAGTGCACACTGCAATAATAATGCAAGCACACCTGTCTGTGAGTCCAAGTGCTTGCGACAGCACAGCAGCCAACAGCAACCAAACGCATTGCTTCATTTCAATGCACAGCTGGCGACAGCCAGACAAGGAAAGCCAGCTGCAGCGGGTGGCCTCCCTCCAGAATCACCACATTTTTATCTAAACCCTGTTTGGTGGTGTACCCTTTAGTGAACACTTGCACATTGCAAACGTCCAATTTCCCAGTAAAATAAATAAATAAATTGTAACCATAAATTCAATAAATAAATAAATTGTCCAATTTTCCATAAATTGTCTAATCTATAAGTTGAATGACACGTGCTTGGGAATTCTTCTCAGAGGAAGATAAGGAGGATGAGGAAGAGCCCAAGCTTTTTTCCAGCCCCCCTCACTTGAAAAGTGGCCAAACCGAAAGCAAGGCTGAAGACCACGTGCTGCGCAACAGGTGTGCACTTGCAGCATTAAGGCCGCTGTTGTGCTTAACCTCTCACAGTGGCGCACACGAGTACTCGCACACTTGTGTACTCGCACACACGCATACTCATACACACGCATACACGCACGCACGTGCATGCACACGCGCATGCAAACACGCATACGCAAATGCACCCCATACATCGACGTATTCACATCTACAGGTTCAGGATTGCCCCTGATGAGGTGGACGTCTTGCTGAACGATCGGGGCATAGCCAAGACGGACAGGCATGCTCTGCACTCATTCCTCATGTCTTTAGTCCAACCAGCAGCAGCACTTGCCCGTGCGCCCATCTCATCCTTCCATGTGGGGTGAGTGCAGATGTTTGGTAACTATTTCTGTCTGTGCTCAAAACGTGTGCGACGAGCTACTAAATGTGCCAGTCCTAGAATAGAGTCTAGAAAGCTTTGCCCAATGCGTGAGATGGCACCGCGTTCAACCCTTCTGCAGGTGCTGTTTATTTGCTTGCTGCTACATGCTGCTGATGTTCCTCTTGGGCTCACTTCTTTTAATTTTTTTCTGGCAACCGTGTCGTCTGGTTGCTGTCTCTTTCTGTACAGTACCTGGAGCTTTTGAGCAAGTTGCCTGCAAATGCTGCTTGATGGGCGATTAAATACGCACGAACAGGCGCACAGAAAACGCATAGGAAAGACTGCTCCTGACTTACAGTTAAAGAGCTGCGAATGGCTTGTTCACTGAGATGCCGCCTCTTGCGGCTGAAGAAAAGGAAAACTACGGGGGCAGTGAAAATCACTCCCCACCGGTTGTGTACAACGCAATTCTGTGTGTGTGAGTCACAGTGTTGGTTGCAGGAAGCTGCTCACTGTTCACACGTATGAGCAGAAAGGAAAAGAAAGCCAGTTTGGTATTGAGTGCTGCATAACTCGTTCACCATAAAAGACAAATAACCAAACTGCCCACAAAAATGAGCAGAAAGGAAAAGAAAGCCAGTTTGGTACTGAGTGCTGCATAACTCGTTCGCCATAACAGACAAAAAAACAATCTGCTTACAAAAATGAGCAGAAAGGAAGGGAAAGCCAGTTTGGTACTGAGTGCTGCATAACTCGCTCACCATAACAGACAAAAAACCAAACTGCTCACAAAAATGAGCAGAAAGGAGAAGAAAGCCAATTTGGTACTGAGTGCTGCATATCTCGTTCGCCATAACAGACACGAAACCAAACTGCTCACAAAAATGAGCAGAAAGGAAAAGAAAGCCTGTTTGGTACTGAGTGCTACTTAACTTGTTCACCATAACAGACAAGTCGGTTTGGTATTGAGTGCTGTATAACTCGTTTAACATACTACTTTACTCTGTAAACTCTGCCCAACATACTACTTTACTCTGCAAACTCTGCAAATTCTGCACAACTCGTTCACCATAACAGACAAAAAACAAAAGAACGAGAACTGTTGGTCCAGCACAAGTTGTTTTCAATCATGTAATCCCCTCATAATATAATCCCATAACGTAATCCCTCACGCACATACTCATTCTGACAGATGGACTGCACACTGACACCAGTGCGTAGACGCAGAAGCATGCATATTATACATAAATATACTCACTATATACATACTCAAACGTGCACACACACATCTGCACACGCTTGACAAAAACGCAGAGCTGTGGGCTTTAGGTGCATACATATACTTAAACATGCACACACACATCTGCAAACGCTTGACAAAAACGCAGAGCTGTGGGCTTGGGTTTAAGCGGGGCAATATACGTGGGTGTAAATGTAGAGTTCCCGAAGAGCCACTTGAATAACTCAATTCACGCTGAGCAGGTGAGAGCTTTGTGTCAGCATTTGGGGCCTTTGCCTTGTCCTTTCTGGGATAATGTGTTGGTCTGCCTTTTCCTTTATGGCCTTGAGGAAGTGTGCCAGCAAGCAAATTGGACTGCACAGTGAGAGCTTTGTGTCAGCGTTTGGGGCCTTTGCCTTGTCCTTTCTGGCCCTGGGATAATGTGTTGGTCTGCCTTTTCCTTTATGGCCTTGAGAAGCGTGCCGGCAAGCTAAATTGGACTGCACAGTGAGAGCTTTGTGTCAGCGTTTGGGGCCTTTGCTTTGTCCTTTCTGGGTTAATGTGTTGGTCTGCCTTTTCCTTTATGGCCTTGAGGAAGCGTGCCGGCAAGCAAAATTGGACTGCACACTGAGAGCTTTGTGTCAGCGTTTGGGGCCTTTGCCTTGTCCTTTCTGGGATAATGTGTCGGTCTGCCTTTTTCTTTATGGCCTTGAGGAAGCGTGCCAGCAAGCAAAATTGGACTGCACAGTGAGAGCTTTGTGCCAGCGTTTGGGGCCTTTGCCTTGTCCTTTCTGGGATAATGTGTTGGTCTGCCTTCTCCTTTATGCCCTGAAGGAAGCGTGCCAGCAAGCAAAATTGGACTGCACACTGAGAGCTTTGTGTCAGCGTTTGGGACCTTTGCCTTGTCCTTTCTGGCCCAGAGATGATTTGGTGGCCTGCCTTTTCCTTTTATGGCATTGAGGAATTGTGCCGGCAAGCAAAACTGAACGGCACAGTGAAATCTTCGTGTCAGCATTTGGGGTTTTTGTAGGGTTGGCCAAAATTATAAAAATATAATGTATACCGGTAGACAAAAATATTGGCAAGGATTTTATCAAACATATGGTTATATATGATGGCGTGATGACAGCGTATATGTACGGTTCTGGCCAGCCTTAGGCTATGCCTAGCCCCTTCTGGTCTTGGGGTAACGCGCTGTTTTTTTGCTGGCCTTGAGGCAGCGTGCTGGCAAGCAGGATTAAACTGGCAGGAAACAGGCAAAGCAAAAGGCAAGACGAAATACTGGAAATTAAGAGGTTTGGCAGAAAGTCGATTAGCAGTGCTGGGCAGGTGCACGGCATTATGCAGAGTGCAGTACGAGTAATGCAGTGATGTATGTGAAAGTTTGCATTCGACCATGCACTCAAAGAGTTATGGCAGCTGGAAGTATTTCTTTTTGGGGCCGTAAAATTGCACGTCTGCTACAATTTGGAACAAACCTCAGTGCCTACCGCTTTCATGTCTTGCTCATCACTGAGAATTTGTGCAAATTTGTGACAACAGTTTGTAACAACAAACTGTGGCAACAACTTGTGTGTGTCGAAAGCCCACCATTCCCAGGTGATTGTTGTGCAGGAAAGGATTTGAATGTCGCATTTCCATCTGTATCTCAGTGACTGCCGCTTCCATGTCTTGCTCATTCACTGAGATACAGATGGAAATGCGACATTCAAATCATTTCCTGAACAACAATCACCTGGAAATGGTGGGCTTTCGACACACAAATTGTTGTCACAAATTTGCACGTGTCAAAAATTGTTGTCAAAAATTGTTGTCAAGTATTAACCACAGTCCCCACGCTTGATAGTGAAAAAGTCTGCAAACTGTTCGATGTTCGTCCACCCAAAGGACTGCACCGTTTCGTACAATGAGCACACCGTTGGACGCGTATTGAAGCCAGATTTCTAACGCACTTATTTCCAGACTTTCCTTTTGAGGAATGGGGCAGCTAGACGTGTATGAGTGGAAGAGAGGCAATATTCGCTGGTTTCCAGACCGTTTGAGGATGCCTTAACCTGATTTAAATGCTAAGCATTAATACGCGTCCAACGGTGTGCTTATTGTACAAAACGGTGCAGTCCTTTGGGTGGACGAACATTGAACAGTTTCAGAGTTACTTTTTGGCCGGGGGGTCCACCAAGCGTGGGGATTGTGCAAATTTACACGTGTCAATGCTCCCCATGAAAGCAATGATGCTCAGCAACTCGCCCAGTATTTGCTGCTCACAACGTGGAGAGCAAAGAAATAAAGGCCTGCAAGGCTGGCCTCAATGTATCAAGCGTTGTGTGACAACGTGCACCAAGTCTGCATCGTTCTGTAATTCGCATCCGCACATTTCTTGCTGCTCAGCTGCTTGCAACACGGAGAGCGAGGCCTGTACGTGCTGACCTTCACGTTTCAAGTGTTGCATGACGATTTTCACTACGCCCACCCCATTTCTTCCGCACCCGCGCATTTCTTGCTGCTCAACTGCTTGCCAAATGAGGAGCGAGGCCTGTACGTGCTGACCTTCACATTTCAAGTGTTGCATGACAATTTTCACTACGCCCACCCCAATTCTTTCACACCCGCGCAGTTCTTGCTGCTCAATTGCTTGCCAAATGAGGAGCGAGGCCTGTACGTGCTGACCTTCTCGTTTCAAGTGTTGCATGACGATTTTCACTACGCCCACCCCATTTCTTTCACACCCACGCAGTTCTTGCTGCTCAACTGCTTGCAACATGGGGAGCGAGGCCTGCAGGTACTGGCTGTGTCTGCCGCGCCCTGCGGGCATTGTCGCCAGTTTTTAGTAGAGACCACGACCGCGGTAGGTGCTGGGCTGGGCCTGACTGGGCGCATGAGGTGCATACGATTTCAGTTAGCAATTGTTCTTTTATTTGCTGCCATCGACCACAAGCCCCTGTGATATCCTGATATCCTGATGTGGGAAGCATAGGTACATGCATAAGGTGTACAAACACACACACACACCTATAATATCGATTGAGGGTGTAATCTTGTCTGCTGCCCCCTGCCGAGATTACACGTGTAACGATACATGTTTAAAATGACATAACAGCATCAAGCCGTTCAGCCTACAATTCCGTGACAGGCCTCTCTGCATGTTTGGTGCATATGCCTGCAGTTGATAAATGATAATGATTTAATTATAAACGGTGCATGTGCCTGCAATTAATATGACTAACGTTGCAGTACAAAGCACACATCATGTTTTGAGCCCGACTACGATGATGTACTTATCCTGCATGTTTTTCAACTGTTGCAGTACAAAGCACACATCATGTTTTGAGCCCGACTACGATGATGTACTTATCCTGCATGTTTTTCAACTGTTGCAGGACAAAGCACGCCTTGTGTTTTAGACTGAATACCATGATGTGTGTTATTGGTGAGAAACGTTCATCAGTTTCATTAGTCAGGCAGGCAAGCCCTTCTGTGTGCACTGAAACCTCTGCAGGATGAAGCACGCATCGTGTTTGGGGCCGAAGAGGACACTCCTCTTCCTCCTCCTTCTGGCCAAGCAAGAAACCCCAGTGCCAGCACAAGCGGTAGAGACAGAGAGGCCACAGGTGAAGGAGGTATATTTAGGGGGTGTGTGTTTGCTGGGTACAGAGTCCTGGTCAGGTAGTCCAGGGTATGAAGAACAATATAGCCACAGGAGACATTTAAATGTTATCACAGCTGCAGGCAACCCGCATTGGTAATATGTCCAGCTCGTTTTGTGCTGCTTGCGCTGAACGCAGTGTTTTTGTTGGTGTTCAGGATGTGCAATTCCTCAGGTGTAGGATTAGCCAGAACCATGTATATATACAGTTTATACTTTATATACGGTATTTTTGGCAGGAAAATCACCAAGTATGTGTACGGTTCTGACCAACCCTACTCACGTGCGCACTACTCGCACTGGCTCCACTTCTCATGAATGATGTGCAGGAAAGCTGAGCATCCCATGCAAGTTGGATTCATTCACACAAGAAGCAGAAAGGACCAGCAGCCCCACACCCCTGAGTACTGCCATAGCTACTGATTAGGGTTGGCCAGAACCGTATATATACACCGTATATTACCGTATATTCAGTCATTTCCCTGCCAACAACACCGTATATACACCGTATATATATATGCATATATGGTTCTGGCCAACCCTACTACTGATGCTATGGACCCTTGACTGTGAAAAATCATGTCTGCGATCTTATTCAAAAGCATTCACGCTCAAAAACTCACGATCTGCTACTCAGGTGCGAGCAACGGCGCAAGGGCTAAAACCTACACCTCCTATGGCTTGAATGATCTGCTGCCGTTGAAGTTTGGACCCATGGACCTGATGAGCGATGACAAAGCATTTCCATTGCTCCTTGCGCAACAGCATCACCAGGTGAAGAACGGAAGCGGCGCAAAGAAATAAAAAATAAAATAAACAAAGAGAAGAGGAGTGTGTGAAGGGTTGGCCAGAACATATATGTACATTGTATGTGACGGTACGTTTGCTAATTTCCCAGCCAAGAACACCATATATACACCATATATATATATATATAGTTCTGGCCATCCCTAAGTGTGTGTCATGCATGCTGTACGTAGCATTAAACACACACACACACACGCACACGCACACGCACACGCACACGCACACGCACACACACACACATGTTAATATATGGTGTACTTCTTGACATGGTTTTGCTCCAAGCTTGCGATTATACACAGTGTGCGTCTCAGACGTGGTGGGAGTTGCATAACAGGTGATGTAAGTATGTATGTGTATGGCAAACGCGTCTCCAAGCGTACGGTCATGTACAGTGTATGTATAGGCTTCTGATCAACCGCAGTTGCACACACAGACTTGGATGTTGCGTGACATGTGGTATATGGTGGGGTGAATTAATTGCAAGGGCGTTTCCCAACGTACGGTCGTGTACAGTGCATGTATAGGTTTTGATAAACTTTAGTTGCATACAAACTCGGAAGTTGCGTGATTTGCAACAGCTCTCTCATCGCTCTAGGCACGACCACATAAAAGTAACATTGGCCAGAACCGTATATATACACCGTATATGACTGTATATTTTGTGATTTCCCTGCCAAAAATACCGTATTTACACCATATATATATGGTTCTGGCCAACCCTACACATAAGTATACAGGATCATTGCGTCTGTCAGATTCAATATTGCACAACGACAATGATATCAGTATGGACGAGGAGAGCAATGTGAGGAGGAGTTAAAGGACTCCTCTGCTTTTGGCAAAACCGGCACATATCATAGTCCATTAGACAATAATTATTCATTATTGAGCCAGTTGCACTGAAATAACGTTGCATTGGAAATGGACGGTTAATACCATGTTGTGTACTCAAACTCTCGAGACATTTTTAATGTTCCCGATGACATCTTTGAAGAAATCCCTGACTAGATGTAATTGCGGTTGGTGATCAAGCAGGCTGGACGAGGAGAGCAGTATAGTAAAGTGTACGTAAAACTTCGCAACCTTGTAACCTTTGAAACCTTTGAAACACTTGGAGCACAAAGAGGGAAAGGAGGGAGGAAGACAGAGAGCCGAGTTTACCTGACAGGTATGTAAAATTTAATTCCAGGGTTGGCCTTCCTGTACGTAGTTGTGATGTATTTACAATATTCAAAGTAGGCTTAATTCCGTATATACCGTTAAATACAGTGTGCATATGCGTTCTGGCCTATCTCATTTTTTAAAAGGCAATGGGTTGGATGGAACGAATGGAATTTGAGAAAGCTCAAACCTTCTACAAGTATGATAGGCAAGAGTTGTCTTGAGTGTAAGGCTCGTTGCCCTCACCCACCTTCACGTATTCCTCTTTCTTCATGTCTGCTATTGAGGGTTAATGAAGCTGGTTTTGGTTGATGATCTTGTTAGTGTGAGCAGATGGTTGAGGGCTTTTCCTTATGGGAACTACACACGCACACACACACACACACACACGCACACACACACACACACACACACACACATTCACACACAAACATGCACACACACGCACGTCCTGGCACACGTGGAAGATGCCATCCACAGAGAAATTGTATGTGTATGTGTGTGTGTGTTTTGCCAAATATGCAACATGACTTATGGCCTCATCAGCCTGACCTTAATCAGCATAAAAATAAGACGTTTACTTCTGCCTTCTTTGATGAGATTATGAACCAAACCGTAAAGCTGATGAATCATGGCTCATGCTGCACCAAGCCAAAAACCAAGGCATTGTGGCTCATGCTGCTGATCATGGATATCTCAGCTGCCCTCTGTGCCTGCAAGGTGTCCAAAGTTAATGGCTGCAATGAGTTTTGCACAGCATGGCATTCACAGCACTGCATATACACAGCATGCATATGCTTTAGTTTATACATGTGCATGCACTTACACATACACTGAATGTTTATGGCTCCTGGCATTCACAATACTGCACCATTGTGTGCAATGTTGCGAGCCTTGACGCATGCGAAGTGGCTACTTGTTTCACATTCGTATGCACTTTTTAATTGCACAAAAAACTCACAATGCTGCACCTTTGTGTGCAGTGTCGCGGGCTTTAACGCACGCGAAGTGGCTACTTGTTTCGCTTGCAACCTGAATTGCACCATTCACTCACAATACTGCTCCACTGTGTGCAGTGTTGCGAGCCTTTGACGCACGCAGAAGCGGCTAGTTGTTTCACATACTTCTTGGATTGTGCCACTCGCAATACTGCACTTTACTGTGTGCAGTGATGCAGGCCTGGATCTATAGAAGCGGCTACTTGTTCTATACATTCATTCATAATTGCACCATTGCACCCTCCCTCTTCCTCTGCAGGTGTCTGTGTCTTCACGTAGCTTAAAAGGCCTTGAAAATTACAGAAAAACCATTACAGAGTTGCTTGCACATGGCATCCGGGAGGCCGAGCGATGGGCGCGTCAGGTACGGATCAGATGATTCTACAATTGCTGTTTGTCCAGTAAATAAAATACCTGTGGGAGGTCGAGCAAAGGAAGTTTCAATGCTGCCTTACGTCTGATATATTTATGTACGTGCTGGTGCGCATACATGAAAGCAACGGGGTTGTGTGTTCCTTAATCATGCTGGCTGTGTCATCACTACCAGCGGATTCTTTTCTTATTTCTTTTGTTCCAATAATTGTCATTGGCGAATACCGCCGTATGCGCCAACCCGTGAGGGAAGCGCGCAGATTTGGTGAGCTCGTAAGCCTCCCTCACGGGTTGGCTTTTGACAATTAGGCGACCTGCGGCGTCCACCCGCAGGGTGTAACAAATCATACAAGAGTGCGCTCATGTTCAAAAGAAAAGCGGTAGTAGCGAGTTAAGCTATTAGATGTAAATACAAAGGCTGGTCATGGTCAATTAAGGTAGAGAAAGGTCTATCAAGCTGGAGGAGGTACATTTGTGAGTACACATGCTGCTCACTTCAACCGCAAGCCTCCATGTTCAATTCACTTCACCCTTTGTGCTCCAATTTGTTATATCCTTTTCTTACCAGCAACATATCACTTGATGCAGCACATGCTGCTTTCAAAAGGCCATGTCTGTATGAAATACAAGCTCTTGATTTTTGTGCACTAGGATCACATTGATGGTGTTGCAGGCAGGTATGAATTATGTGCCATTGCCAAGGACACGTGGTACATGCTGCAAGAGAAGCATATAGACACTATATAATTGCACTTGGCGACGCGTTTGCAGCGAGAATTAAGTGCTCTGCCTCACTTCTTCATGTACAGCCCTTTGGCTCACTTCCCAATTTAATTCATGTGGCACACCCCCTGCCTTACGCTACGTGCTATGTGCTATACACATGATGCATTTGGGGAGTTACATTTATCACTTCACCACCTTAAGTGGCATAAATGTGTCAGAGAGCTGCGCCACACGCTTTAAACCCCTGTCTCATGCTTAGTGCGGTAAACCGTGTGCGGATTGCACTAGGGAGTTACGATCATAACTTCTGCTGTCGAAGTGAACAGTGCGGGATTCGTGGGTCTAGCTGCTGTGTCACACTCTGCGCACCCTGTCAACACATGCAGTGCTACACGCCATACACGGGCTGCACTTCCGGAGTCGCGATCATCACTTCAGCTGGCAAAGTGTACAGTGGCGGCTATGTAGAGTCTGCTGCCTTTAACCCTAGCTTGACTCCCTTCCACGCAGCCTGGGCAGCAGCCGTCACCGACCACGTGTCCAGCGCACAGGTTTGTGCGCAACTTGTATATGCATATCACTGAACATATCAGCTTGCGTTTGTGCATTGCGTGCGCATGATTTGGGTAAAGACCCTCCACCACAAAGATGTGTCTGTGACCAGAAAAGGGTGTGGCAGATTGGGAACGTGTGAACAAAGACAGTACTGGTTTTTAATTTAAGCAAACGATTCCTAAAGAGCATAAATAGGTGTCCTCAAGATGCCTTGAAAATATAAGTGCTTTTACCTACATGGCAAGCACAACAAATGGTGAAACACGAAAGGAATAAAGAATGCGACTTTGTCCCTCGTGCATTGGAGGAAAGGAGCTGCTCTGCTGAAACTCTGCCGCACAGAAACGATAGGGGTGCTTGTTAGGAATTGAAAAACAAGCAAAACCTGCCAAACTGCCACTTGCTTGTCGTGCAAATCCCAAGGTTCCACCAGGAGCCCTGTTTTATTCAGGCGAGGGAAAGGGAGAGAGGGGTGGGTGGTGGGTCATCTGATCAGAAAGGTCCGCCCCAAAACCAATTTGTGGCGTCATTAGCGTTTTCTTAATGCCCACCTGGTTCATTTTGCCGCGTCTATCGCTGCAATTATCCCTCAATAGTCATACCTTGCTGATTGCTGATGTTTGTTTTACCACGCAGGTCCGTGAGGTGATCTTGGTAGAATTGAGCTCTGCACCTGTCAGCCAAATGCATGGTGTTAGGGATCTGGCAACGAAGCTTGCACCGGACGCCTCGTTCACGCTACTTTACCTCGTCAGGGACGAGACGGAGTCGATGGGGATGTGTTCTTTAAATTAGGTTTCAATGTAACCAGACTGCTTTTCCTTAGGCCTTCTAGGTTATTTGCTAGGACAACTACTTGCACGGATTTGAGCTGACGGTCACTAACACATTAACACATAACAGACCAAGTAACCGAATGCATGGCAATTGTATTGCCGTACGCACAATGAAAATTATAAGTTAGTAATAATTCAAATTTAATGTCAGCACCAGAACGACTCAAAGAGTCCTGAGAAGGACAATGGAATGAGGGGAAGTCCTCGCAACCTGGCCCGTCGCCTTGCCAGCAGAGAAACATGTGGCGGAACCCAAATAAACAAAGCGCGGGCCCTGTACTCCAGTCTGGCCCCAGACGCAGCTGTGAGTGGTGGAGCCGTACATGTCCATTCATTCGGTTGTGGAATTTGGAAAGCTGTCTCTCCATTTGATTTGTGGATGTACTGGACAGAGATGCACAGCCTGCTGAGGCCACCAGTTGCAGGCATGCTGTGCTGTGACACCACAATATCCGCAATTGTCCACGCAGACACAGGTGGACGTGCCAGACATCCACATCTCCCGCTTCAGTCCATGTGGATGCTATCTGGTGTGTTCCTTAGGGTAGCGAATGCTTCTTGTCAATTGAGTGAAGCAGCGAACAGCGGCGGTCATAAATGTTAGTGTTTAGTCCACGCTGCCCTTGAGCACGTGGAACGAGCACATAGAACCATCGGCATGGCCCTTACACACAGGTGTGTTTTGGCTCAGCCTTCCAGCAGCTCGTTGTCTATCGCTGCAAGGGCTCACGTCCAACAACTGTGCAAGCTCAGGGGAGCAGCAACAGCATGGAGGACGAGGGGGGGGCATTGCAAGGAGCACAGGAAGACAGCAGGATGTCGGAAACAGGCACCTCTTTTCTGGGCACGCAAGGCCCTAACCAGCAGTCCCCTCTTCCTCCCAGCTCCCACCTCTCACATGACATCAGCTTCGACAGGTGTGTTTTTCAAGGGCAAGCAGGTAGAAATCTTATTGTTGTGAGGAACGGTAAGTTGCAAAACTCCTGCACACTAGGAACTTCTGTAAAAGGTCATACTTAAACAGTTCAATCGTCTTGAGGTGTTGTTCCTCCTAATTATTCGCTTGCTATGGCATTTCAAACGGCTTGCTTAAACGTTGGCTTGCTGTGCTTCTGTTGGTCTTACTCTGAAAGATGTGCCACACTTGGGAAGTAAATCTATTGGGGCTGTTCTTCTTTACTTCTAACCCACACCAATCAGCTAACAAACAACTGACTTGTGGAAACATAATTTGGCACCCTCCGTGTCCGTATGTAATTTTGCTCGAGCCAACAGGCACTGCTGCGGTTACGTGTGTTTTCAAGCTGTAATGTAATACTGTCGTTCACAGTGCACAACCCAAAAGACCGTAAGCATCCATTTTCATAGCTCCAATTGCACGTTCCTCCCTTTCTTCCACCTCCCTTTAGCAAGCGCCTGCCATTTCTTACAAGTTCCTGCACGCAACAACCCCCCCCCCTGCCTATTGCTCAATGCCACCTCTTTTACTCAAGAGGCATTTAGCCAGAGCCACACCCTACGGCATTCTCAGTGTGCAATCTTGGAATGTGCGTGTAGACAAGTCCTCACCGTTCCTGCTCATACGACCGCAGTTTCTTCCAGCTCCTGTACCGGACGAGCGTATCGTCGCCTGCCAGCAACATCCCCTCTCAAGGGCCGCCATCTGTGCGTAGCCCACAACGGGGTACCACCGACAATAGCAGAGGTGAGAGTCGTTGGTTTTGTCGTAGGGGAGGTGAAAGGACAAAAAAAAAGGTGCGTGGCCTACAGCAGGGCACCACCGATGGTAGCAGAGGTGTTAGTAGTTGGTTTCGTCGCAGGGGAAGTGAGAAAAGAGGGTTTAAAAAGGTGGATAAACGAAGAAAATGTCTGTGTTATAGCTGCCGGCGTCAGTCGAAAGAGCTACCCGCAGCAACAACCTGACCTCTCCCTCCGGGGGTGGGATCCGTTGGTTATGTCGTAGGGGAGGTGAAAGAGTGAGGGCTGCCCCTTGAAGCAAGTATTGTTCTCTGGTAAACCTGCATTATAGTGCTCCTAGGGCTGTCCTTGCCTTACGTGCCTTGGTGACCGCAGATTTATTTGCAAATACGGCTGAAATCTTCGCAGGCACTAGGTGTCTCTGTTTCAGGTCTTTCTGTTGTGGTATGACTTTGCCCTTGCAATGCCAGGAAATGCGCATCGGTGCGCAATGATGTTTGTGTACACCTGATCCAGCCCTCAATTTCCTGGGTGCCTTAAGTATAGGTACATTTGCCTTTGATTAGGGTTAACCAGAACCATATGTATACAGTGTAATATACGGTATTTCTAGCAGGGAAATTCCCTTAATATACGATCAATTTATATAATATATGGTGTACTTATATGGTTCTGGCCAACTCTGCTTTTGACCTTATGTTGGTTTTTACTGACAGCCACTCCTGCCATTCAATCGCGTCCAATCGCTCCTTGGTGCAGCAGGAGGCGGTGTGGGCACCGGAGGGGGCCTCACCCAAACGGGTCCGCTGTCTTTGAACAAGGACTTTGTGCTGTTCCCGCTGTGGGGAGAGGGAGGTCCTCCTCTGGTTCTGCTTGCCACACAAACGCCTGCAATCCCGGAGGGCCGTCAGCAGCAGCTGCAGCAAGCAGTGTCCGCTGCAGCCGTGACTGTCGTGCCGTACGTGGAGCTCACTGTGCTTCATTTGGTGAGTCTTTGGGTGTGGGTGTGATTGTGGGGGTGGGGGTATGGGGGTGGGCGTGGGCGTGGGCGTGGGCGTGGGTGTGGGCGTGGGCGTGGGTGTGGGCGTGGGCGT
>Ga0307963_1001258_pt1 | contig 19233 bp, 19 predicted proteins | sample OrgLakmetagen594_FD_201829 | JGI IMG/M metagenome (GOLD analysis project Ga0307963, IMG submission 201829) | Saline water microbial communities from Organic Lake, Antarctica - #594 | ecosystem: Environmental > Aquatic > Non-marine Saline and Alkaline > Saline | place: Antarctica: Organic Lake... | reverse complement strand
GGGGCTGAGTTTTTTGGACCCCCCCTCCAAAAATTACTCGGCACTCCTACAAAACTTTAAATATATCAGCGGAATCCTCAGCCCAAGCACAGTCGATTGGCACCCTCTTGGGCATAATGGGTTAAGGGGGGGTCCTGTGGACATGTCCAAAAGTCAGAGGCACACGCGCTCGGGTGCACGCCACGGGGTGAGTCAAGCCAATGAAGCAGCAATTTACCCCAAACTTACAGGATTGTGCCAGCATGAGGTGGTCAGTGGAGTTGTGAAGAAATGGAAGCAACGTGGGACTGTGTAAGCCAGTTATGAGTGCCTGGTAGGTAACGTGTGCATGGGCGTCCGTATCTCAGTTTTTGCCCCACAACTCTGCAGCACTCCAGTTTCAGGTCTTGACGAGTATGCAGATGGATGCCTGTTTAAAAAAAGAGCAGATTGGTACCCTTTTTGTCCGGGTGGGGGCACCAGAAGGGGGGTTAGGGGGGGGGGGCAGGGGGGTCCAGCCCAAAAATCACACGTGCCTATCCAAAATTTTCTTTTCTGCCGCCTCCTGGGCGTTAAGCTGGGAAATTTATCATGCATACGGTCATGTACAGTGTGCATGAACAATTTTTGGTCAACCCTCAGTTTATTTAGGGTTGGCCGGCACACATGTACCATTTTTTGCAGAGAGGATTCTGGAATGTGTAGTCTCATATACTTGCTGTAAAATACGAGTATGTGCGGCCCTTGACTCTGATGATACTGTGGTTCAGTTGTGCAGCCCTGTATATTGATGATACTGTGATTCAAAATTTGAGCACCAGGGCTGTGCTAGGTCATGTGTGTGAGGTGGCACACCTGAGGGTACGCCACAGTTGCGATCTCCAAGCTCGCGCCAACTGTGGACACCACCTCTGCCGTCATTCGCCAGTACCGGGGGCTGCAGACAAAGCAATACACACACACCATACAGTTGTGAGGATCAGCAAGGTGCAGGATTTGCCACTGCCATCATAGGCTATAGTTACAAGGGCTGCAGACAGGTCATACATATAATACACACACAGGTCATACACATTACACACACACAGGTCATACAAATTACACACACACAGGTCATACAAATTACACACAGGTCATACACATTAAACACACACAGGTCATACACATTACACACACTCATAGGTCATACACATTGCACACACATAGCCATATACATTACACATACACACACAGGTCATACACATTAAACACACACAGGTCATACACATTACACACGCAGGTCATGCACATCACACAAACACACACACAGGTCATACACATTGCACACATACAGGTCAAACACATTACACACGCACGCAATACATCCAGCCATTGAACGAAAGGTAAACCTGTAGAGCCTACATAAGCAGTCAATTGTTAAAAGGCAAGGCTGCAAAACACATATATATACAACACTTAGTCACACGCACAGAAACAACATACATGGCTAGTGAGATCAGAATTGAGTAAAAAATATATTTGTCAATAGCCAAAGGTGAGGGATACAAGCAGAACACAGAACTCGTAAAGCAGACTCGGGAGGAAGGGCACAGACGCCACCCCTGCGGTTGGTTTGCAGCAGCAAGGACTGCAACCAACACAAAAAGCAACGAAAGGCAACGGACCAAGATCACAACTATGTGACAATTGTCTGGTCTTAATCAAAGTGCTGGCTGTTTAATAGCACTGCCAATGAGCTGTATCGACCAGCAGAAAGAATGTAGCCCAAAAGTTGCTCATTACTCGGCTATCAATGATGCTGGCTCATCAACATAATTGCACACACAGAAAGAGCCGGCTCTCTACTGTCCCTTGGGAGTGCTGCCTTGGCCATAACGGTCAGCACACCTATGTAGCATTCGCTGACCAGAGAACAACCGACAGCTGAGAAAGAAATGGCGAAAGAAAACGAAGGAGGACACTACACCTGTGTAGCATTCGTTGACCAGAGGACAACCGACAGCTGAGAAAAAAATGGTGAAAGAAAACGAAGGAGGACACTACACCTGTGCGGCATTGGTTGACCAGAGGACAACCGACAGCTGAGAAAAAAATGGTGAAAGAAAACAAAGGAGGACACTCAGGCACCAACGACCTGCAAGCACTCCAAAATGGGCGCTGCCTCCGTTGGAACTGCAGCGGCTCACTAGCATGGAACAGAACATAAGACTGAATGAGACTCACTCATCATCAAATTCTTGGGCCAGACGCCCCCCCACCAGGAACCTCCCCAATGTGCCGATGCCATCTTTAATGATCCACCTGCATACAATTCAGCAACATTAATTCAACATGAATTGCACTAGGGTCGGCCAGGACCATACATATGTATAAATATTCGGTGTACATACGGTATTTCTAATATTGGGAAACCACCCTGCATACAGGCGTATGCGATGTACATATATGGGCCGGGTTACCTCACACTTTTCATAAGCCCTCTGTGCTTCACCATGCAAACTTGAACACCCTAGGTATAGCGCTATGCTATCTTTAATGATCAATCTGCGTACGAGCCAAAGGACAGGATTTCGACAGTACCTGCTACATATGTATCCATCTGCCAGATAAGACGTTACTGCCACATATGCACGCTGCACGAGTGACTGCCGTCATTATCGACCCACCTGAGAGCTATTTAGCCAAACAGTAGTGGGAGAGGAATGCTGCCTATACCTAGATACTGCAGGCTTGCAAGCATTATGCCGCCGACAGTTGTCGATCCCAATACGGAACACACACTCAAAATTCTGACAACTGCCAGCCCAAGTTTCGGGGCAAGCTTGCTGCTGACGAGCAATACGCCTTGAAGGGGATACAATAGAATGAAGAATAGAATAAGTAACACACAGTAGAATGAAGAATAGAATGAGCAATACAATTTGAAGGAGATACAATAGAATGAAAAATAGAATTGAGCATTTCGTATTGGTCGTCCCCATGCACCCCCCCCCCTCCCTGGCCAAACAGTGCCAACAAGCCTATATTAGATATTAGCCATATATCCCCATCCACTTCACCATTTTGGGACCTGCAAGCTACGTTGGATAGCTAATTTTTCCTTTACACATCCAGGAGGCAGGAACAAATGCAACTTTTGGACGGCACGTGTCAAATCGATTAACAATAATAATTTCGGAATCATCTCATTGAGATCTGTCGATTGATATATATATGGGTCCGATCCGCGGAGGGGGGGGGTTGGTGGGTCCCCCGGGGGGGGTCCGGATGTTTTGGGGGGGTCTCCAAATTTTTTCTAGGCCATTTCTACGGAACTTCAAATATATCAGCGGAATCCTCAGCTCAAGCCCAATCGATTGACACCCTTTTTGAGCAAATTGGGTAAAGGGGGGGGGGGTCTGTGGACATGTCCAAAAGTCAGAGGCACACGCGCTCAGGTGCAGGCCACGGGGTGAGTCAAGCCAATGAAGCAGCAATTTACCCCAAACTTACAGGAGTGTGCCAGCATGAGATAGTCAGTGGAAATGTGAAGAAATGGAAGCAACGTGGGACTGTGTAAGCCAGTTATGGGTGCCTGGTAGGTCACGTGTGCATGGGCGTCCGTATCTCAGTTTTTGCCCCACAACTCTGCAGCACTTCAGTTTCAGGTCTTGATGAGTATGCAGATGGATGCCTATTTGAAAAAGGAGCAGATTGGTACCCTTTTTGTCTGGGTGGGGGCACTGGAAGGGGGGTTTGGGGGGTGGGTGGTGGGTCAGGGGGGTCAAGCCCAAAAATAGGACGTGCCTTCCTTCAGGAAATTTTTTCCTGCCTCCTGGTGAGGTCATCGATTTCTTGTTTATTTGCTTGTACATTCATTAAAATTTGCACAGGTTTTACATTGACGTTTGCTCAGACATTCCTCTTCAAATTATGCATATGCGCCCTCTCCATCCTTGGTATTATATCAGGAATCAGCAATTCCAATTTAGCCTGCAAATCTCATACTCCCCATACCTTTTCCCTTTTTTTGCAGTGGCGTAGAAATTCCCCATATCTGCGGGGCTCCTTATCCCCAAACTATGCGGGTGTTTCATCGCTGCCGCCCGCGTAGCTTTCTATTCGTATGCCCGCACCTCAGTATTCTACAATTCTTATATTCAAGCTTTACCCGCCAAGCCCGCTATTTAAGCTGTACCAGCCAAGAAGTTAATGTTTGGCACAATGGTGAGCAATGTTTCGTGATATCGTATAGCGGACAGATAGGTTAAAGCGAGATAGGTACAATAATGGATCAGGCACGGATGAGCCCGGGAACCTAATAAACCACAGCCAAGGGCGATTGATGAGTGGCCAATTGAAATGGCCACCTGCAGACAAATGAAGAATTGAAACAAATATGTTTCTCTGGAAAGCAGATTGTGCTTGCACGTGTGCATGAGTGCTACAAGCCGAAAGAACATTTGAGACCGTTGCAAGTCATTTTCCAGCAGCAGCAGCAGGTACCTACAGTCAACGCTAAGGTCACATCCCTCTCTTACAATACCCATCACTGTCCCCCTAACATCCCTCTTAGCCTACGTGTCTATGAATTAGCAATTGCGTTCGTAGACGCAGTACGAGGTTCGTACTGGGCCTCAAGCCTCTCCAGGTGGTAGCAAATCCTCTGTGGCAGGCAGTCAAAGCTTCCGTTTGTCGTGCAAGCCCTATTAACACAGGGCTCTAAGACCATCAACAAAGCCTCTAACCCTGACTGAAAATGTCCACTTCAGCAACGCAAACCAAAGAACAAGCAAGGAACTCATGCTCACCATTGGGAACAGCGGCATAGTGCTTGGGGCTACGACCGCCAGCACTGTCGAACCAGAATATAGCAACTGCCTGTTCTGTTCTCAAAAGTCGGCCGCGCGCTGCGTCTGTCTGTCCATCTCACGTCTCCGGGCCCCGCACTGACTGCTGACCTTTACAAGTACCCAAATTTCTGACAAGAAACACCCAAATTTTACGAAGTAAGAATTGAGGAAGGATTTTTGGCCGGCGACTTTTTTGGGCATTTTGAATCCGCTGATAATAGTTCATATTTTACGGCGTAGTGACGCACTCTGGATTGTCAACTTGTTGAAACGAAAGATTTGACTGCAAGGTCACTTGGCACATGACGTGCATCTTCCAGCACTCGGGACAGGACTTGAAGACACACATACCGTTTTAGTATCAGGCAGACAGCATGCATGGTGGCTACAAACAACACATGAAGGACATAAATTGCAAGCTTTCCAGAGGGGTGTACGCAATCCACATGGCTTTGTGTTACAAGGTATGATGCATGACACATATTGGAGCAATGCAAGGCAGCATGCATGCTGCAGATTGGCTAGGAGACACACAATACAAGTTTACACGTAACTCAAGATGCACTCTTCGCACAACAGAACAATAGCATATATATATTCCATTTGCATGCTTTGCAGCAACATTTAAAGAACAGTTTCTGGACCTTCAGGCTAATGTGTCTCTTTCTTTGCAGAGCATGCTAGTACTGAATGCAGATCCACATAAGAAGCACATGACATGCTACTACTTCCGGCACTGAAATGTGTGCAGCATTTTAAAAGGATTGCATGCATGTTCATGTTGCTGGACCTGGCAGGACGTGCACACTTTTATTGGCTTCACTATCAGGTGCAGACAATCAGAACAAGCAAGATGCTGGCTATTGCGCCTTATGTATCGACTTGTGTGGTGCAAGCATCTGGAATGCACTTAGTCTGTTTCCGCCTTGTTTTCTAATTTACAATTTGTAATTGTCTTGCCTTTGTAACTGTCTTGCCTTTGTACCCAGCTTGCATGTGCGCCCAGGGGCACGCGCCCAGGGCAAAAGTACATCAGCAAACCATTGCTGAGACATTTAGACCATATACCACCAAGGCACACTCTCCCGCAACCTAGAGGGTTGTTGTGCCCTTCTGGTTGAACATGAACTCCATAGTGTGCGTGCCTAAGCCACCGCCCTGGTTCGCACTGGTTTGGAGTGCTTCGTCCCCAGGCCCTAAGTCACCTCCAAGCAGGTGTCAGGGAGTACGAGGCGGACCCTCTGCTTCTTGGCGGGTGAGCGCACGTCCGGCCCGGCATGGATATTCTCGAAGTCGTGTCCCGTGAAAGTCATATGTTGAGGAAATGTTTTTTGCAAAAAGCAGCTCAAGTGCCACGCAAAAATGTGTTCCTTTTCACAATAACAAAATTTCAAAATTTCTTTCAGGCCATTGCGTGTGCAATGCAGGCAACAAAGGTTTCCAGTTTCTTAGGCATGGCTGATTGCACGTGCAGGACGGATGTCGGATTGGAACCGCGCTGTAGCGAAAAAAGACTGAGCTTCGGAAAACGGATGTCGAATCGGATCGGATATCGGATTGGATGCCTTACACGCGCTGATAAGACTGCTACAACACGCGCTTTGAGGATGGCGCGAACAGGTCGTCCCATCGGTCGTCATCCGGGTTCTGACATAAAAGGTCTCGAAGGCCGAGTGAAAAATAGCAAATTGATATAAACGACGTATAATAATAATGTTGACACAGCAATGCAATTTAGGGAGGAACTGTCGAGGCAGAAGCAGCAGTCGTCGCCTCTGCGTATTGCCGAAGCCTCAGCATCTTGTGTTCTGTAGTGCCTCTTCGGAGTCTCCCGCCTTGGCACATCAGCAATCTACCAAACCCCGTCAGGAAAATGCCCCATCCTCCCCTTCCTCCTCCTCCGGGATGGGGAGGAGGAAGAGGGAAGGTGCTGCATCGCGGATGCTGCTGTCCTCGGGCAACGGTACCGTGGCTACCCACCTATCCTTTGATCCCGTGCAGCGGGCCCTGGAAAGGAAGCTTAGGTTTTCAAAGCTCCTGGAACTTCGGGCCCTTTACCGCAACTACATCCGGGCAAAAGCCCTGCTCAGCATGCCCTCCCCAGTGTACAAAGCTGCAGAGCCTGCTGCCACAGGTCCAGCAGCTACAAATGGTGAGGGGCGGGGGGAGGCGTGGTTGAAGGCCAATGTGTGCCTCACAGAACAGGGCACGCACCCCCTGAACTTGTTCAGTGGGAAGCCTCCATTTGCTACAGCCAGAGAAAAGAGCACACTGCCACAACAACTGCTCTTTTTGCAGGCGCAGCAGGAGAGGAGACGGACCCCTCCAGAATGAGCTACGAGCAAATAGAAGAGTTCCAGGAGCAGGAACGACGTAAGGAGGCTGTGGATGCTGTGGCTGAAATGCTGCTCGTGGCTGAACAGATAAAGGTGAGTCCTATTGTCCTCTTTTTACTTGTTACGTGCTGGGAGAGGAGAGAGGGCCAACGAAAGAGCAATCAATGCAAGATTAAGCCAGTGCTCCACCAGCGTTGCGCACCATGCATTTGCTCAATCAGTGACCCAAGCACCAAATGCATTAGCACTGCACTAAAATCTTGTTTGCTGCACAAATCACAAGACCAACCTCAAAATCTTGTTTCCTGCACGAATCACAAGACCAACCTCGAAGCGAAGCAGACAACCTGTTGACTTCTCATTTACCCACACCCTGTGGGAACACTTGTCTCAGGTTGGCCTGCGCACTGTCCCCTCTGGGTTTGGTGAAGTGCTTGTGTCACTTGGTACTTCCCCCACCACTGTTGAAGAGGCCGAGCAGCTGGTACGCAGCCGTGGCAAAGAGTTTGTGCAGCAGCTCCAGGCTCGTGTGGCGGAGGAGCTGCCAACACTTCCTTTTAACAGGTATGAAAAAGAAGTTGCTTGAGATTGCTTGGGAGGAGTTGTGGTTGAGGAGGAGATCAATCAAAGTGCGTATTTCAACTGGTGTGGACAAGCATCACGGTGTGCAAGCTTCATGTCATCAGTGTATGGGCAGCAGCGTACACCCTGTATGCTCATTCTCGGCCATCAGAAGTTTTAAAGTCTCTTCCGTGCTCATGACTCAGTCAACATGCCACTGCTGCCGCAGTGAGACGGCCGCCCTTGCTGCCCTGGAGACACAGAAGAAGCGGTCCGTGCGTGCAGCACAGCAGAGAGGTGACTTTGAGGCGTTTCAACTAGCAGGCGGGGGGGACGGCAGCGCTGTTGTAGGTGCGTATGGGCGTACACGTGACAATGTTGTTGCTGCAGTCATTTATACGCAGTGCTGAGAAACATTTAGAAAGAGGAGTACCATTTTAGAAATTATGAGTTTAAATTACTACCAAAAGTCAGCTTTCACTTGTCCTTTCTGAATTTCATGTTTAGCAGGTGACAAAGACAGCCCAGTCTCTGAGGAGGGCAGTAGCATCGGCAGCAGTGGCATTGTGCTACCTGGCCAGGATGCAGCACTTCAGCTGGAGCGAGGAATTGAGCAGCTGGCACAGGCAGAGAAAGTGGCGGGCAAGGTGCGTGGGTTTTGCAAAAAGAGGGTACTGGTGCGTCTATTTTGTGTTAAAAGACAGCATACTGGTACGAGCAAAAATAACTAGGCTTGGCTCTCTGGGCTCCTATGGGATTCTGTACATTGTACTGTACTGTGCAACATAATTTGAGTTTGTGAACTTTTACGCATTCTAACAAACCTGAAAACTGTCGTTCGAAGTTCGTTCAGAGTTTGTTGAACTTCCAAGGATTCGTCGAATTTAAAGCCACAAACATTTAAAGGGGCTCTGCCCTGTTCACTCCGAACTCCCACTCTTTCCTCATTAAACACCACCTGCAGTATGGTGGCCTCCAGAGCATGTATGTGTTTATGTGTGTGTATGTTGTGTGTCATGTGCATGCACATGCGTGCTTGTGCGTGCGTGTGTGTGTGTGTGCGTGCACGCGTGAACGTGAGTGTAAGTGTGTAGTATGTGTATGTGTATACACGCGTGTATGTGTGTGTGCGTGTGTGAGTCTCATGCTGCATGGTGGCCTGAGTCCCCCTTTGTGCTGCACTTTCTGCTGCTGACCCTGCTGCTGAGGTGTTCCTGTTCAGCTGACGCTTCTTGGTGTCTCTCTCCCTCTTCTCGGCAGCTGTGTCATCGATGGCACGAGTCGCCTCGCCATGACGTCCTCTATTTCACACTCCGGCGCTGCATACTTCGCTCCCAACGTAGGCCTTCCCTGCATAAAGTGCTTCCTGACATGGGGAGCACCCCCCACAAACTTGTGGACGCAGTACTTGCACTGCAACCCGGGGTGGGCCCTTTTTCAGCTCTACGATGGTGACATGGTCCCGTTCTGGGCCCTTTTCTTTTCCCATTTTCAATCTATTAACATATACCGTATATTGCATTGGGGTTAATGAATAAATTTTAAGCATGAACAGGGACAGGCCGGGAAAGCCTCTCAAGCCGCCCATCAAGGCCTCCAAGGGGGACAAATAGCGGGAGGTTGACCCTCTCTTGGCTGAAAAGACGCCAAGAGGAAGGGCGTCTTCAATCCCTTCATATGCACACACGTACCACGTACGCGCACACACACGTACGCACACATACACGTACGTGCGCACACACACACAAGTACACAACGCACGCACACACATACAGACAAAATCGTATACACACGCACGCATGTACACAATGCACGCACACACGTACGCGCACGCACACACATACTCGCACGCACACACACACACACACGTACGTGCACGCACGTGCACGGACATGTGCACACACACGTACTGACACACACATGTACGCGCACGCACACGTACTGACATACACACATGTACGTGCACGCACACATGTACTCACACACACACACATGTATGCGCACGCACACACGTACATACACAAGTACGCATACGTACACACGTGCGCGCGCACACACACACACACACGCACGAGCAAGAACACAACGCACGCACACACGTACGTACATATCCGTATAGACACGCACGCACGTACACAACGCACGCACACGTATGCGCACGCACACACTCACACACACACACGGATGCACACACACGCACGTATGCGCACACGCACGTGCATACACGTGCACGTGCAGCTCAAAGGGCCAAAGGCCCTTGCATAGGCTACATTGGGGTGAATAATTAGATTGTGTGCCCCTCGCATAGCTCGCATTGGGATTTTATTCAAGGTAATGCGCCTGTACGGTAACAAAATGTGTCAATTTTGGGGTGGTTTGGGAAGCCCAGGGGCTTGTTCCCAAAATTGCACATCAAACCCTTCAAACAGTTAGAGGGTTTGCAAACTTTCACGCACTGAATTGAAACCTTGCTCCCAGAAAAACGAGCTGAGCAACCCTCCTGTGTACGTACCGTGTACACTATAGCAAGTTTTCTCATATCTAATACCAAGGGGGGTCATGCCGCAGCTTTTGACAAGCTGGACGCGCGTGCCAGAGGTACATTTGTAAGAAAGAAGCTAGCTAGAAAAGTCAAAAAGCGGCCTGAAGTTAGGGTCTCCAAAACGTAATTAACACAGGCAATAAAAGTAGCATAGGAAGCAAAGGGAGTGCAAAGTTCAAAAAGCCACATCAAAGGAGGTTAATGAAAAGTAGCTATGCATGGATTTACGCACGGAATTTATAATTACCGCTGTAAAATGACCACAGCGTTACAATTATTTGCAAGTATTTTGGCTTTGTGTGGCCAGTTGAATTAATAGCATTTGTAAGCTTAAGGCGTGTCTGAATCTTGCATTCAATCAAGGGGGGTTGCGTTTACTTTGGACATCCATCGCAAGTAGTTTGTTAAAAAAGCAAAAAGCGCATTTTGGCAGGGATCCAAATCTGAGACGGCTCCTGCCAATTGGCTTTACTTAGTCAGGTCTGCAGTACTACTAGGTCAAAAATGGGGGTGTAAACACGCAACTAATCAACTCCACATCCGGGGTTACACAGGTGTATTAAACGCCACTGAAAACTTTCTGGAGACATACCCTAGGTAGGAACATTTGAAAAGGTGACGCATTCCGGGCCCCTGTCAGCCCCCTCCTGGGAAGTACAGTCGTGCATGTCTGTGCATCCATCCATGCACACCTGGCAAACTTTGAATATGCTATATGGTGAACACGGGGAGGTGAAGATGCTCCAGCCACACCCCTGTTTCTTGCTATCCTGAGAACTGTGCTAGAGTGACTGTTATGTCAACGATCTTATTAATAGCATCTAGTATGTTTAATTTGCCCGTTACACCCTAACAGTATGTTCACTATGTCATCAGTTTATAAAATGTACACAAAACTGTGTCATGGTGAAAGTTAGGTTGTTTACAGCCCAACAAGCAGAGGTTTGCTGACCTGTAAATTTGCAAAGAACTAGTGACACAGGCTCAGCTCCCTCCTATCCCTCCCTTTTTGCTGCTTGCAGTTTGTGGCCACACGCCTCAAGCCTGTGATCCGCAGGGCCCAGAACACTGAAGTGGGTGACCTCGTGCGCGGCACTGGCACATACCTGAGCGGCCTGTGGACTCGGCTCAACGGGGGTGGTGGCCGTGCGCGGGAGCCCGCCCTGAGCCCAGATTTGCCCCTGCCCAAGACGAATACAGCTAAGGAGGCAGAGCTGGTGGGTGGTAGTGGCATGGATTGTCTGGCTGGCTGTAGACTGTGAGGCATGGCTGGGCACTACTCTGTGTGATTGCAAAGACAATAAGAAGGACGTAGCCGCAGAAACGGCAAGGGTGGTGTCGTATCAACCAGCATTGAGGACACGAAAGAAAGTCAGCTGTACAATGAAAATGAGGAAAACGCTAGCGCTAGTGCTTTTGCTGTATGCAAGTAACAATTGCCGACCAAAAAGAGTAGCAAAACGGCAAGCCACTTCCTGCCGCACACTTTGGCTGTGCTGCACAGGTAATCAGCCAACTGAGCCTGGAGCTTGACGACATAGCAAAACGCCTGCGTGAGGCAGGGAAGACGCGTGAGAACAAGCTGAAGCAGGCAAAGGCACCTGAGGGGCGGGTGACCATGCCTTTCTTGCTCAAATCTATGGACGAGGTGTGTGTGTGTGTGATTGTGCGCGTCGTGTTTGCTAAAATGAGCCTGTTGCTTTCTTTAAAGATGAGCAATTGTTTAGAGCATTCAAGAGGTCAACATCCATTAATAATTCTTTGGTATAACATTTTCTTTTATTCTTTAAACATCATTGAACAAACCTGCCTATCTGAAGTTTTATATTGCCACCACTACTTACGCTCTTCCGTTCTGCAAGGCAGGCAGGCATTTTCAAACTATGCTGTATGCAATTGCACGCACCCATCTGCACTTCACCATACACCAGTCAAATTTTTGCCTTGAGTTCCCTAACGTGTGTGTTCTTCAATACGGTTCCTTGCACTCAGGAGGTGCTGCGCTTGAGTCGTGAGCTGGCACTGCGCACGCTGCAGCTGGAGATGGAGTATGCATACCGGGCTTTGGAGGATGAGGCTTTGGATGTAATGGGCTTTGCTGTCAATGGTGAGCCGCTAGTCTTTGCTGTGAACAATCATGATTGCACGCCAGCAGCGCTACCATTAAAAAATGGGGTAGGTATGGGAAATGCTTTGAAGGTGCATCAAGAAAAGGGTACTTATCCTAGTAAGAGGCATCTTGTGTGTCACACAAAGCATTTTTAGACAAACTCATTTGTCGCCGTCACTTTTGCCAAAGGCAAAGAAGTGAGAGGTGAACTCGGTGAAACAGATGACATTGAGGCAAAGGGCAGGTACTTCACAGGTAATTGATTACAAGGCGCATGAAAAATCCCGCAGGGATGATGACGCGGCATCGATATCAAAAGGCTAAATGCAAACTTTTTGATTAGCTCATTACCAGGTCATTTTCCTGCTGAATCTCTCTGTCCAGTTCTTACATCACGAGAGTGCCCAGGAAAAAAGGAGGACAAAATGCTGGGATGCTGTTTTAACATCACAGGCCCGTTCCTATTTACCTTTGACATCATCCTTAATATAAAAGGCAACTTCCAACATGCAACCCAAACCTCAAAACACTTTTCGGCACTCCTCAGTGTCATTATTAAAATAATGAGTTCAATGCACATCATAACACCCGAACTGTGTAATTCCCCATTGCAAGCTTCTGAATGCTGTTCTGACATCATGGGTTTATTTCCGTTTAACTTAGACATCATCCTGAATGCTAAACCCCAATCCTCTAAAGGCTTTGTCCTGCTACCATGACCTTCAGTCGAAGGAAATTCCTGAAAAAACTCGCTCCAATATGCTTACGATGACATAACCACCTGGAACGAACGGCAAAATGCACTCTTTATATCCACGGCTTGTCAGATTTAGTTACCCACTAATGATTATGCTAGTGCTTAAGTACAGGTCCAATTCCTTGGCTTCCCTATAACAACACCTTTTTCACTTAATTAATTGCTTGGAGGCGCTTACGTCCAGCAAAAATTCTAGGCTGTGCTTACGTCCTCCTACTGCAGATGTGCTGAACCGGCAAGGCTCCACTGCTGAGCTTCGCTTGATGGCAGCCGAGTTTGCTTTTCTGGACGAGCAGCTAGCGGCCTTGGTCACTCAGGTGCGCTGTCGAGCTGGCGTGCTTTCTAGGCGGAATCCTTGTTGAAAGTTCTCTGCTTGGCAACTCATTCTATGTATGAGAATCAGCAAACTGTGTCGCATTAATCCCGCGTCATCCATTATCACGCATGCAGTCATTCTACTTTCCAAAGGATTCATCTCCTCCTGTTTAGCTGCACCTAGATTTAGGACCATTCACTTGCACACCGCACTTCATCGCTCTCACCCCTCGCTCCTCTTTTTAATTCATCAGGTAACCAGTGGTGCCCAGCCTATGGATGTGAGTGTCAGCAATGGCGCTAGCAGCAATGGTGCAGCTAGCAGCAGAGCCAGCAACAGCAGCCCTGCAAGCGGAGGGGCGATGGGTGGTGTGGGAGGCAGTCTTGTGATGGAGGACTTGCTGGCCTCGTTAGCGAATGATGTGCCCGACATGAGGCAGCGAGCTGGTGTACCGTGAGTAGAGGAATTTTCCTTGTCTTTACTGACTGGTCATATTAACCTAATGATTAAAATGCACAGGCCAGATGATTGCTCAGACTGACCATTTCACCATTCTGCAGGGATCAAGTCGTTTTTGGAGGGCAGGGCTTTAGCATGACCAAGACGCGACTACAAGTGAGTATGTGTGATCATAGATGTTCAAAACCAGTGGCTCATCGCACAGGCAGGCATTCGTTTGTCGCTGTGCAAACCTTGTCAGGCTTCGTGGCTACCACACATGCAGCAATTGAGCGTTGCCAATACACATGTGCTAAATCTCAGTTACAAGAGGCTGTGGAGGCGTTGTTTGAGGCGATAACATTTTTGTCGCGTGGCCTCAAGCTCCTGTCTTCAGATGTCAGCAACTCAGGACGGAGGTTTTGGAGGGCTGCTTTAGGTAAGAGTTGAGGGGTCAGGCAGGACAGAAGCTCGCCTTTTCTGCATACAAGGTACTTAGTTACTCTAAGCTGGTGCTCCACGAGCAATCCTGCCATACTTGTTTCTCATCAAGCAGATGTAGGTATGATCAAATACAGGTAAAATAAGTTGCAAGTACTATGTTGCACTCCGACTTGCTTCCTGACAAGCAGGCAGCACTAGGCGCGAGCACCTTGCCTCACCTCCTTTCTCACCAGTCCGCTCTTAATTTCATACAGGTGGTACTCTGACACCTCGCGAGGTCTCAGCCTTGAAGCGCACAGCTCGTGACCTACTGGCCTTCATCCCCTTCACCATCATCCTCATTATTCCCATCACCCCTCTTGGCCATGTCCTTGTGTTCGGCTTCATCCAGCAATACTTCCCCCAATTTTTCCCTTCCTGCTTCACCAGCAAACGCCAGGAAATCATGGTCAGGTGAATTTTATGTGTGTGCGTATGTGTTTTATGTGTGTGCGTATGTGTTTTATGTGTGTGCGTATGTGTTTTATGTGTGAGGTATGATTAACAATGCTTGATGCTTCCATTTCAGAGCATCTGCATGCCGAGAGGCAGACCCACCTTTCCTGTACGATGAAACAAATTTGCACATTTTCCGCTTAAGAGGTATAGACTTTGTTACTTTTAGGACTGTGCAATGACCCCATCAGAGCCATTTTGCACCATAATACCGGCATGGTTGACAGTCTGTGCCGTCAGACCGTCAAAATGATGGTGATTCAGAAATGACGGTGCTCAGTGTCAGTCAGTCAAAAGGACCGTCCACCGTAATTTCCTATGTACCCCACTGTCACCTGCTTTCTTGTTGTGAAAAGTTGAGACCAGGGTTCGAATCTTGGTCATGACACAAACCTGTTGCTATTGTTTTATCCTACCTTTCTCTTTCATAAGCACACCAATTGTTTGTTCATACAGTAACACACGTGGAACAGTTAAGAGCAAGGAAAAAGAGCCAAAATGGTCATTTTTAGGGTTGGCCAAAGCTGTACACACAAAAATACAGCGTATCTGGATACGCTGATAAACGTATCCGTATATGGAAATTTCCGACCGTATACGTATCAGTATGGCCATACATGGGTTTTGGCAGACCGTAAATATACGCCGTATGTATGGTATAAACCATATATACGCCAGATATGGACCGTATTTGCAGGTGGTGCAGGGTTTGATTCCCAGCAACAGCAGTCTTTTTTGCTCTTTTTGGTCAATTTTTTTTCTCGCGCCTCTTCTTACTGAGCTCTTCCTTTGCTTCCCTTTTCAAATGATGCATGTGTTATGCATTAATAATTAGTGTTATTGGTGGGTACGGTAGTTGAACTCCCTGTTGCACTGAAAAAGGCCTTTTTGGGTCTTTTTGGCTTGAAGCAGGCCTAGCTCCCTGACCATTCATTCCTTGGATATAAAAGATTGGGTCATGCGTTCTCAGCTTTTCAAGAGCTGCAAAATGACCCCCCTGTGAATTAATTCTGAGTGAATCCATTTCCCCTCATATACGGAAATACGGCATATGTACAGCATATGGAAATCCCATGTACGGTTTGGGCCAACCCTAATCATTTTGGGGTCAACACCACACTTTTAGGGCCTTTTTGCAATATTGTACAAATTTTGTGCTGTCAAGGTGCTGTCATGCACCGTCTTGGAAGTCTCCAATTTTGAAATGTCGGTCTAGACCGTCAAATTATGGTGTCAACGTTTGACCGTATTTTGACAGACCAACCGTCAGACCTTCCTCGCACGGCCTTGGTTAATTTGTTGTGGCCTCCCTGCAGGCTCAAATTGTGCAAATAAAGCCGGGGCGTGCAAGTTGAAATTTCCTTCCAGAAGGTTGATTAAAAAAGTTCCTATCCAGTGCCATGAGAACTTTATTGGTGTCATAAATACCTAGTGTTTAGGTGCAGGTCCGGGAGTCTGGTGTAGGGGTCCGGTTTTGATCACTTTGACCCCACTTTTGGCAGGGGGACCTGCCTAATCCATTGTAAATTACACTGTTTGGAAGGTTAATTCATTGATTTCACACTTGTGTGCTGTTACACTTGGTGGTGGTTTTAGAAATGTCTTAGAAGGTGTGCAAAAGCTGCATCCTTTTTTCCGAATCTCAGCTGCCGTTTCCCACCACCATAGTCCATCCCCAGCATTTCAGGACATACCGTTTTTTCGCGACCACTTTGGGACCACACCTAAAAAAAATCAATTTAATTCTCGATTTCAGTTTGTGAGGGGGTCTGGGGACTATTTTTTAAGTTTGAGAGCCCCCCTGCGAATGCTGCCTGTGCACTGCTATTGCTGTTTGTTGAAGAGGCTGAAGCTGTGACTGAGGCTGAAGCTGTGGCTGATGCTGATGCTGCACAGTGCTCAGAAGCAGGGAAAGCGAGGTGAGGGGTTCACATGCCATCTACACTCACTCTGTATGGATGCCCCTGAAGGGGCTGTGAGAGGTGGAGGCTTGTTCTTGGAGCAGCGCGGGCGCACCACAGGCCTCTTCCCAGCCTCGCCCCTTGCCTTTGCCTCTTCCTCTTGCAGCTCCTTGAGCTGCCTCTCCCTCTGCAGCTTCTCACAGTCCTGCTGCTGAGCAGCCAGACTTTCAGATGGGGACTGAGGCTTCAAGAACAGGGCCAGGGGGTTCACACTGGCGGGCTTGGGGCCCGTTTTAAAAATCACCCTCAAAACTACTATAAATAATTAATTAATCACTTCGAATTCAGTTCGGAGAGGGCCCTGAGAACTTTTTAAATTTTCCGTTTTCTGGCAATTTCCAAAATGATTGTAAACAAACGGTACTACCTGACAGGGCATCGATGGGGGACATAGGGAAGAGCTTACGACACTAAGGTTGTGTCCAGGTGGTTCTTGGTTTTTCTGTTTTGCGCCCATGCTGTATATCTGGCAGGGAATGGCACAAATCCAGCTCCTTGCTCACACCCCAAAACTTCTATTTCATGCAAAACGTGCTTCATGTGTAGGGTTGGCCAGAACCGTATTTTACTAATTCATGAATTTACCATATAAGTACAGTTAAAGGTGTTGAAATCGTATCCTGCATGTTATAGAGAAATTGAAAACTCTCAGGGTTAAATTATGATACCGTACTGCGCTTGGTTGTTTTGCGAGTAATTAATAATTATTGAGGTCCCTTGCAATTAGTCGAGTCGAAAATAAATAAAGTTTTTTCAGACCTCGCAATACTTAGACTTTTTAATGCGGTAGTTTCTGGGTCCCCCCAATGGAACCTCATCGCCCTAAGGAGCAAGCTTCACTATATGACTTAGGTTGCACCAAACGGAAGCGCACAGAGGACGATGGTCCCGCTCGGGAGCTCATCATCCGCCTCAGGCCTGATGTGCAGCAGGCAGTAGCAGCCAGGGATGCAGCCATTGCAGCCAGCATTGCATCCCGCCCTGCCCCAGTTAAGAGGCCTGTGGGGAGGCCCAAGGTGCTTGCACCATTGGGGGTGCAAGCCCCTCCAGGAGAGAGGCATGTGTGGGCACAGCTGCAACTCAGGTGGAGTGGGGGGGAGCATCAGGTGCGCTTGCATCTGCACTTCACAGCAAAAGCAGCAGCAGCAGCAGCAGCAGCAGCAGCAGAAGCCCAGAAGCTGAAGAAGCAGGCAGTGTGGGTTAGGATGCACCTGCAGGGTCGCAGGGGGAGGGAGAGGGTGGTGCTGTCTTTGAGAGCAACGCCCTTCCCCCTCAGAAAGAAGTGGAGCCAGTGGGAGATGGAGTTTGCTCTCTCCATTGAGGATCAGTGATATCAGAGACCACCACGGAGGAGGACGAGGGGGAGGAGGAGGGGGGGGAGGCAATGCAAGAGTAACTCCTCAGGCTGAAGTTAGGAGCCTTAAAACTCGTCTCAGACTTTGATGTAAACCAGCACTGAATAGATACAGAGAGGAGAGCACAAGAAACCCCCAAATTCATAAAGTTCGCAAATTTCCTTAACTTTTCAGGGGCCTCGCAAAAGCTTAATGCTCACAATTTTCTTTTTCTAATTATTTTGGCACCTCGCAAAAAGTAGGCCTCGCAATACTAAAAGCGCAGTACGGTAGGACAATTCTTAAAGAGCTCCACAAGTGTATCTAATTTGCCAAAAAAGATTGGAGAACTAGGCCTGTCCAAAGGCCAAAAGGCCACAAACTGGCCATTCCCAGTGCAAATAGGAGCTCAACTGCTATAACCACCAATGCAACTTGTTTAATGCAAATACATGCATTTGAGAACGTGAAAAGCAGAGGGAATGCTTACTCAATAAACATTGTCCAATTCCCGGACTGTTGTTGCTAGGATTTTAACCTCCCAGGTGAGGTGCACCACCAAAGATACGGCTGCATTGTGTTTCTATATGGAAGTTCAGCATGTATGTACGGGAAAACCTGTAATTATCAATATAGACAAACACGGAATACGAGTACGGTCCTCCCTCCCCTGTAGTATACGGCGTATATATCATACCTAAATTATACTCATACAACTTGGCCCACCCTACATTAAACACATAACTGACTCCACTACCCAGAGTGTTATAATTTAGCAAGGTTTGCTACGCGGTCAATTTGGCTGGGTATGGTGGGTCTGACCAAGAGCAAGTCATAAGTATCTTTGCTAGCTGTGACTGCTGGTTTATGGCTCCTGCAGCATGAGAGGCTGAGTATGAGTTGTGCAGTGATGTATTCACGTTAGACTCACGAGCTGGACTGAGAATGATTGTCCGAAATGATAGTGGCCTCGAAAATCAAGTTATCCAAAACAAAGCATATGTACGTATACCGTACAGACTTGGGTTCAGTCCGCAGCCCCAAAAAAATATTTTAGTTTCACACTCCCGCATCAACCCCGCACCCTGGAAATATTTAATTTACACCAACCCCGCACAGGGATTTTTG
>Ga0307963_1001256_pt1 | contig 19236 bp, 19 predicted proteins | sample OrgLakmetagen594_FD_201829 | JGI IMG/M metagenome (GOLD analysis project Ga0307963, IMG submission 201829) | Saline water microbial communities from Organic Lake, Antarctica - #594 | ecosystem: Environmental > Aquatic > Non-marine Saline and Alkaline > Saline | place: Antarctica: Organic Lake... | reverse complement strand
CCCACAGGGGCTCTCGGGGGCTCTTTCCCACTCATGACCCGTCAAAAACTCAAAAGTAATTATTTAAATTCAATCCGCACCAATCCGCACCCCCTCAACTATTTATATATTTCAAGGGGTGTGAGCTCGCCGCACCCCCCAAAAACAATATTTTTGCGGCGTGATATATTGTTCGTACGGTACTTAAAAAGGTCTTGAATCAACGCACATCAAGCAGGAACGACGACCCTGTCAATCGCCACCCATCCTTGCCTCCAGGTCTCTAGTATATCTGGGTCGAGCAGCGATGACGAAGCAGATGGGGAGGGGGAGGGGAGAGGCACCTCCGGACGTCAGCTGCAGCATACTGTACCCCCCCAAGTAGTGTTCACCTCGCCAGGTGGGTTGCTCAGAGGTGCTAATCATTACCGCCCATCACCACAAAAACATCACTAGGTCCGCGCGTCACCACCACAACATATCTGGACGGGCCTGCGATGAAGATTCATATAGGCCTTATCCAAAAGGCGGAAGCAGATGTATCGGCAGGCACAAGCACCAGCGCTGTGTGTCACGAACGTAAAAGTGACGAAGGAGATGATGGTGAAGAGGCGTGACTCTGATAAAAAAGAGTGGTTTCAACTGCAAAACCAAGGACTTGACCATTGTTTAATCAGTCTGTCAGATCAGTCTCTCAAATGAGGTGCATGTTAAGCTTTCCCCCCAAGGGTTCAAGGTCTAAACCCAAAGTTCACCATAAGACGCTTGTTAAGTGGCCACAATATGTTAGATGGACACGTGTGTGTGTGTGTGTGTGTTAAAATTGTGGGGGCATGACACATTCGTCTGTTTACTGCCTATTGGCCGAATCCATTTCCTGAAGTCCATCTCATGTCTGAAGTCAGATGAATCCAGGTACTTCTGAAACCGGTAGTTGATCTTGAGAGAGGTGTTGCTGCAGTTCCATGCCGACCGCCTCCTACCCCACCACCTCACTTACCGTATTTGTTTCCTTTGCATGGTCGTACACCATGAATCATATTGCGTGCGTGCTCATTACCCTTACTCCCTTACACAAGCTTTTGGTTGTGTGCGTATGTGTGTGCTTGTGTATGCAGAGGGCAAGCGCTTCTGCGTGTGGAAGAGTTTATTGGAACGGGACTCAGGACGCAGAGGCACTGAGCCTCAGTCCTACGCTCAACTTCTAGCGGAGCTGCAGCGGTTACGAGCTAGCCAGGGCATCTTTGTGGTCATCTTGCTGCGTGGTCGGTACCATGCACAGGGCTGTGCATTGCGCATGTCCATCTGCTTTATGTGTTTATGTGTGTTGTTATGTATATATGAGTGTGCGTGCTTGTGCACTGCTACTAAGCCAAGGTATCTTTGCGCTTCTCATCCTGCTGTGTGGTAAATACCACTTGAAGAGTATATTAATCTGTAAACAAACTTCTCATCTGCTTTGTGCATCTGCTTTTATGCGCCTATACACCACTACTAACTGAAACAGGGTACCTCATTGGTCTGTGCCGATGAAGTTGCTTAGGCTTCTTTAACTGCTGTGTTTTTTGACTGGCACATATGGCGCAATTTTCTGTGGTCACTGCATCTGCTTTGTAATTACTCGCTGGCACAAATGCTTTTTTTCTGTGGTCATTTTGCTGCACGAACTCTGCATAAATGCTGTGTGTATTGTATCAGCTACAGTTATGTACTGGAGGTTGGGTTGTGGGGCTATATCCCCTTCCCCAGTGTTGCACATCTTGTGAGATTTTCAGCCTTTTATTGTATACCTCATTCAGATTCCCTCTGATAGCAGTCATGTTTCAAGGAGCCAATCAAGGAGACGATTTCTAAATTTTCTTGGTGCCGCTTTGCAATCTTGCATGAACACACAAACACATACACATACACACACTGGGGGTCGTTTTGCAGCATATGTGTCCAAAGCACGAGCACCTGATGGGTGACAGGGCAAACATCATATTTCCACGTGTTAACTCGTACACACATGCACACAGGGGGTCACTTTGCGGCGTCTGTATTCAAAGCACGAGCATCTGATGGGCGACAACAGGGAAAGCAAGGGGCAGGGAGCAAGGGGGGTGCGGATGAGGCCTTTGAAGTGCTGGCTCATAAAACATTCCACCGCTACGTGATCAGGTGAGCTAGCTAGTGTGCGTGTGTTTGCGTGTGTGCACGCATGTTGTAATGTGCAAGTGTGTGTGTATGTGTGTTTCAGGCTGAAGAGGAAGAGAGGAAACACAGAAAGCGTTATCTTCATTATTGTGTCGCAATATAACATCTCAAGCTTCATCCAAGTTGTGCAGCTTTGTACGTCTCCTTTCTGTGAATGGACCTGTGTGTTCGTTGCTTGGCCACTCTCAGGCTCCTGGATAAAATGATGCTATGCAGAGTGATGTGCCTGTACATTTAAGCGTGCACAACACATGCTTGCTTTTGCAGAGCAAAGGCGGGTGGCCGGCAGTCTGCCAAAGATAACAGCGGAAAGAACATCAAGTCAGCAGGTGCAGCACTGCGACGCTACAATGAAGCTGCCCTGGTGAGTGTGGATGCGTTGTGTGTGCTGACGCATGCACTTGTATGTGTGTTTGCATGCTGTGTGTGTGTGTGTGTGTGTGTGTGTGTGCAAAATGGAGAATTCAATCGGATTTTGCAAGACTGATGATTTGCATCCACGTACTGTGAACCATTTAAGGTTCTAAATTTGTGTGTGCTGTTAAAGGAGATTAATGTTTTGTTTGATTGAGCATCTTGCTGTGTTCCACAGTGATTCAAGCTCGATGGTTCTCCACCCCCCCTTACACACACATCTGTGCACCCTCTTCATACAAATAGGACGCTGATGTTGCCAGCCTCATGACTTCATGGAGGAGCCACTTCCAAGCGGCTGACCGCATCTTTGTCCAAACAGGCTCAGCTGACGCAAAGTCTATCTTCAGCGCAGATGCGTTACCCTCACCTTCAACGCAGCAGCCAGGCAGCAGTAGCAGCAGCGGTGCGCAGATGGTGGTGTGTTGGGTATTGCAAAACGTGTTAAGGATGTGTTGTCTGTGGAGCAGAGAGTGTGTTATGGTCTGCACCCGCACCCTTGGCACTGTCAGGCAGCAGTAGCCGTGCGCAAGGTTGGATTGGTGTTGCTGCTGCAAATTAAGGTGCAGTTGTTACAGTGTGAATGGGTCTGCTTTGTCATTTTGAATGACAATGTCAGTCGTTGACATTGGACTTTTAAATTTGCAATGCGCGTCCCAGATCAGAATTTGTTTCTTTGCATGTTGCATGGATACGTGCATTTGAAGCAACAGCTTGCTGTGCGCTACGTGTCTTCCTTGTTTGTGCAGCAGCTGTGCATCAATTCCAGAGGGAAAATTTTTATCAGCTTGAATGTCAAAGGCCTGCAAATGACTGTCGATAGTACAGCCATTCGTTTTTATTTAGAAAGCCTTGCAACCAAAAGTCATTGCAGGACACCCATATGCACTTATTTGCTTATTTGTCCTGCTTAACGCAGTTGATTTGAAAGACTGTGCGACTAACGTGACACATACTTGATTCATAATACGTGCAACTCACATATGAAGGAGGACAGTGCCTTCACCGTACCCCAATCCACGTCCTGCAGCTGCAGGCTTAAGCAGTGCAGACCCTCGTGTGCGCCGTATCCCTTTTGCAACGCAACGCCCAACTTTCAGCGAGTCACGCCGTGTTGTTGGGCTGCTGGTATCTGTGTTCGAGCCAAGTGCTGGCTTCCTAGCCGCAGAGCAGGTGGGTAGCATGTGGTGTGTATATGTGTCTATGAGAGGTAGATGCAGGAAAAGTGTGCGCAGACATTACTCCCAGCAGATAGCACAGCTTAGATGTTCGCTATGCTGCGGAGCCCCTGGTGTCTATACTTAAGCTAAGGTGATGAATGAAGAATGCAGTGAAGTGGTTGCAAGTCGTTGGTTCCAGCTCAGTGTTATACTATTGCACCAAAACTATTGCACCAAAAAGGGGTGGGAATTAGGTTTCAATTTTTTCCAGCAAGAAACCCGTCACATCTGCGCGTCATCAGCTGAAGCAGTAACAGCATAGCAGTAAGAGCAAAATGATGCCTTACTGTACCGCTCCTCTTGGCCGTTTTTGTTTGAGTGCCTCCTGTTGTGCCAACTGCTCTTCAACAGGCAGCTGCGGATGCAGCGGCAGCAGCTGCAGAGCACCGCCAGCAGCGACGCCAGGATCGGAGGCAGAAAGGAGGAAAGCAGCAGCAAGGGGCACAGGGGGAAGGAGAGGGAGGCAGTAGCGATGAGGACGAGGGGGATTTAGAGAGGAGAGAAGCACAGCAGGTAGGCTGTTTTGTGTGTATGTGTGTGTGTATTTTTGTATTTGTGTGTATATGTGTGCGTGTTGCAATTTGTGTACTCGTATTGTGTGAGTGTTAAAAATAACACTACAGCCATGTGTCTGATGTGTACTGCCTACGTGTCTGATGTGTACAGCCTACGTGTCTGATGTGTACATGTCCCTCCTAAGGTCTTAGTTCAGCCACAAAAATGTGGTTGCTCACTAGACAGCATTGCTCTTTCCTCTTAAATTTCCGTCGACGACCCCTCACCCCCAGGCGTCGCAGACGCCCCTGCACCGCGCCGCTCGTGCGGGAGAGGCTGAGCGAGTGAGCACGCTGCTTGCCTCGGGTGCTGACGTGACTGTGCGGGACAGCAGAGGCCGCACACCGTACCTGGTGTCCAGCACTAAAGAAGTGCGTGATGCCTTCAGGTGTGTGAATCAGGAGAGAAGAAACTTACCGACTTGCTGGGAGGATTGACTACTCCTGTATTGAGCTTTTTAGGCAGGTGGGGAACACCTGCCATTCATTTAACTCATCTAGCATACGTGACTTGCTGGTGAAAAGCAAGTTTTCCTCCTCCCAGTTGCAGGCAAACATTAAATCCAAGCATCCAAGCAGCAACAAAAGGCCCACAGCCTTGGTCATTCATGATCGTTCCATTACCCTTGCAACGCGTAGCTTGCACTTAGGATGGAATTCCATTGATTAAAAATGCGAGCTTGATTCTGTCTGTATAATGATGCGCATGTACATTGGCATGAATGCGAAGCTAACAAAATAATGGTCTACATTTTCCCACCCACTGTCGTTTTGTTTGCTGCTGCCTACTTTTTCAGGAGATACATGGCATCTGAACCTGACAAATGGGACTATGTGGTGGCCGGCATTCCTAGTGCTTTGACAGATGACTTGGAGGCCGCTCAAGCTGCAAAAAAGGTGTGCTTGCGCTTTCATTATTGTTTTATTTTTTTTTAACGTTTATCACCCTTGAAAGCCGTGGCTTTGCTGAGCTGGTAGGCTAAATCTGAAGCATGCAGACGTTGGGTGATGAGGGTCAGGGTAGAACAGAGCTTGTGCTTTGGTTTTGGGTAGATGGGCTCCATTCATAATACTGGCGTGCGCATGTTTTGGCTCCAGGCCGAGAAGAAGGCACGGCAGAAGGTCGAGGAGCTGGAACGCAAGGCCGCTGCCAATGAGAAGAAGAAGAAGGCAGAGGAGGGTTCAAAAGCGGCTCTGGTAAGGAGCATGTGACAAGGGAAACACCATTCCTTTGGGTTATACTCTCTAAAGATCTTCAAGGTCTTTCTTGCTTTTGCCAAACTTAGGTATTTAAAACTTTAGTGCACATACATCTGTATGCACACAGGTTTGCCATGCCTGTTTACTAATTTATATGCCTGTTTGGTTCCTATGCTTACCACCTTTTTTCTTACTATGGCGCATTCTCAGGACGACGAGATCGCGCGTGCTGTGGCAGAGGCAACTAAGATGACTGCGAAGTGAGTATTTGTTTATCTGGACAATGAATACTTGTTTCTATGGACAATGACTCTATTGTCAATGAGCCCTTGTTGAACTTTGAATGTGGATAAAAATATGCCTGATTGGAAAGTTCGGACTAGAAACCTGCACCATCCCCTTAGTTATGAATAAAATTGATTTCCAATTCCCACAATGATTATAGGAAAGGAGCCACTTTGGTACCAAGTACTGTACAACTCCTCCACTACACGAAAGAATCAAAATAACTGATGGGGATTAGGAGGGAGTTAGCACTTGCTCCATAAATAGGCATTCAGGCATCACAGTTGGCTTGCTGATGCATGTCAATGTATGCATCAACGTGTTACGTGCATGTGCATGACACCTTGTGTAACAACGCATTGATACCCTCTTGCAGGATGAACCAGCCCACCCCTAGCGGCAAGGTAAGCAGCTCGGGCCCCCCTGGCTCTGCAGCTCGCGGGAAAAAGGGGGCTGCAGCTGCCGCGGCAGCGGCTGCTGCTGCAGCGGCTGCAGCCAAGCCCACACCAGAAGAAATGGCGAGGCGGCGTGAGGTGCAAGCTGCAGCTGCAGAGGCGCGAATGCGGGCACTCCAAGCGGCCAGCACTAATCAGCAGTTGTACTGACGTGATGGCAATGTGAGGAGTGTAGTTGCGCTGGATCCTGTATGTGTGTAGTGTTTCGTGTGTGTGTGTGTGTGTGTCGTTTTGGACTTCAGGATAGTACATAGGTGTCTAAGGCCGATGTTTTGCTAAAGAAATTGAGAGCCAGTAGTTCTTTCATGAGTACTCATCTTCTTTTTGCTGTGCGCCTACGCAGGATGAACTGAGCAGTAGCAAAAAACGGAATTGGCAGCAAATTTTGGGCGCATCCTCGTCAATTCTGCTGTTGGGTGCGGTGTTCGTGTTTGCGGGTGTCAAAGACAGCCGTCGGTACAGGAGATGATATTAGGAATTCTAAGATAGGAAAACCTTTTAACCTTTTTATCACAAATATTCGTTTCGACAGTATTTTGTAGATATTTTGTCATTTCTTAGGCATTTTCTGCCTGGAATCGACAGAGTTTACAGATTAAGCCACCAGTCAAAGGTAAGGTAAGATATCAACAGCTTTCTCTCGTGCCTTCCCTTCACGCTCCTTCAAATGGTTACAATGGTTACAATGGTTACAATGGGGGGTGACCTTCAGCCAGGTAGTTTGGCTGATCGGCTGCTGACTGGTCTCGGCCAGCCACAAATAAATCCATAAGCTCAGAAAGAAAAAGAAAAAGTCTATTGTTCTGCTGAGAAAGGAAATCATGAACAAGTTGGTTGTTGACCTGTTGCAGCAAAAAGGGTTGGGCTGCTGAAAAGTCCTCAAAAAAAGGTGAAAACAGAAAAGAAAAGTGTTTCCTCAACTCACAAACTCAATGGTCTTGGCAAATTAAAAGAGCATGCACCTCGTTCTGAACATGTTCATCTTCACCAGGACATGCTCCTTCAAAACACGCTCCTTCAAAACAAACAACAAACGTTCTCATATGAGACTTTCTCTATACACTTTATCTTCTACATATTTCTGTTTCAGGTTTCCTCTCGCCTACTTCTTTTGTTTAGCCAGATGTGATTTTCAGGCCTTTTCCAAGCTTTCGCTGAGGTGCCTTTTGAGGCATACAGCAATGTAACCTTACCTTACCATTAATCAAAACGTGCGACTGCTAGGCTGCGTCAACGTGAAACATTGTGAAAAAATGTGAGAATTATTGTGTTGGCACCAGACCTGGTGTCACGACCTACAAAAAAATCATTATAAAGGGAGAAAAGGCACAACGCTGTTTGTGAAATTGCAGCACTGAATAAAACCAGTAAAATTAATCAAGCATCTGTTAGGACCAACCGGCATGCCTCTTGCCTGTCAGTTTATTGGCAATATTGTTCGACCACGATGCCACGATCTCATTGGCACACATGTCAATGAGTCTGACGACAAATAGGACGCTACGCTGCCACCCCCCAAAGTTTGACACAGATCTGGCACTTCTCCATTTTCATCCTTGGGCCTGAATCAGGTACATATGTATGCAGGAGGGGGGGTAGGAGGAGGGTTCACAGTGTGTGTTTGTGTGTAAATTTGGAAGTGTTTTTTCTCCTCCCATTTGCAGAGCCTTTTTGACACACGCGTTCATTCACCTTTAGCTGCCACCCCACATAAAAATTTGACACAGATCTGCCACCTCTCCATTTTCACCCTTGGGCCTGAATTAGGTACTACATATGTATGCAGGAGGGGGGGTAGGAGGAGGGTTCACAGTGTGTGTGTGTGTAAATTTGGAAGTGTTTTTCCTCCCATTTGTGTGTGTGTGTATGTGTGTGTGTGTGTGTGTGTGTGTGTGTGCGTGTGTGTGTGCGTGTGTGTGTGTTTGTGTGTGTGTGTGCGCGTGTGTGAGTGCGTGTGTGTATGTATGTGTGTGTATGTGTGTGTGTATGTGTGTGTGTGTGTGTGTGTGTTTGTGTGTGTGTGTGCGCGTGTGTGAGTGCGTGTGTGTATGTTTGTGTGTGTATGTGTGTGTGTATGTGTGTGTGCGTGTGTGTGCGCGCATGTGTGTGTGTATGTGTGTGTGTGTGTGTGTGTGTGTGTGTGTGTGTGTGTGTGTGTGTGTGTGTGCGCGCGCGTGCGCATGTGTTTTGCATGTGGTACCATGTATGCATGTGTGTGTATGTGTGTGTGTGTGTGTGTCATATTGGTACTTTTCATTTGCCCAGGACAGCAGTGCTAAGGTTTTGGGGTGGCCCGCCTACTGGCACCCTCTGTGCATACTGTTACTAAAGATTATACCAGGAGTTGACCTATGCAAAAATTAGAGCACGCGACTGACCTAATTTTAGGCAAAATTCGAACCCCAGTAACAGTCGTGTATTTCATTTTATTTTATTGTAAATCATGTCAGTGGGTCAAAAACGCGCCATCGAACTAGGCCAGGACGATCCGATAGGGCGCCCTGCCCGGGCCACCGTGAACCCCTACACGGGCCGGCCCTACACCCAGAAGTACTATGACATTCTGGAGAAGCGGGAGGGTGAGATTTGTGTACGCTGTGTGTCTCCGATCCATGCATGAAGCCATTCTTAAGAGAGAGGCAGGGATGGTTGCATTTCCTTTGTGGAGCTCTCTCTCTACGCATCTCCCTTTCTCTCTCTCTCTCTCTCTCTCTGTGCACCCCTGCGTTGGGCAAAAGCTCACACAAGTGGGAGCAGGATGAGCAGTATTGTGCGTGCATTGCGCTGTATTGTGTGCCCTGAGACTGCAGTCAGCTTCAGCTGCACGTTTCACCTGCACACAAATTTCTTGCTGAGTACAACAGACCTGACACACGACCCACGGAGCAACTCACACAAGCAAACAAGCACGCACACCCCCTCCCCTTTCCTGTCCCCTCCCATATCTTTAACAGGTCTGCCTGTGTGGCAGGCCAAGGAGGAGTTTGCCAAGATGATCAGGAACCACCAGACCACCATTTTGGTGGGAGAGACAGGCAGTGGCAAGACCACGCAGATAGCGCAGTTCATCGCCGAGCAGGGCTACGCGCAGAACCGCAAGATGATAGCGTGCACGCAGCCTCGACGAGTGGCTGCAATGTCCGTGGCCCGGCGTGTGGCGGACGAGATGGACGTGGTGCTCGGAGAGGAGGTCGGCTACTCCATTCGGTTTGAGGAGCTCACCAGCGCCAAGACCTTTGTCAAGTATGTGTGTATTGTGTGTGTATGTGCGTGTGTATATGTGTATTGTGTGTGTGTGTGTGTGTGTGTGTGTGTGCGTGCGCGTGCGCGTTTGTGCGTGCGTACTTAAAGCGTGCGTGCGTGCATGCGTGCGTGTGCATGCATGTGTGCATGTGCGTGCATGCGTACGTGTACGTGTACATGTGCGTGCGTGCATGTGTACGTGTGCGTGAGTGCACGTGCGTATGTGTGTGGGTGCGCGCGTTTGTGTGTATGTGTGTGCATCATACGGTACGATTCTTACCTTCTCTCACTCAAATTCACGTGTAGGTTTGAGACTGATGGTATGCTTTTGCGTGAGGCCATGACAGACCCTTTGCTGGAGCGCTACAGTGTCATCATTTTGGATGAGGCCCACGAGCGTACGTTGGCCACAGATGTCCTGTTTGGACTCATCAAGGAGGTGTGTGTTTGTGTATACCCTATGTGCCTATCACAGGGGGGCAGCAAGCAGGGTTCCCACGCTGACCATGAGAATACAGTTGCCAGCTATGTGCAATGAAGCGTGATGGATTGCAAACTGTTTGCATGTTCAGTAAATGACAAACCATAAAAAGAATAGTGTGCAAAGTATGCACACGGCTGCCACATATCATGTAATGTGCTTGTGCGTGATCTCTCCCGGCTCGCTGTCAACCTCTCAGGTCCTGAAGCAGCGCACTGACCTCAAGCTTGTGGTCATGAGTGCTACTTTGGAGGCCGAGAAGTTCCAGGGCTACTTCCTGGATGCCCCCCTCATGAAGGTTCCTGGTCGTCTGCACCCTGTGGAAATTTTCTACACACAGGTGTGTGCGTGTGTGTGTGTGTGCAAGCTCATTGTTACCTGCTTCATGTGCACAACAGTTACAGCCTGTTTAATACTCGCTCGCCTGCACCACACCGCTCAGCACGGCATGAGAGCTTGTGCTTGAGTATTTATTTGCCAACTTGCCTTTGCCAATTTGCCGTAGCAGGAAGTTGCGATACGAGCACGTGTGCGGAAACCTTTGGTTGTTGTGTGCTCTTCAACAGGTAACCTTAAATATGTTTTCTTGATTACATGTGCGCAGGAGCCTGAGCGTGACTACTTGGAAGCCGCAATCCGCGCGGTGGTGCAGATCCACACGTGTGAGCCTCCTGGTGATGTGCTGCTGTTCCTGACTGGAGAGGAGGAGATTGAGGATGCGTGCAAAAAAGTGACCAAGGAGTGCCAGCAGCTGGGAGACAAGGTGTGTGTATGTGTGTGTGCTTGCGTTGCTTAATTGTTCAACGCCCTTATATCCAGCAAGGCTGTGTTAGCCTTCTGTACTTACAACACAAGCTTTGCGTGCGGTGGCCACGTGTGGCTGTTGGGTAACGCGATCTGCTCTCGACGTCTCTCTCCCTCATCTTGCTGAACTTTGAATGTATGAAGCTTTCCCTCATATCCTTTACTGTTGACTGCTCTTTCCATCTTGAAAGAGGCTTTGGGTGGGGACGTAAGCCATGTTGTGCAGGTGACAGGTTGGATGTACAATTTGCATTTGTTTTATTGTATCTGCTCGTTATAACACACACACACACACACACACACACACATGCAATGTACGAGCACAGGTCGGGCCTATTAAAGTGCTGCCCCTGTACTCCACCCTACCTCCACAGCAGCAGCAACGCATTTTTGAACCGGTGAGTGCACGTGCGAGGCGAAAGAGCTGTAACTTCTAACATGACGCAATGTTTTTACACTCTTGCGTGTACCCTTGCTTAAACCATTTGTACGCTAACACGCACACACACACCACATAAACATACACACAACACACATACACAACACATACACACACAGGCGCCACCCCCCGCACGTGAGGGTGGAATCGCCGGCCGAAAGATTATTATCTCCACCAACATTGCCGAGACGTCCCTCACCATTGACGGCATTGTGTACGTGATCGACCCCGGCTTTGCCAAGCAGAAAGTGTACAACCCCCGTATCAGAGTGGAGTCCCTGCTGGTGTCCCCCATTTCCAGGGTACGTGATGTGGCGTGCATAGCGAGGGTGTCCTTTTATGGGTGTACTTTGCGGAATTTGTTTCCCCAAGCTTGAAGGTGACATGACCAGACCACCAGAGCAGCGGCAAGGGGAAGTAGGACATGGGCAACGGTCGCTGCTTGGCGATAGGCAGACCTTTAAATGTCCCTGTTCCTCCCCTGTTGTTGTGAAAATACCAACCCTCTTTTGCACAGTCCCACACATTCTTACGATGGTTTGGAATAGCAGACATAAAATGACCCTTGCAGATGTGTGGCTGTGCACTTAAGCGTTGCCTTGCACTCCTTTTGTAGCAGGAAGCTGGCGTGCAGATGTCGATGAAGAATTTGATAGGGTGGTTGTGACCTGATTGCAACCTGTTGAGGTTAAGTCGTGGTTTTTTATATTACAGTACTATATGAGTGCCCGCTCATGCCAATGATTTGTGCACTTTGCAACACTCGTGCGCGTCATTTTTGCTCTCTCTCTCTCTCTCTCTCTCTCTCTCTCTCTCTCTCTCTCTCTCTCTCTCTCAAACACACAAAAACACACACACACGCCACACACAAACACATACAGGCTACACACACACACACAAACATACACACACACACACAAACATACACACACACGTACAGGCTTCTGCACACCAGCGAGCCGGCCGTGCTGGCCGTACCCAACCTGGCAAAACCTTCCGCCTTTACACAGAGGCCAGCTTTAAAAAGGACTTACAAGAGCAGACGTACCCAGAGATCCTGCGCTCAAACTTGGGGGCAGTTGTGTTGCAGCTCAAGAAGCTGGGCATCGATGACTTGGTGGGCGTGTGTGTGGGCGTGTATGTGGGTGTTTGCATACGTTTGTGTGTGTATGTGTGTGCCTGTGCTTGTGTGTGGGTGCGCAATAGAGTCATGGTAATGCCAGTGAACCAGCACAAGTAGCCTCATCTGTGCAAAGTTTTTTCCATGCTTGCCTTGGAAAAGGGATAAGCAGAGAGCATAATTTCCCCCCTCTTTGATAATAGGATTTCAGACTGTTCAGCAGATCATGCCCTGTCACACTTTAAAAGATCTCAACCTGCCTCCTTCTTTTGACCCCCTTTTTTTTGGCTAGGCATGTGCATGTACTGAACCATCACTGTCAACCGCAAGCTCTCCGGATCGTGGCCTGAGTGCACCGCGCATACAAGCTGTATATCAAGCATGGCCTGAGTGCACTGAGCATATACGCGCAAGGATTAACAAACATTCCTCGTCCTGAGCCTTGTGCCTTGATGTTTGAATAATCAGAAGACTAATAATTTATGAGCGCCACGCTTGCTGCACGTGTGCTGCACTTTGCATGCTGCACCCTCTGCATTTCAATTTTGACGACAAGCGCACTCATCATGCACATCCCCACACCACCTGCGTATACATTGTATTGTGCCTTGTTTCAAATGCAATGGGTTTCTTGTGTATGCTTTATAGGTTGTGGTTAAAAAGGCATGTCATGCATGATTCTGGTTGGAAGTTGATGTGTGAGCGAGTTGCTGCAAGGATTTGAAAACGTTCCTCGTCCTGAGCCTCGTGCCTTGATGTAAGAACCAATGAAGACTAATAATTTATGAGCGCAACTCGTGTGACATTAAACGCTGCATACTAAAGCTTGAGGGCTTGTATAAAATCTTGACCCATGCATGAGTCTTTATTCGGGTGCTGCGAGGATTTAAAAACGTTCCTCGTCCTGAGCCTCGTGCCTTGATGTATGAACCAAAGAAGACTAATAATTTATGAGCGCAACTCGTGTGACATTAAACGCTGCATACTAAAGCTTGAGGGCTTGCTTAAAAGCTTGACACGTGCATGAGTCTTTATTCGCATGGCTGCAAGGATTTGAAAACGTTCCTCGTCCTGAGCCTCGTGCCTTGATGTATGAACCAAAGAAGACTAATAATTTACGAGCGCCACCACGCCACCACGCCACACACATACACACACACACACAACCTGTCGCCTTGCTTTGTACCTCATTGCATGCATTTCAACAAATCTGACAGCTGTGGGGGAAAAGGCAGGCGTCTGGCATATGTGCAAGGATTACAACACGCTTGTTCCTGAGCCTCCGGGTTTTGATGCAACCCTCTAAACAAAAGACTAATAATTGCAAATGAGCACCACGTTGCCCATGCCTGCACCTTGCCTCCCTCTTTTTTCCAAGGGTGCTGCTGTCCCTACAGCATGTCAAAAAGAAGGAATTCATGCCCACACTCCTTGCAAGCTGGCGAGTGCACGCATGCAATGCATTCCTTTTTGCGTGCACCGCGCATTCATGTTCCCTTTCTGCTAATATGCAGCATCTACAATCTCCTTCACCTGTGCAACAGACACAGACACACGTACACACACCAAATGCAGCACATCTTGCACAACCCACACACACGCACACCACAAGCAGCATGTCGCCTCTCCCGCCGCAGGTGCACTTCGATTTCATGGACCCCCCCGCCCCTGAGACCCTAATGCGTGCCCTGGAGATGCTGAATTACCTAGGAGCAATTGATGATGATGGAAACCTCACCCCGGTGAGTCGCTGCCGCCACACTGTTGTTGCCTGTGCTGCTGCTGCTGCTGCTGCTACGGGTGCTCCTGCAGCGCCATCACCGCAGCTCTGCAGCAACGCACACAACAACAAGGCGCAGCGACGACGGGGGCAAGGCTCGGGTGGGAGAGGAGGGAGTGCGTGGTGGTGGCGGCGTTGCTGCTGCTGCTGCTGCTGCTGCTGCTGCTGCCGCACACGTACACGCACGTGCTCGCGTTGTTGCTGTTGCAGCGGCAGAGAAGCAGCAGTGGCTGCTGCCGCTGGCCCCTCTTTCTCATCTACCCCTGCTGCCGTCGGTGCTGTGTCTTGTTGGAGATTCGGGGAGGGGGTCAAGGCAAGGGAGGTTGGGTGGGACCTTGCGGGGACTGTGCAGAGGTGTCTAAGGTGCTGTTCTTGTGTCAGAAGGAAGCAGAGAAACGAAGGGCGTGCAATGAGGCCTTGTGGGAGGTGCAGCTGGCACAAGAGTGCTAGAATAAGGCACGGCGTGAATGTCATTAGAGTGCTGGACATACACAGACAGAATTCGATGCTAATTGTTGTGATGCTAGTTAGGTGTATGACCGTTTGCAGTAGCTGCTGTTGGAGTTACGCTGAAAGAAGCATCTTGGTTTATAAACTTGCAAAATATGCACTCCTCAGGTTATACTTAACGCTCCTTTTGTATTCTTGTCAATTTGTGTGATCAATAAGGGCTTTCTTTGTGTTTTTTAACTGCCTTAGTATCTGCTCCTGCTTCTATTCTCCCTTTTTCCTGACAATTTTGATCGAAGCTTGTTATCCCTCGACATGGTAGTGTAGTACCACGTTGTTATAGCTATTATGTCCTGGGTCGCTGCTTCTCTATTTTCCCCCTTTACATCGTCCCCGTCCTTCAACGCTCTCCTGCAAATGGGTGTGTGTGCCTGCGGCCGCGTGCACCCCAACCCTGATTTTTGCCTGCTTAGGTCGGAGACACAATGTCCGAGTTCCCCTTGGACCCCCAGCTGGCCAAGATGCTGGTCGCCTCTCCGGAATTCAGGTGCTGGTCACTCCCCCTTAGAGTTGCACGCAGACTTGGTGACTCAGGAGGTCTTGCGCAGAGCATGCAGGGCTGCCATTTAGCCATCCAGAGAGGGCACCGACTGCTTTGCTCACGCACATTAATGTGTGCAACCATCACGTGCATCATCATGGGCACAGGCACTAGGCACGAAATGACCTGGTGCCCGTGTGGGTGGCTAGGGTGGATTGACGCACCTGTTGTGTTAACTCTACCTCAGCGCTGCCTTGCTGCTTGCTAGCTGTTGTGATGGATGCCTGAGAGTTCAGTCGGCAGTGAGGCTACGTGCTCACAGAGCAAGGCATCCTCTCCTGTGGCTACACAAAACTTATCATCAAGGGGGCACTCAAAAACTCTCATGTTTGTGAACACACTAGTGCATGGTGTGCGCATGCCACGGTGTGCACAAACGCTTGCTTTGCCATTTGAAAGGGTGCAACTCCAAAGCAGTGACGTTCCTCCTTCCCGTCTTGCACATGCGTGTCGCCCCCATTATACCTTGCTCAACTTTTTATTCCTTCCCCCTGCGGCTCTTGCGCTAACCATCCGCGTATGCCCTCCGTTTGTGTGTCCCGTGCCTTGTGCCGGTGCCGTTGTCGGTTTCCTTCTCGACCCCCACAGGTGCTCCAACGAAATCCTGTCCATCGCTGCTATGCTGTCCGTGCCTAACGTGTTCACTCGACCACGAGAAGCTACCAAGGCTGCAGACGAGGCCAAGGCTCGCTTCACGCACGTGGATGGCGACCAGGTGCGTGTGGGTGGGTGTGTGAATGTGTGTGTCGTGTTTGTTGGGTTTGGAAGATTTTATGTGTTTGCACGTACGGCATGAATGAATGAATTGTTTCCAAAGACACCCATTGCCTTGGTTTACGAAGACACCCGTTGCCTGGTCACTCCTAGCTCTTTGCTTTTGTTAAGGTAAGCGCTTCATCATAAGTTTAGAGTGGGGCCTCTTAAACACAGTGTCGATGCTGTTTAGCGTGAATCCATAAAACACACAAATTAGAATAAGGCATTCAACTCAGCTTCAGGAACATTGGCTATTTACTCTTTTCCAATCATTATTGATTACAAAAATGACTCGAGGTAGTGGTATTTGCACATGGACAGTTCGCACACATCAGTGAATGACGCACCCATACTCAGATCAATGCATGTGAACAGAACGGTCGCGTGTGCCCAAACAAATATTTAAGCCCATTCATGCCCAATTATGAAATTAATCGGTCCTTAAAAACTCTAGTTGATAAAAGTTTGTCCGCCTAAAACCTTATAAATCCCCTGTTGACCATTATAGTCACGTCCCTCTCGTTCCCTTAAGTGAGCTCTCCATCCTCGCACTCCCACTGTTGGCCGTGCTGAACGTGTTGCCTATGTTTTACTGAGCATGCTCACTTTCACGTTTGCACCTCCACACAGTTGACGATGCTAAACGTGTACCACGCGTACAAAAGTCATGGGGAGGACGCGCAGTGGTGCTACGAGAACTTCCTTAACATGCGAGCGTTGAAGAGTGCAGACAGCGTACGGACGCAGCTGGTGGGTGTGGGCTTGTTTTGCTTCTATTGCCACCCCGCCATGTGTGCGTGCAGAATGTGTGCTTTGCATTAGAAAAAAACAGATGAGAGCAAATCTCACGGATGGTTTAGAGTCTGAGGTCTTCTACAAGGTTGCATTCAAGTCAAATTGGTTTCACGTCAGCGTCGGGCTCGCTCGTTTTGCCCCCAACCTTAGCAACACAGTACAAAACCTGCCCTTTCTCTATTTCCGTCTGAAGGGTGCGTTGTTTAAACCATCCGTGAAGTATATGGGGCGGATCAGCAGTCTCGACCCCTGGTCTGTCCTACTTTCTTTTTGCAGAGCTCGAGAAAAAGAAGACATACCTACTCATTAGAGTGATAAACAGTCACTCCTGCAGCTTAGCTCCACATTCGTGTATTAAGTTCCATATGCCCCTAGCTACCTTTTATTCTGTACGGCTGTCAAAACCTTGTGCTTTTACTGTTCTTGTGATGTTTATGCTCAACACACAGCATTCATTACACAGTCCTCATATATATTTCTGAGCCGGCTTCTTCTGCCCCTTACTTCCCAGGCGCGCGTGTGCCATCGATTGAGTGTGCGTCTAGTGAGCACACCCTTTGAGGACCGGAACTACTACACCAACATCCGCAAGGCCCTGGTGGCAGGCTTCTTCATGCAGGTGACTTGGCTGGGCTAGTTCTGTTTCGTCTGCGTCGTGGGTGGGGTGCGTTAGGTGGAATAAAGAAAATGACGAGTGGTTTGCAGAACCTTAGCATTACCTGTGTACTCCCCAGGTACTTTTTGGCAGGGGTAATTATCAAATCTACGGTCACTTCACGTTAAGCATGTATGGTCCTGCCCTTTATAGAACAAAGTTGTGCTTACCCACAGCTAGGGGGTTCCTGCTGGGTTGTGGGATGACAAGCTTTTAACTGGATTGAAGATTGTTTTACAAGAATGGAAATAAGCTATTGCCTCCTACTTTGAATTGAAAGCACAGGGATCTCTCTCTCTCTCTCTTCTCTCTCTTCTCTCTCTTCTCTCTCTCTCTCTTTCTCTCTCTCTCTCTCTCTCTCTCTCTCTCTCTCTCTCTCTCTCTCTTGCCCGGCTCTCAAACACCACTGTGCCAGCAAAGATCCAAAAACCAGGCAGCGTAAAACTTTGCTCTGCAAATACATACCCGCATGCAGTGCCCATTTAAAGCCTGTACCTTTTTATTAAAGGTGTTTTTTGCAGTTTGGCCAGCTGCCTGTACACTGTGGTGTTTGTTGACCATATATAGGAACATCCACTCCCTTTTTACAGGTTGCCCACTTAGAACGCCAAGGCATGTACCTCACAGTTAAGGACAACCAGCAAGTGCACCTCCACCCCTCCACCTGCTTAGGGCAAAAGCCAGAATGGTGAGTTGAATATCTCGGCTAAGGCATGCCAGGAAGTTGGATGCTGCATGTGCTTCTACCAGTTCTCTGTCTCACGCGTGTGCAGAGAGCGCACAGTCTTGAGACAAAGCTGGTATAATTAGGGTGCGAGGCGACCGCATCATATTATATATTATTGCATAGGTCGTCGCCATGAACAATTCACCCAACCAGTCTCACTTAGCTCTCCACCCAACTCAAAGCCCCCTATTCCTCATCTGAATGCTAATTACATGATGTTATATCCAAATCAATGACATTTGCTGGAAATTTGGCATTCTGGGGGGTTCTGTGGGGCCCGCTGCGTGTTTTGCACCCACTTTGGCAGGAATAAGGTGCATTTCTGAGGTTGCCCCGATCGACCTGTGCTTCAGGATATAAGCATTATAAATGTTATGTAACAATGCTGCAATGTCAGATTTGGGGCAGGGGTACTGGGAATGCTGGCGAGTGGAAGGCTCTCACTCAAGGGACACAGGGGAAAAGAGGAAAAATCTGTCGCTCCATTCCTGCTGCGAGTTTCGGCCCGGTATTTGCTCTCAGAGTTGCGGCCAAATTATATGACTTCGACAAAATTAAATGGGGTCAATCGGTGGCCTGGTTGGTTTTTTGGCTATTTCTTCCCACCTGACATTTGTGCCTTCCCATTCAGTCCATGACCCAACTCACACCAGAGTTGAGGCCAAACAAACAATGATTTATGAATTTCAGAGGGTGCGGATTGGTGGACTGTGTGAAGAATGGTGCCTGTTCTGCCACCTGACATTCGCCCAAATATCTCCCCAGCCTCTGCACCTCTCCCCAACCTTCAAGCACCTGCTGAAAGGAAAAAGATTAGCTATCCAATGCATGTCTCAGGTCACGAAATGATGGAGTGGGTGCAGAGATATGCTTGCGCAAAGTTAAGTGAGACTGTTTCGCTGGCAGGGGGGTGAATTGTTCATGGGGACAACCATTATGCGGACCCCGCATAATATGATTTTTTCAATTGTTCAAATGATGCTCAACGCGCTGCCGACATAAGTTTAACAAATGGCGGGGAAGTCTGGGTTAAAATTTAACTCACCCACATACGGGGATGGGTGTGGGTTTGGGTGTGAGCG
>Ga0307963_1001251_pt1 | contig 19274 bp, 15 predicted proteins | sample OrgLakmetagen594_FD_201829 | JGI IMG/M metagenome (GOLD analysis project Ga0307963, IMG submission 201829) | Saline water microbial communities from Organic Lake, Antarctica - #594 | ecosystem: Environmental > Aquatic > Non-marine Saline and Alkaline > Saline | place: Antarctica: Organic Lake... | reverse complement strand
CTTGTTTTGTTAGGCGTTGGGGTGGGGTGTGTGATGAGGGGTGAGGGTGAAGGCTGTGCTAGCGATTTGGAGGTATGATTAGAAATTATAGGAGTCACAGGCTTTGTTCTTGCTTTGTAAGGCGTTGGGGTGGGGGATGTGATGAGGGGTGAGACTGAAGGCTGTGCACACGGCTGTTCTGCTGGTTGAAAGGGGCGTGGAGAAGCTGCTGCATACGTTTTTTTTGTTAGGGGCGGGCCTGCACTTGTCAATGTGTGGTGTGTCTTTTTTAGTTTCAGGCCTGTCCTTTTGACGTAAGCAAATCAATTCTTGGCGTGGAAGTAGTAAATGGAAAAGCTATGCCTGCATAAGCATTGGGTACGCAAATTAAAATAAGAGTGTGCATGCGTTGTATGGGAAATTGTTTTACTAATGTATATATGTATATGTATATTTTTTTGCTGGGAAGATGTTTAATTAATGTATATGTACATAGTTTTTACTTATTTTACTAATTACTTTAACACACCATGCTCTCAACAGTGTGACTTCCAAGACCACGCACGCACACAACTACGCACGTGTGAGCACAGCAACGTACACGTACCGTACCTGTGCCGACACCCTCACATCTGAAAATGCACAAACAAACAGCTATAATTAAATATACATAGCTATTTGCTCTACGCTTACTCGCGCAGTGGAGCAGTGACAGCAGTGTCTGTCCAACATGTTCAACTGCAAAAGTTATTGCTTGCACCGTACTCTGCAGTGGAGCTGTGATGGCGGTGCCTGCCCATGATGTGCGTGATTTCGAGTTTGCACAAAAGTTTGGAATCACTCCTTTACAGGTGAGTGCCGTCTTTTGCACACATCACAGCCTGCCAGCTGCTGTGCAGTGTGTGAGAGTGCAGCGCAGCATCTTGTTGCTTGCAGTGCAGTGTGTGTGAGTGTAGCGCAGCATCTTGTTGCTTGCAGTGCAGTGTGTGTGAGTGTAGCGCAGCATCTTGTCGCTTGCTGTGCCATAGTACCTGCTTGCCAGTTGCAGCGCTGTTTAATCAAACGTGGAGGACTCCTTTTGGGTAGCATTCAATTGTGTGTGTGTGTGTGTGGTGTCACCCACGCATCACAACGTCTGTGTGCTGTGTAGCACAGGGCCTGCTAGGAGTGACTTTGGCTCTCTGCGTGTGCCAATGTGCCAATGGCTTATCGGCAGCAATTTCTGACAGCAAGCTCATTCATCCTGTGTCACTGAAACATGTTGAAAAAAAGGGGCAATGGTGAATTTGAAAGCCCTGATATGTTCAGACTGTGGTGAGATTATAGTTACCCTCGAACACACACACACATACACATCCACACACACGCAAACACGTGCGCGCCTGAACTTGTGCTTCCGTTTCAGGTGGTGGGCCCCTCTAACAGTGCTGCTGACACCCAGCTGCCACTGACCGAAACTGGTGTGGCCATGAACTCCGGCTCAGCATCTTCAGGCCTTGACTTGAATGGACTTCCCACAGGGGAGGCCAAAGTAAAGGTAGGGAAGTGCATACATACGTACACGTACGTACACACTCGCACACACACACACACAAATTTAACACAATGTGCATTTAATACCTTACCTCCCCTAATTTACGCATTTGTACCTTGCTGGGTCGGTCCTTGTGCAGGAGAGAATTGCCGTGGTTGTGGTGTTAGGTGCCAAAGTGGCTAATTGTGTACAAGCATGCCATTCAGGGGATTCTCTCTGCGGTTTTTGCTCTCTTCTTGAAACGTTACAATTTTGGCACTTCTGAGCAGTCGTTTGGTAAGGACACATAGATTGTGGGCTGTCATCTAAATAAATACCACACGAATGAACGCAAACACGTATGGCCCCCATGGATTCACAACCATTAATTTTGCTGAATAACTCAGCAACAAGAGGCTTGGTGTAACACAGTTATAAATCTACTTTTCATGACCCAACCCTTGGCTTGAACATCAATTGCCTCACAGCACCAAGCATAGTCACTGAAGCTTGCACGGACAGGCAGGAAACCCAGACTAATTGGTTATATTATAAAATATGCCCATGAGCCTTGTGCACTATGAAGCCAGCAACCACAGGCGCAGCATCAACACGAAACAATGCAGGCACGCCTGAACACGAAACCGAAAACATTCTTAGCTCAACATTTGCAGCTTCTCTCCCCTTTCCTTGAGTTACTTTGCGCTGGTAGCCAGAGCTATCTCCAGCAATGCAACATTGTCACCTAAATCGACCCTCTGTGTACCCCTTGCAAATAAACCGACCCTCTGTATCAATTGACCCCTTAGGAATTAATTGACCTTCTTTACCCCTTGCATAACGTACAATCCACACGCCACAGGTCATTGCCTGGCTTGAGGACCAAGGTCTAGGCAAGAAGCAAGTCAACTACAAGCTTAGAGATTGGCTGTTTGCGCGCCAAAGGTGGGAGAGCAGTGTGCACTCCTGACAGGTCCTCTGACTGTTTTGGTGTGCAAATGCCCTTTGCTTCCTTTCATCCTGGTAAAGTTTTATTGCTGTTTCTTCCAAAGCGTGCTGTCCTTCTCTGTTTCATGCTTGTCCCCCAATCACATCATTTGGGGTTCGAAACTGCTTCCTTCCGCCCTGGTAATGTTTCCTTGCTGCGTTACACAGAATGCTGTTTCTCACAGCGTGCTGTCTTTCTCTTGTTATTGTCCCCCAATCACATCATTTGAAATTCAAAACCTTGGCAGTGCTCCAATCAACAACATAGGGTTTAGTATCGGCATGGCAATGACAGAGACGCATATCAGGCAGAAATGGTGTAAACACGTGTTTGTGTTTTCAATAACGCAGAAGAGTCCAGCTTATGTGGCGCAAAAACGGTCAAATTTTGACTCTCTTAAGAACCAGATTCACAGATGCTTCAGATTATGTATAAAAATGTCATGGAAGGGTACTTACTTAAAGCCGACTACCCAGACATGTGATTGACCCCAGATTTATCCCACTCACTTTTTAGAATAAGAAATAGCAATTTAATTAATAAAAAGATCCCTGCTTGCCCTTTAATGTAATGAACACACGAATTACATCAAAAGAGGAGCATCTTCAGTGTCATCTCTCCTGATTTCTACATCCTTTATTTATACATGCCGTTGGATTTTACCCTTTCCCTCTTGTGTTTCTATTAAGAGTAAAACCAGCCATTGCAATCCTGTTGCCGCTACCCTACGCCCTGACGGCTGCAAAAAGCTTCTGCAACCGTGCACCTTACCTCTCCTTGTCAAACCTCCCTGCTGACCAACAAACCAAGGCGTTCTCCAGTTGTTAGGACAGTGGCAAAATGTTACAAGTACCTCCTTGTCAGGCCTTGCCTTCGCCTCATATGCTAGGACATGTGTGTGTGTGTGTGTGTGTGTGTGTTGACGGCTCCAAAAGCTGTTAACTGACGAACCAAGGCGCTTTCCGCTTGCTACTACATACAGTTACAGGCTCCAAAAATCTGTTGACCGGCAAGCCATGGCGCGTTCCACTTGCTACGACGTACAGTGACAGAATGTTACAAGTCCCACATTTCAAAGCTGTTCTTGCCTTCATCCTGAGAGGACTCAAAAAAGCTTCCCAGTTATCTACCTTGGCACTTTGTGCCAAGCAGTTCTCGCTGCAAGTGCTTTTAAATTGGGCAAGCCTCAATTCTTCTCACACCTTCTAAGGGCTCCCAAAATTACTATTTAACATTACCCCTGCCTAATCATCCTCCTTGCACACACACCCTCAGGTATTGGGGCGAGCCGTTTCCTCTCATATATCCAGAGGGCTCGGAAACTGCAGTGGCCCTGCCAGAGTCGTCCTTGCCACTGGAGCTGCCTGAGACAGAGCAGTTCAAGCCCAGGTAGGGGCAGCTGCGTCAGGGCCTGTGCAGAGCATCATTGTTGTGGTTTTAAGTCCTATGTGTAACCAGAGTTGGCATTGCCCCTCCTGAGATAGAGCGCTTCAAGCCCAGGTAGGGTCTGCAGCCTGATGGCATGTGCAGAGCATTGGTTTTGCTGTGTAAGATCCTTGTGCATTTTGGAGTAGGCATTGCCACTCCTGAAGCGGAGGGCTTCAAGCCCAAGTAGGGTCTGCGACATCAGGGTGTGTGCAGACCATCAGAACAATTGATCCAGGAGGGGATGGTTGCAAGCGGGGTCTCTAGGGTACCAATGTGTGTGGATGTGTTCATGTATGATTTAGAGAGAACTCAGAGGTAGATCTCCGTCAGAGTAAGCTGAACTGCCCTGCCAAGCTCTGTTTAAGTTATGCAAGAAGGCATACACACATATTGGAACCCTAAAGACCCCGCTTGCGACCACCCTCCCCTGAACCTACACTATAGACGCTGTCAACCAGATGCAGATGTGCACCTTGATTGAACGCAATGAGACACGCAAGCACACAAACATGCACGCATGCACACGCATATACACACACATTGGTCCCTTGGAAAGCCTGCTTGCAAGCCTCCCCTCCTTGCAAACCTCCCCCCCTGGATCGACGCCACAGACCTTCTCGTGAGGCAAAAACAGTACACTGAACACACACACACACTTATACACACATACACACAGAGTGGCACCTTGGAAAGCCCGCCTGCAACCATCCCTTCCTGGATTAACACCACAGACTTTGTCGTGAGGCAAAAAAATTCGATTAAACACACACATACACGCACACATATAAACACACACACACATACGTACACACAGCGGTACCTTGGAAAGCCCACTTGCAACCATCCCCTCCTGGATCAACACCACAGACCCCGCCACAGGAAAGCCCGCACGCAGGGAAACGAGCACCATGCCACAATGGGCTGGGTCGTGCTGGTAGGTTGCGGAAACAGCAGTGTTTGCAGGAGTGAGTGAGTCGAATAGGAAATGCCAGTACTGGTAGAGACAAGTGTCATGCAGCAATGGGCAGGCTCGTGGGTTGAGCTGGTGTGCTGGTGTGTGCTGGTGTGCTGGTGTGTGTGCTGGTGTGTGCTGGTGTGTGCTGGTGTGTCGTGTCGTGACAAGCAGCGTTGGGTTTTACAAATGGTGTGAGGAAGAGTGTTGAGTGTTTTTATAACTGGTGTGAGGAAGACTATGACCTATGAGTGCTTTAGAAATGGTGTGAGAAAGACTATGAGTGTTGGGGGTGGGGCACTTTTTGAGTCTTGGTACACATGAGCGGGCAAGCTAAAACACAGCCAAGGTCAGTCTGAGTGCCAACTTAGCGGTCTAACGCCACCCCAAAGTCATTGATTGGCTGTTGGGGGGATAAAAGTATGGAAAAAGAGTCTTCCTGTGCTTCTTATACCCCACAGGCTTCAAACGACACAAGCACACATACACACATGTACACACACACACACCCTCGCGTGTCTCTGCTTGCTCCCGCAGGTACTACTTGCGGTTCATAGACCCCACCAACACCGACTACCTAATTGACCCTGTGAAAGAGAAGTACTGGATGCCCGTGGACTTATACGTGGGCGGGGCAGAGCATGCAGTGCTGCACTTGTTGTACGCCCGCTTCTGGCACAAGGTGAGTACACATATTTGTTGCGTGGCCGCCTCTGGTTTGAAGACTATCAGTTGTGTGAACAAAGTATTGGCATGAGTGCACACGTTTGCATGCCCGCTTCTGGCATGAGGTGGGTGCGACATTGTTGCGTGACCAGTGTGTGTGGTGTAAGCAAGCCACTAACTAGCAAGAGGTGCACACGCATCTGTTTTTGTACATTTCGTTCTGACGTAATGTGAGTACGTAATTGTTGCGTGGCCGTCTCTGGCTTGAAGGCTGTCAGTTGCGTGAACAAAGCACAGGCAATTGTTTTGTATGATGTATGATGCTTCTGACATAATGTGAGTAAGTAGTTGTTGCGTGACCGCCTCTGGCGTCTGAAGAGTGTCAGTTCTGTGAACAAAGCACTGTGGCTATGGAAACGTGGATATTTAAAACTGATTCCTGTGACCTGGGCAAGTGCTTGCTCACATATTATTAGTTCTTCCCCTGTGTGTAGCAGGCACTAGGCCACAAATAAATGTTCAACGTGTTTGTGTATGCTCCTATTTATGTTAACAAGGGTCTTGCTCATCCACACACGTGCTTGCTTCACTATTGTAGCTGCATGTGTGAACCTGGATTCCTACATCTTTAGAGACGTTGGTCTAGGTTGGCTCTCACACACGTACATACAACCTCACACAAAACCCCAGGTGCTGTATGATTTAGGCGTGGTGAGCACCAAGGAGCCTTTCGGACGACTAGTGAGCCAAGGCATGATTCTGGGAGAAGTGGAGTTCACTGTGCACAGGTACGCATATACACGTGCGCGTATACACACACACACTTCTTATTGTGCTGCTCATTAGGCCATCGCACACGCTTGACCAATGCGGCGTGCTTAACACAGTTGTGTGCGCTTGCGTACCGTGACCTATGCAGGCGTGTGCACACAGGAAGTACACAGGCTGCACACACGCACACGCGCGCACACGGGCACACACACACATGTATACTCTTACACACTCAGATACACACAAGCTGAATTGCATAAAAATTAATGGGTTGCACGTTACACCCTTATACCTCTTACATTATACATGTCGGTTGTTCTCCTAGGGAATCTGGTGTGAAACAGGCTTCTCACTGTTTCTCTTCTTTTCAGCTCCAGCTGTGCCTGTGGTCCATGATAAGAGGGCAACACACACATGCCTGCATGCAACACACTGCTGTGCGTGTTGACACTGTGTGCAGGGATGGACCTGGAGGGGCCTGCTGTGATGAACGAGCACCAGGGGCAGTGGCAGAGAGGGTGGCAGAGGCTGATGTGGACCGACAAGGAGATGGGTGGGTGGTGTGCGGGTGTGTGCATTGTGTGTGTACGTGTGTGTGACCCATGATTTTGCTAGGCTTCTGCAGCCCCATGATGGGGCCCTCATCTAAATCATTCCTGTTCTCGATCTTTTGTGTCTGGCGTGTACGTATGCACATTAACATTGGCTGTAGCATTGACAGCTCAACCAATCTTGTGCGTGCTTGCTTGCAGGTATGTGCTCAAATCCGACCCTAGTGTGCGCGTGAACGCACGTGCTCATAAGATGTCAAAGTCACGCGGTAACGTGGTAAGCTGGCATGCTGTTATCCAGGGTACATGTGCACCTCCCTGCATGTAGCTGTGAATGCAAGGCTTGCACTGTGCTAGTTGTGCGCGTGAATGCGTGCGCACATCAGACAGTTTGGACGTGCATACCGACAGGGGTGGTTTTCTTTGTGTAGTGTATGTATATTGAGAGCGTATATACATAAGATAGTTTGGATGTGCATTCTAACAGGGGTGGTTTTCTCTATGTAGTGTACATTCATATACATTACATAGTTTGGATGTGCGTGCTAACAGGGGTGGGTTTCTTTATGCAGTGTATATTGAAAGAAATACCTGAATGCACAAACTTCACCACTTGGACGAATCAGAGTTAATATCACACGGTAGAGGGTGCGCGTGCGCGTGTGTGCATGTGTGTGCATGTGTGTGCATGTGTGTGTGTGTGCGCGCGCGTGTGCATGTGTGTGTGCGCGTGTGTGAGCATTGCTATCTTTATGGAGGGGAGAGGCAACCTGGCAGCAGAGTTGCGACTCCTCCAGAGCACTGTGTGCGCAAAATGCGTAGAGTGTGTACACGTGCTCTTTCAAATGCATTGGACGAAGAATATGTCTGTGACTCCTTCCGTGCACTGTGTGTGCAAAGTGTGTAGAGTGTGTACACGTGCTCTTTCAAATGCATTTGGACTGGAAATATGTCTGTGACTTCTTCAGAGCACTGTGTGTGCAAAGTGTGTAGAGTGTGTACGTGCTCTTTCAAATGCATTTGGACTGAGAATATGCAAGGGCATAGGAGGCATAAGTTACATGCTTTGGGATGTCATGCAGCCAGTGGCGTATAACAGACACAATTTATTTGTGTGCACCCTTGCAGATCAACCCAGATGATGTGGTGCTGCAGGCCACAGGCGACCCACTTTGAAACTGTGTGCGCCCTTGCAGATTAACCCAGATAATGTGGTGCTGCAGACCAGAGGCAACCCACGTTCAAACTGTGTGCGCCCTTGCAGATCAACCCAGATGACGTGGTGCTGCAATACGGGGGCGACTCGCTTCGCTTGTATGAGATGTTCATGGGGCCCCTGAGAGAAACTAAGGTGTGTCCACTATGGTGTGTTTGTGGTGGAGAAGATTAACGGTACCCGGTACCAAAGTGGCTCCTTTTCCTAATTAATGTGGGGAGTGGTTTTCACTGTCTGTTTTCATGGAGGAAAAATAAAGCACAGAAAAATGATGCAGGCAGTGACTCTTCTCTCCACATGAGACAAGAAACAGAAGCCTGAGGTCAAAGTATGTGTTAGGGTCAATAAGGATGTAGGACGTGTTTAACTGTATTAATAATTGGGGCTCCTTCCAAAATTGGAAAATTCTGTGTGTATTCCATTTATATGGACCTGGCCAACCCTAGATATGTTCATGTATGTTTGCTTCTCCCGTGCGTGAATCGTGTGAACACAATTGTTGCCTTTCGTGGTGTGTCCGTTGTGGGTTCACTTCCATACCACAGCAGTGATAGACACATAGAACTAGCATGAGAAGTGGGCTGCAATTATGGTGCACTCTGATGAGGCAGTGTACTTTTGAGCAGAGGCATTTTTAGCAATTTTTTCCAGGGTGCAGCAAGCTATGCAAAAGAAAGGGAGCAGCAGCAGGGCATGGCCCCTCTTAGAGTTGGGCTTGTTTCTAAGTAAGAGTACAAATGCTATCCACAATAGGTATTTGATTTGAGCAGATTGTGCAGTTTCGATTGAAGCGGCGTTTAAGGTTTAAGGACGCCTCACGCTAGGCCTACGACTTACCTTGTTTGACATGCATGCAAGCACACAGACACTTAGCACACACATGCACATGCAACACACAAACGCATATGCACACATATGCACACGCAACTCACGCACACGCAACAAACATATCCAATTGCACACACGCACACGCAACACACACACACGCATGTACACACGAGCGCTTAGGTTTGGAACACACGAGGCGTAGAAGGGGTGCACCGTTTCTTGGCACGTGCGTGGCGTGCCTTTGAGGGAGGTCTCAGTGATGAGCAGCCTACCAAGGATCAAATGCGCACACTGCACACCGCCATCAAAAAGGTAGGTTGATTAGACTGCCGTCAAAGGACTAGGCAATACAAGACTGCTTAGCATGATAGACATGTGGTAGGCTTTGCAGTTATATGACGGTTAAAGACTGGGAACCATGCACGCTGCACGCGGTCATTTACTAGTTTTGTAAGTGCTGCTGCTTTTCTGGCACTGCATCACGTTCAGGCGACCAACAAGACAGGTTTTGCGCAGCATTGAACACCGCCTTGCAAGCAGGCAAGCACCTGATCGGCTTTGATACTGATATTGCCTCTCTGTTGGAACGCGCAGACTGCTACCACCATATATATATATATATATATTGCTTTGATACTGATATTGCCTCTCTGTTGGAACGCGCAGACTGCTACCACCATCGATGCTCATTAATCCAGAGCACCTGATGAATGAGATGCTCATTTAACCACGCTTTGATACTGATATTGCCTCTCTGTTGGAACGCGCAGACTGCTACCACCATCGATGCTCATTTATCCAGAGCACCTGATGAATGAGATGCTCATACATCCACGCTTTGATACTGATATTGCCTCTCTGTTGGAACGTGCAGACTGCTACCACCATCGATGCTCATTAATCCAGAGCACCTGATGAATGGGATGCTCATACATCCACGCTTTGATACTGATATTGCCTCTCTGTTGGAACGCGCAGACTGCTACCACCATCGATGCTCATTATTCCAGAGCACCTGATGAATGGGATGCTCATACATCCACGCTTTGATACTGACATTGCCTCTTTGTTGGAACGCGCAGACTGCTACCACCATCGATGCTCATTATTCCAGAGCACCTGATGAATGAGATGCTCATACATCCACGCTTTGATACTGACATTGCCTCTTTGTTGAAACGCGCAGACTGCTACCACCATCGATGCTCATTAATCCAGAGCACCCGATGAATGAGATGCTCATATATATGTATATGTATATTGCTTTGATACTGATATTGCCTCTCTGTTGGAACGCACAGATCTGCTACTACCACACGGTACGACGCAGCTCCGCCTCTGCAGTGGCACCTGTTGGCTTGAAAAGTTGGACGAAGAAAATGATTGAAACTACGAGCAGTGAAATCATTCTTGATGCCCTGCTGCTGACCTTTGGTATCCTTTAGGCTACTCCAATCTGGGGATGCGCAGGTCGCCACTAAATGCGCTAAATGAGAAGGTCGCCACTAAATGCGTTAAATGCGGAGGTTGCCACTAAATGCACTAAATGCGCAGGTTGCCACTAAATGCACTAAATGTGTAAATCGCCACTAAATGCACTAGATGCGCAGGTCGCCACGAAATGCGCTAAATGCGCAGGTCACCACTGAATGCGCTGAATGTGCAGGTCACCACTGAATGCGCTAAATGCACAGGTTGCCACTGACTTTTTGGCTACTCCTCTCCAATTTGGGAATGCGCAGGTCACCATTGAGACGGATGAGATGCGCTTCAACACCGCCATTGCAGGCATGATGGAGTTCATGAATGCCGTGTACAAATGGCCCAACCGCCCTCGAGCTGCTCTTGAGCCGTTTGTGCTGCTGCTGGTGAGAGAGAGGTTGCGTGTGTGTATGTGTGTGTGTGAGAGAGATAGTGTGCGCATTTGTGAGAGCGTGCATGTCTGTTTTGGGACTCAGACCTAGAGTGCATGCACATGTTTGTGTGTGTGTCAAACAAGGACGTGCGTGTGCTTGCACACAACCTGGACAGCTACTGAAGAAGCACTAGGCACAGGAATGGCATGCTTCCGCAGCTGTTCATCAAACTATTTTTATGCATGTCGACGCAGCCTGATTGTAAGCTTTGCACTACACCCAAAGGTGGGTATAGCGGCAGCATCACGCCACCACTGTAAAGTTCATTAAGATCTACTTTGTAGCCTTTGTGGCCGGTGTAATTTAATAACTGTGTTTACAATCAGTTTGATTGATTTAAATAAGTCATACTATATTTCTACAGTGCAGACTATAAAACTATTACTTAAATCTAAGAGCTCATGTGCAAAGCCCAGCTGGGCTGTTAAAGTTTAAATAAATGAAAAAAAAATAATAAATAATAACCGTACAGTAAGGAATGAACAGACAAGTGTAAGCACGCAAGCAATGTTGCGCCTCGACCTAATGTGCATGCATCAGACAGGTGCAACTCACAAAAGGAGTTTGACATGCACATTCTTGATTGACACACACACAATTGTCCTGAGATCTTGTTCCCAAGCCACAGGGGTAAAACATGCAGCCAGTGAGTAGCATGATTGCACCAAACACCTTATTGTGTATTCACACAAATACATGCAAGTGCAGGCATACATTGTACGGGCGCCATGCATGCCCCGCATGGCGCACATAACAAGTGCGCACAAACACTCATTCGCTAGACACCACACGCTCCTCACATGGCAGACACAACACGCGCACACGTCAAAACACATTTCCCCAGGCACCAAATGCACCTCACACAGCAGACACAACACGCGCACACGTCATCACACATTTCCCCAGGCACCATACGCACCTCACATAGCTGAGGAGTTTTGGTCGAAGCTGGGGCACCCAGAGAGTTTGACATACGCACCCTGGCCCCAGTACGATGAAGCGCTGCTGGTTCAGGTGGGGGGGGGGTGGCCTCAGAATGAGTAATGTACAATCACATAATACAATTCGCTGGATCTCATGTGACGCACGTGCACTCACGCACATTCACAAATGAACTTGTGTTCTTCTAGCGACAATGTAGCATGCATAGGCCGTGCAGTGCAGGGGGGGGAGTGCAAACAAAGCACAGAGGGGCAATGGCGTTTGCAGGTGTGCAAACTAAAAACCACGTATTCAGACAACAGATGGGAATAGGTGTTGAGGAGGGGGCCTGATACACTTATAACCAGGCGTGCAGCAAGACGTGACAATTATAACGGTGGTCTGGAAGAGCACGCATCGCTTGCACACACACACATACACACACACACACTCTCTCACACACACACATACACACACACGCACACGCACACACACACACTTATGCACACAAATATGTATGCACAAACACATGCGCATGCTCATACATACAAACAGGATGTGGTGAAGCTCCCCATCCAGATCAACGGTAAAGTGCGTGCCACGCTGGAGGTGCAACGTGACATCGTGCAGGAAGACGCTGTGCAGGCAAGTTCAGTGCTGCAACACTTGCAGGGGTCATGATTCTATACGGACATGCATCTGCGTGCGTGCACCAGGGGAAAACTCAAGAAGGAACTAGGAGCCACTGCTTGCATGTAACGAGACGGCGCACTTGTTACCACCACGGCCTTTCACCAATGCACCTGCCTGCGCTCCGTAGGCCATGAGCCTTGCACCTCCTACCTCTGTGTGTAGCCATGCATACTACAACTAGAACTCTTCACGACTCTGGTCACCTGCCTGCGCTCCATGAGCCATGAGCCATACGCCTCCTCCTTGTGTGCATTGCATTGTAGTCTATAAGACTTCCAACTCCAACTCGGGCACCTGCCTGCGCTCCATTAGCCATAAGCCATGCAATATTATACCCTCAGTGTAAATCACACGTTCTACATTCTTACACGAGGCTGTGCCACAACTGCCTGTGCTCCAAGAGCTACAAGCCACTTGATGACCTGTGTGCGACGTCACGCATTCTATAACGGTACACAATGCCGTGCATCTCGCCCGCCTGTGCATAAACCACGCATTCTACAATTGTATACGACGCTGTGCAACTGCCTACGCTCCAAAAGCTACAAACCACGTGCTGACCTGTGTGTGACGTCACGCATTCTTTAACGGTACACAATGATGAGCACCTGCGCTTCAAAGCTTCAAGCCACGTGCTGACCTGTGCGTTGCGTATGAAAAAAGGTACACAGTACACAACGCTGCGCACCTGCCTGTGCATATCAATATATCAATCCATGCACCTACATGTTAAGAAACGCATGCAAACTCTTTCGCTGCCCTCAAACAAATGCAGGCTGCCCTCGCTGCGCCAAACGTGGCAAAGTACACAGACAGCAAGACTGTGAAAAAGGTCATTTTTGTGCCGTCAAAAATCCTCAACCTCATAGTGGGTTGAACGCCAATCCCTTTCTTAAGAGTCTGAGTGGGTTGAACACCAATCCCTTCCTAAAGAGTCTGAGTGGGTTGAATGTTGTGGGCAGGCTGAGAGCGTACGTATGCTTTCAGTCTCCAAGGAGCACCAGGCTTGCTTGGTCTATGCTCGATCAAGACCTTAATAGGTAGTGTAATCACTCTAGATCCTCCTAGGTATCAGCATTTTATTAGCACAGACAGACACGGATAGATCCTGCTCCTAGATTAGAAACCCCTGCCAGATTTGCTTGTGGAGCCCCTTGCACTTCCTAGGAATTAGAAAAAAAGAAAACATATAGTGTAAACACCAGCGGCGTAGATTTTAATCTCGAAGGTTGTTTTTTGTTTTGTGTTTTGCACCACCGAATGGATGCAGAATCATACAACATCTCACCTGGAGTGCACTTGCTGTCTTGTGTGCGTACCTTGCTCTATACACTTCAATTTTGCCATGGAGTGAGCATGTTGTGCTATTTTGCCGCATAACAATTCTTCACACGTCTAGAACAAGCTGTTGAACTTGTTTGCTACCGTTCGACTGGGTCGCATGGCGTGCTGTGTGTTGTCTTGACACTAATTATGAAGCCTGAGCACTCTTTCTGTCGTTGTATCTATTAAAGGTTGTATCTATTTTAATTCTCCCTCTACAGCCTATGTATTCCTTATATGAGGGGCTGTAAGAGCGCTCGTAGTGTGTAGAGGTATTACAGGAAACAAATGCGTGTTTAAGGGCAAGAATAATTGATCCTTTTAGGTGCTTGAGCCTGAGGGGCAACTGGAGGGGAGTAGGCAAGGGTAGCACCTGCCGTTGATTGCATTTGTTCGTCTGGTTGCAAAGCTGCAAGAAACCACAAGACACAATTAAGGTGGCCAAAAAAGACATCTGATATAAAGTCCTTGAGTCAGACCTAGGCCTTAACAGGCTTGCAGGATTTTTGAGCAACTTGTTGGATCAAAAAAGCTCACTGTTGCAGCAAAATATAAGGTAAGGTAAGGTACATTACTAAAATTTGCCTCCCAGCAAAGTATAAGACTTGGCAATTTCCAAAATACTTAGTCTGAAGTCCAAGAACTGCCAGCAGTAGTGCTGAAGAATCTCAGTGCTGCCAACTCGTTTTTTGCTCACACAAGCCAGAGCCCCACAAAAGTGCTTTATAAGTCCGAGCCCCGCCAAGTTCCCTAATACGAAACTTAATACAAGCTTCAACCACCTTCTGCGACACCGCTGTATTAACAAATTAGGTACCAGCATCGTCTTCGCTCCTCCTAATCCAATTCCATACATCCAAAATCTGGCAATGCGGCTTGCCAGATTTGGTGTGACGAAGCCAATCGGGCTAGAAGCATTTACTCTATCCAGTGACTCGTCAATCTTTTGCCCAATTGTGTCCTTTGCGTTCTGAGATCTCCTCGTGTTAACAAAGTTGGTTTTTGACTGTGCAGCATCTCTGTGTTGTTCTTAAGCGCCTTTTGGCAGCTCTGAGCTTAGCTCCTCTAGTTGTTCACGTGAAGGCGGTGCTGGAGGCGCATGTGGAAGTGGCCTGCACAAGACCGAGCACGTGTTTTGTGCTGTCAAGCGGAGCCAGGACCGTGTTACACATTCATCACGTGTATGCTTGTATGTGCAGGAAATCTTCCAACGGCCTCTAACTGCCATCTCATTTTGATGCACTTTTTAGCAAACTACACAGTAACATGAAGTGGTACACGTTGCTGTGCGTTAAACAAGTGTACGAATAATATATAATAATAATAATAATAATAATAGTATTATTGTGCTCGAATAACAATTTGCTACTTTCCGAGATCTTCTAAGTTGATGTAACTTCTGCATGGAATCCTCCTGGTTCCTACTTAATAGGCACAGAGGAAATTGTCACCCTGCCTGGGAGCCAGAGGAAACAAAATGGCGCAAGGTGTGTACTACACTGCAATTGATATTGCTTGTGATCAGATGCGCACACACACACACACACACACACACAATACACACAGACACACACACACAAAACACACACAGACACACACGCACACACATAGACACACACGCGCACACACACACACACACACGCACACACACACACACACACACACACACGCACACACACACGCGCACATACACACACTTGCACACACACAGAAGCACACACACACACACAAAAACACACGCATATAAGTATGTGTAAGCAAAAGGGCGCACTGCACGCAGCAAATGTTATCGATTGCACACACATTCAATACGATAAAGCTTGGGCCTTTTGCGACATGGAGACTGAAGCGCACAGCCTCGCAAACTTGCGCAGGAGGAGTATGTGGAGGAGCTGCAGATGCATATAAGGCCTCCTACAGCAAATCGGCACCGCATCACACCCTCCGCAGAGAGTGCAGAAGACAAAGAGGTATACACAAGATGCTCAAGGCGACGAGTGCCTCAAAGCCTTGTTCGCTCATGGATGGCAAAGGGTATGCTGTATTAAAGATATCCGCTGCAAGGCACATCAGTATCTTGCACATGGATGGTACACATTTTCACGCACACGTTCAAGCGTGAGCACACACTCAGGCACAACAACAGACACACATGCACACACAAGCGTATGTGCACACCTTCCTTACCCACGTTCACTTCAAGCGTGCAGGTATGCAGATGCACCATTCGCAGATACAAATAACAAATCAAGCACGAACACAAGCTCACAACACGATACACAGTACACAATTCTAAACGCCTCGTGCAGAAAGCACTGCGCTTGGCGATTGACCATGAAAAGGAGCAGCTCAAGGCACAGAAAGCACACAGGTCTCATCCACCTTGGACGCAAGGCCACATGCCGGTGAATGATGATGCGTGCAATTTGGTCACCACACAAGTATCTACCCTGAACTGCGCCAAGCTGGTGACCACAAACAACACCGCCCTGGTTGTGCTCACGTTGTCCTTCAAGTGGTGCTTGGATCTGCATAAGCAGCTGCAAAGCCTGACCCTGCAGAGTCCGGGACTGGAATCTTTGAGGTGGGCGGGTAGTATAGGACTAATGTTGTGTGTGTGTGTGTGTGTGTGTGTGTGTTTGCGTGCGTAGGGGTGTCGCTTCTCTCTAGTATGCGTATTATGTCAGAGGGGGCTGACTGAGCCAAAAAAAAGGGACTTTTTAAAATGTGAATTGAGCACGTGCGCCCTAAGTTGCTATGTTTAAGCTTAGCATTCAGAGGCAGGCGTGCTCTAAATTTGTATTTGCACCTAAGCTTGAACATAGCAACTTAGGGCGCACGTGTCTGATTTTCCGTGGCGTGGACCCCAATTTTCACCACAAAATCTTCACAGCAGATCACCCACTCCACCAAATGGCACACTTTTGTATGGTATGGTGTTGTTGTAATAAACAAATATGATTGCAAAAAAAATTAAGTGAAAAGATGAAGTGCGTGGTGATGTGGCTCAACATGTGCTGTTTTATCATAAAAGGCACCAAATTAGGGTTTGGGCAGTCAAGGTGGGCTTCAACCCCCATCAAGTTGCGCACACTGTGACTTACATGGATATAAGCACATCCTCGTGCAGCTTACAATATCAGCTTTCAATTAAAGCCAGAATGGTGTCAGTTGGCTGAGTGGGCAGTAAATGGCTGGATTCAGAGTGCAGAAAGGGCACATATTTGGACATTTCCCCAGTCAGCCCCCTCTGGTATTATGTGGGTTAAGGTGGGTCACAAAGTTAACTCAAGATTTTTCTTTTTAAGATAGCAGACGTGGCGTTCACACAGGCACTTGAAACGTAGAGAGCACATCATTTTTTTGTAATTAGATCGTGAATTGGGCCGGCCTGTGCAAGCAGCGAAGCATAGCGTGTACATCGAAAAGTTCAATCAAACCATGGACTTAGGGCTGAAGAGGAGCTAGAAGAGCTTTCGCACATCTATGCGATTGGTGATACCAGTCTCAGAATGTAACAAAGGGGGCTTTAACAACCTTAACTTGTTCAGTGAGCTAAACACGTAATCTTCATTTTCCTGTTGCACGCAAGCAAACGGCATCAACGCATTGTATGCACACATCTACATACATAGATACACATACACACATACACATACACACATATGTACTAACACACACTCGCACACACGCATACACACTAACGTGCATGCACAAGTATATACGTATAATGCACAAGCGCACAATCACACACACGTGCGTACACGCGCACAGTTACAAAATACACACATACACGCACCCACACACACGCGCGTACACGCGCACACTTACAAAATGCACACATGCACGCACCCACCCACATACAGTATTGCTGTGACAGAGCCAAACGATGGACGTTGGGAGCAGCAGCTTTCCCTGTCGCTAGCAGATGCAGAGAGTGTGTGGTTCCCGTCCCTCAACCTGCTGTCGCTGACGGCGATACCTATGCAGAGGATAAGGATCAGTGGAAGCTCCATGCCAAGGCTCGAGTAAGCGCTCCTTGCCTTTGTTAGGCTCTTCAGTTGTCCCAAACCTCAAAAGTGATGATCTGACAGACTGAATCGTTTGCTACGACCTACCCTTTCTCAGTTGACCTTGACACCCTACACCCTACCTTTCTCACTTGACCTTGACACCCTACACCCTACCCTTTCTCACTTGACCTTCACACCCTACACCCTACCCTTTCTCACTTGACCTTCACACCCTACACCCTACCCTTTCTCACTTGACCTTCACACCCTACACCCTACCCTTTCTCACTTGACCTTTCTCACTTGACCTTGACACGAATGAATGTGGACTTGAAGTCCCTGTGCCATAAGTTATGGCCCATAACACAATCGGTGATCTGACAGACTGAATCGTTTGCTACGCCTGACCCTTTCTCACTTGACCTGGACACGAATGAATGTGGACTCGAAGTTTCTGTGCCATAACACAATGGCTCATTGAAGGCGGAAGCCTCCACACTTACAAAGTATAAAATACATTGACTGTGTCTTTTATTTGTCTGTGTGCTCTCTAATTTTAAGCAGCCAGCGATGTGAGTCGTGGCTTGTGCGAGGCCTCCACACTTGCAAAATACATTTGACCGTGTCTGTTATTTGTCTATTTATACTTTGACTTATAGCAGCCGATGTGAACAGTGGCTTGTGTGCCTGTAAAGAGTCATGCTCCAAAACCTATTGTGTGGCCCTGCCTATGAATTCACAACTGCAGGCATCTGGCTGTATCCAACACCGGGTTCCTGCTGCAGCGGCCTGCACACATTATTTTGGAGATCGGCCCGTTTGCGGACCTGAAAATTCTAGAGGTGCTTGTGTGGTTGTCAATATCTGTGCGACTATCTGTATAAATGTTGTACGCAGAGCCTTGTATAAATATTTGAGTGAGTAGACATTGTCTGTTTGGGTGTGCTGCAAATCTCAAGCATGAAGCAAGATTCTTATCTGTGCCCTTGATTACTGCGCCCCGACCGTGCTTCACACTGCATGATCAATTCAGAGAAAGATTCCAGGATTCATTTGTTAAGCAACGCAAATCTGGTCCGTTACATACATCACCACGTAGATATACGCATACATTAACACCACATACACCAGCACCAAGCACATCATCATCACGTGCATCAACGTAATATACATCAATGCCAAACCTATGCGTGTGCGCTTGTTGCTTTGCAGGTAAAGGAAATCGCAGTCAGGGACCAGCCCATGGACTTAGGGGCCTTAGCAAGTTGTTCACCAAAATTAAGGACGCTGGCCGTCAGCGAATTTTGGGGGGTGGGTGCCTGGCTTAGCTCCTTTGCGTTTTTAGCGCTTTAAACGTGTATATGTAAATATATGGAGAGACAAAGAGAGAGAGAGAGAGAGAGAGAGAGAGAGAGAGAGATGGAGAGAGAGAGAGAGAGAGAGAGAGAGAGAGAGAGAGAGAGAGAGAGAGAGAGAGAGAGAGAGAGAGAGAGAGAGAGAGAGAGAGAGAGAGAGA
>Ga0307963_1001250_pt1 | contig 19290 bp, 16 predicted proteins | sample OrgLakmetagen594_FD_201829 | JGI IMG/M metagenome (GOLD analysis project Ga0307963, IMG submission 201829) | Saline water microbial communities from Organic Lake, Antarctica - #594 | ecosystem: Environmental > Aquatic > Non-marine Saline and Alkaline > Saline | place: Antarctica: Organic Lake... | reverse complement strand
CCAGCCCAAAAATCATACGTGCCTATCCAAATTTTTTTCTTCTGGCGCCTCCTGTCTGGGAAGTGCATTTTTTTGTGCGAGGTTTGGTGAACAAACACACCAAGGGCACCAGACAGAAAGCAGAATCAAATTGGTATGTCTCACAGCCAGGTCACAACTTATGCATAGTAGTATGATCACATTTGACGTCATGTTGTTTCCACACACACCTGGGGCGGCAGTAAATGCGGGCTGGTCTCCCCAGTCAGGTTCAAACACGGGCGGTGACATTCCTGACTGAAGGGCGGGAGACAAGCCACTCAGGGGCCTACCTTGTTGTTGATGCTGCAGGATTAAGCGCGTTTGTGTGTGTATGTGTGTGTTTGTACGTGCTAGTGTGTCCATGTAGCTATCCTGCAGTGGGGAAGTAACAACATCTTTTACACCAAGTGTTCCTCCTATAATCACTTCCCCTTGCACGCCCTTGTGCACACCCTCGAACTGCTGCTCTGAACGCTCCCCTTCCCTCCCCAACACCACAACCAACCTGTCTTTGCCTACTACTGCAACAGATGTCTACCGTTTAGGGTACCTAGCTCAGCGCCCCCACCCCCCAACCCCCTTATAGCTAACCAGCCTGTGCTTTGCAAAATGATGGAGAGCGATGTTTTTCTGACCCAGGAAGTCGCAACGCCATCCTGACAATTGTTAAGCATCAAAGGCCTGCTGCTGAGGAAGCCCTCCCTCAAGTCCCCCCCCTCTCTCATAAAAAAGAAGAGCCTACCTGTGCCTTGTTCTGCACCAAAGGCCCACTGCTCAGGGCACCTGGCTTCTGCTGCTGTGTGCTGCTTTGGGACCCCCCGCTCCGCTGGACCATCTGTTGCTGCTGTAGCTGCCGCAAGGAAGAGGCGGAGGAGGCGCTGGACATGCCGGCAGGGGGTGCCTGCAACAGAGTATACATCAACCCAAGGGTTGGTCGTTAGGCAGGAAGAAGGGGAGGGGGCATTGGACATGCCAGCAGGGAGAGTTTGCTGCTGGATATTTGTAAACATGCACAGGCATACGTTGCAGTCAAAAACTAACACACAGGGATGTAACAAAATCAGAGGAGGGACTGATTACTAGGCAGGGAAGAAGGGGAGGGGGGCATTGGACACACCAGCGGAAGGGGCCTGCTGCTGCAAATCGAAAGGTACATAGGCACTTACATATTCTGCAGACAGGAACTAACGTGTGCTAAGGTTGGATGTAAACAGAACAGAGGAGGGTAGGAGGCACTGGACATGCTAGCAGGAGGGGCCTGCAGCTGCAATCCCGAATATTTACAAAGGCGGGGCTGATACGTAGCAGGGAAGCGGGAGGGCCTGCTGCTTGTTGTTTTGGCTGCTGCAGCGTCTGCAGCTACTTGCACTGCAGGGTCACCTGTCTCTTACCCAGGTCTGACTTCTTAAGGGCAATAGGGAACAAAGATTGCTGCAAATAGTTACTTATTTCAAGTACGTGTGCATGTGTAATTGTGTGCACGTGTATGTAAGCATGCATTTGCTGGACAGCCTTAAATGAACAAGAACGCTTCGTGCAGCTCATGCCTGAACAGAAATGTGCATGAACAAGCTGCCTGGAGCATCATACGAAACGACCATATCACCTACCAGTTTCTCTGCGTTTCACCCTACGAGCTTTTTACAAACAACCACACAGATACACACGTGTACAAAATACAAACATCCATGCAGTAAACCTACCGCCACGCCGTTACTCCCAGATGAAGACAGCCCACTACTGGCAGATCGCTCCACACGATTTTGAGGGAGGGAAGGATAGCCCGGTGTAGGGGGGGCCGTGGGTAACGTTTTGGGGCCCTAAACAAAAAGCATGTCAAAAATTAACGTGCACCTCAATCAGCTAGGGGTGGGTCATGCAACAACGAGGACCCTTAATTATCTTTATGTCTATCAGGGTGGTTAAGTCATGCGGCTGGAACAACGATGAAGTTTATGCTTATGTGCTTATGTGAGCGTTTGGGCAACGTATTAGGGCAGGTAATCATGTGCGTGTGTGTCGATCGACGGCTGAAAACACGGGATACACAACACACACAAAGAAATAAGACACGTGAACTACTAGGCAAAGAAGTTGAGTGGATGGCAACTTGAAGACTCGAGCACATGAGAGGGCCAAACAAAATAATTTTTACGATGTGTTGAAGTGAGCCAGATGCGTGGCCATGCAAGGAAATAAGACCTGGACAAACAAGGGGGTATTGCCAGAACCGTGCAAGATATAAATTGCCATAACGACAAAACTGTTTATTCCCCTGCTTATAAAGTTAAAGTATGTAAGGTCAATTCTGGTCTAGCCTACAATGACTGACTGAGGCTCAACCAAAAAATGCACAATGCGCAAACCTGGATGGCCGTGCACATCCACTCACTTATACACGCTGGACTGATGAAATAAAGCGTGTGAGAGGGAGCTGCAAGGTGATGATGAACACCAATGAGAGCAGCCGCTATGCACACACATATACATAATTATACTCAGAAACACATACGCACACACACACACAACACACAAGGCACGCCAAGAAGCTCATCACCACACACCATTGGCTGAAGGGAGCCGGCGGTCTGGGCACGCTGCATGGTTTGCGTTTGCTGTTGCTGTTGCTGTTGCTGCTGCTGCTGCTGCTGCTGCTGGGGAAACAATGGCACAGAGGGGTAGGGCGGGGGCCGAGGATCCTGGTGGTCAAGTTAGATAGGGCAAGACAGTTTGAATTCAATCCAAGCCCAAGAAGTGTGGGTCGTGGGTTACGTGGGCAGATTGAAGGCCTTATGTCTGGCCACCTCTATTGTTAATTGTTAATTTGCAAGAAACGTCATGTATGCAAAGAAACTAATACCCGCCCGCGCAGCCAGGCTCATGGGACGGGCGACCATATCTCTGTTTCTTTTCCTGTAAGCCTGGCTGGCTGCACAAGCAGGTAGAGATGCACCAACCGTCATGCCCGGCACATGGCACGCGCAAACATACAAACACATACACACACGCAAACTGGATTTACCCAATTGGCACCAAACTGAAGCATGTTTTCTGCCCTTATGCAATGCAGATTTGGGCGTGAATTGAGATACTCCAGCACCATGAACAAACGTACGTACATACGTTACACAAACGCACATTGCTTTAGAAAGAGAAGCAAAAAGCTGCGGACACTCCGTATGAGCTTACAAGGCCTGACAGAGAGCTGAAGCATCCGCTGCATCGCTGCACTAAGTGGCAAAAGACATCCTTGCTGGATGCTGTGCTCACATGCACACACAACACACAGACACAAACACACACAGACACAGGGACTTGTCACAGGTGATTACCGCGAGCAGAACCGACAAACAACGTGCTGTACTCACAGAAGCAGGGGCCTGCCAAACAGGGGGTTCGGGGGGTGACGTAGAGATGAGGCTGTCACCATCATGCCTGCAATAGTTGGAGGTATGTGTGTGTGTACGCGTGTGTGTGTGTGTGTGTGTGTGTGTGTGTGTGTGTGTGTGCACGTGCCTGAAGTCAAATGTCAAGTGCATTTTCTACTTTGGACCTCCCTGGGTGTCAGAAGGGGATGAGGCGGTCCTTAGTAACCTACCTGTGAAGTGGAGTGTGTGGAATTGGCATGTGACGTTGGTTTGGTGCGCTTTACTGTGCTTGCAAACTCACATTTGACGCCGCACAAGCCTGTGCTATTTCAGTGAAAGCGTGAATGGCACCCTATTCCTGCAGGTGTGCGAACCCACTGAATCTGCTGGACACACACACATACATACATACACACACACATTTACAAATGCACACAGCTTCATGAAAGGCGCTTGTCCACACAGCACTCCCTACATCTGCACAAGCACATAGCAATACGAACGTGCCTTGGCACGGGGGGTTGCTCTGAAAGGCATAAGTGGATCAGCTGTGTTTGCACGCACACGCACACAAATATATACTAGTGCGTAACAACATACACCCACAAACACACACTCAAACACACACCTGCTGTGAGTGTCGTCGTCGATCAGGGTGGCGACTTTGGCCCCCATATGAGCCGTTCCACCAGCCACGGATGCAGGGGCAGCTGGAGAGGGTTGCAGGGCAGGAGAGATCTGGCTCGTGGGGGGGAACAGAGTGGAGGGGGGTGGCAGCCGACTGGTGCCTTTGCCAGGCTGAGGGGGGGAGGAGGCAGATAATGCGTGGTTGGCCAGGCTGTCTCGAATGCTGTTAAGACTGCTGATGACCTGTGTATGGGGAAAAACGCAAGCAGCATGTGAAACCCCGCGTGAATCGTCCATGTTATCCATGCATGAGTGCGCCATACATGCACACACGTCGGCGGAAACACACAGGGCTATGATTGTCATGCACAGTTTCTGGATGCTTCTCTCAACATGGACATAACAGGCACACCTAAAATGGACATAACACACATACACACGCCCGCAACAAAGTAGCTAGTATGTGTTGGCTTATTAATGCCTGGTCGCCTTTCTGAATCTGCATCTAACAGACCCTTGGTACTATCAATATACGCATAAATGCACCAAAAACGGCATGCAACTCGCACATACATGCGTGATGTCTGGCCTCTTCTCTGGGTCCGTGACCAGCAATTCCTTGATGAGGTCCACGAGCACAGCGGGTTTGCCTGGGGGTAGACTGTACTTGCCAAACAGGATGGACAGCTTGGACTCTCCATCAAACGGAAGCTTACCAAACACCAGCACGTACAGCAGCACGCCCAGTGCCTGTGTGTGTATTTGTGTGCTGTGTGTGTCTGTGTCTGGGTATGTGTGCGCGCGTGTACACATGTGTGCGTGTGCTTGTGACTCTGAGGTTCCATGAGATTCACACACACCAGCATCTGTTGGCATAGCCCCCAACCCCGTGTCACCTCCCTACCACAATATTCTTTCTCATTCCTGACAGGCACCTCTGCTGAATTTCGCAAGCTTCAATTCTCAACTGTACTCAGACCACCCCACCTCCTTAGCTTTTGACTACCTTCTGAGATGCTAGTGTAGAAGGCTAGCAAACTCTCAGGGCACGGGATGGTCTAGGGTAGGCTAGCTGGCCATGTGTGAATCTGGCGGGAATAGGCCAAACATAGGGGCCATGCCCCTGTATGGGCACAGCCCTTCCCCCTTGTGAGCAAGCGTGTAGGACGTGCAAAAGCAAGGCACAGACACCATCTCTACTAGTAAGCATTCACTTTATTTTGACCCACTTCTGCACCCCTTCTGCACCTTTAATGCAGCACACACACGTACACACACACGTACACACACTTACCCAGATATCGACCTTGGTGTCGATGCGCTGCCTGTTCATCAAGTCCCACATCTCAGGGGCACGGTAGGCAGGGGTGGTCGTACGCCTCACATTATCCTCCTCCATGGCAATCTCAGCAGGCGTCTCGTACACCTGTGCAGACGTGAACATGTCGTACATTTAACTCTCATAATGTGCGCTCCCCACGGCAATATCAGCAGGCGTCCCATATACATGGTAGGTTTAACAAGCCGTACATTTTAGCTTTGAGATGTGTGTTCTTAGTGCAACGCACCTCAAAAGATGCCTTGAATGCATAGTAAGGTGAAAGGATAGTGCTAGTATGTTAGTATGTTACATCCTCCTGCATGGCAACTACACACAGCATGCTGCGTCACATGTTAATAACCCTCCCTACAACAGGCTTCCAAGCCACATCATTCCCAGAATCCATGCCAACTTATCAGTGTTTCTATTAAGGCTTGTGGATGTGTAGCCGATTGGCTACACAGGGTGCTTTTGCTGAAAAAGCGTAGCCACTTAATATGATTCCCCAAAAAGTTGCCTTGCTCTCATCACTAATTTCCATTTCTTCTGGCTCCCGCTGCCGCTGCTATGCACGTGCTGCTGTGCGCCGCTTCTATGCTTCAAACCACTTTTGTACTGCTTGCAAGAAGGGGAAGTCCCTGAGCCGCCGTCATCTGCCCTTTGCTTGCGGGGCATTTCACGGGTAAGCTGCTCCAGTCGTAGCAGAGCTGCTGGAGCTCCTGCTGCTACTCGTAAGCTACCATAGGCCGCTGGTGCTGAAGGGGATGCAGCACCATTGCAAATTGCACGAACTTCTGGCGCAGGGCTGCTGCACCAGCTGCGTGCATAAGTGTGATGCTGGGCTCTCGCTTTTGTTGTAATGCTTGCTCCTCCTTCCATGCGTCCCATGCGTCCATGTTTTGCTGATGCTGCGAGATTGGCGGCGGTGGTGGCTTAGGTCGTGGTGGTGGTTAAGGACTGGGCTATGCGCGCCCCCTTGCTGCTGCTGCTCATGCCGGGCCTACTTCCCTGCTTCCCTGCTTTTGGGCTTGCCACGTGCACCGCAAGCACTTCACCCCCCCCCCCCCCCTGCATTATCAAAATAGTGCTGGTGGTCCAGAGATTCTGCTGCTCAGGGTGCCAAACATGCGTCCACGCTGCTTGCGCTTACCCCCCTGTGCTGCTTCTGGTGCTGCCTCTGGTGCTGCTTCTGGTGCTGCCTGTGCTGTTGCTGCAGGTGCTGGAGGTGCTGCAGTACGTGTTGTAGCTTGTGCTCAGGAGGGGGTGCTGCACCTGAGGTGTAGGGGGAGCAACTGCAGCAGATGCTGCTTGTGCTGTTGGAGCTGCTGGCGTGGGTGGGAGTGGTCCATGGTGTTGGGGGCCCCCTCGGCCCTCAGAGGGCACGTTGACTCATTTGCAAATTAAAACATATAAAGTGTTGACTACACTGGGTGGTCGACAGGAAATGTTGGTGTCGCCACTGGGCAACATTTGGCTACACTGGGTGCTCAGCGACGCCCTGCCGCTGTGCCTTACCCAGAACGGCCAAAATGCGACACAGTAGAGAATTGTCGCGGGTTATCGCAACACTGCAACCTACGTAAGCCTGTAGTTCACAATACCTTCAAACCTACAAGGCCGGCATTTGTTTCTCATACTTTATGCCACATTTGCAAGCCTGAGCTAATAATGCCTTCGGACCCACGAGGCCGACGTTAGCACAGTTGCACACAGCCGACCGTACAATTTCTCACACGTGTTCAACACTAATGTCATCAGTCATCAGCATTAAAACATCAAAATCCTCAACATACACAAATGTGCTCCACACTTAGGCGGTGTTGCTGCACCAGCCACACTTGCAGCCGCATCAATCATCTGCACAACTATATCTGCACAACCATAAGCACGTTTCTAACTAGTACTGACATCCACACTATGACCCTGACTGTTTGCAGCTATTAAAAAGAAGCGGCAACATCACACACCTGAGCCCTGTTGTTGCATGAGCCAAAGTCGCACAGCACCCAGCGGCCCGCACAGTTTTTGAGCACGTTCTCAGCTTTCAGGTCACGATGGGCGAGTGGCGGGTTCTGGACGTGCATGAACTGCACTGCCTGGCACACCTCCGAAAACACCTGGCAGGCAATGCATCATACGAGTTATGACAGGAGCAAAACGGTCCATTGATCTAAATGCCTGGTGGCATCTGGGAGAAAGGGGGGTTCTGAGGGCGCGTGGTTTGCACTGCCTGGCACACCACCGAAAGCGATTGGCAGGCAAAAAAGAAACAAGGACGTAGGATTGGACCTTGGGATGGTCCTTAGCCGGATAATACAGGGCGCCATGGATGCAGAAAAACACAATTTGTGTCAGTTCGTCTGAAGATTTGTCAATCACCACTCTAGCCATGCATATTTAAAGTTGCACCTGCCCCTGGCTCATATTCGTTGGAATCTTAACCTGTTGCTGCCGCCGTGTTTGGGTGGAAAGCTTTGCGGTGGCACTGACTTTTTGCTCAACTTTCCTTTCACCACAGTCGCAATAACCAAATTACTATGACATAGGTTTGAAGGGTGTACGACTTTACAGCCTGCATCAACCATGCCGCACATACCTCGTAAATGAAAAACGGGTCAAGGTTGAAGTTGGATGCCTGCATCATGTCCAGCAGGGTCTTGGGGCAGTAATCAAGGAGCATGAATCCGTCGGTCTCCCTACCTGCTCAGCATGGATGCGTGTGCACAGTGCACAGCTGTGGTAAGACAAATGTGGGTGAAGGAAAAGGTATGCATTGTTTAAACATACTGTATACCATAAATGCATATATGACCTACATGCAGGAGGGCAAAACAATTTTCTGAAGGACGCCACGTGTAGGTTCTGGGGCGGAGCCTTCTGACCCCCACCCTCCCCCCCCCAGGGGCCCAACCACTGGCCCTACCCAGACAAAAATGGTACCAATCTGCTTCTTTTCAGATTCCGCATCCTTCTGCGTGCAATTGAAGACCTGGAAATAAAACTCTGCCACACTGTGGGGCAAAAACAAGTTTGAAGCGGTCGCTCAGCTGCAGCAGTTGGCGGTTCAGTTCTGCCCCCAAGTTCCCAAAGTTCTAACACTAACTAGGGGAGCTGCACCCTCTTTGCCAGGTTTGCCATGGACTTAGCCTCCTTGCTGCCAGCGGGCTCGGGCTGAGGCTGCTGTGGGTGCTTGGCTGAGTAGTGTGCCGCCATGCCATACGACCACTACACCACCAGCTTGCACTCAGGGCACTCTACAACGTGGTTGTTGCAGACTGCCCTGTCCTTCTGGCATGGCCCAGAGGAGAATTTGGTGTAGGCAGGGCAGTCATCAGGCTCGCCTACCTGCTCGATTGCGTCGCGGACTGGGGTGCATGAGGTGCCGCTGCAGAACCCGCATACATCACCGCCCACATGCCATTTGAACAATACAACTTTTACTGGCAATAGTGACCCTGCATCTCAACCAATTTCCTCAAAGAGGATGCTCGATAGCTCTTGAGCTGAGAATTCCGAATATATATTTGAGTGCCTCAGAAAAATTCTGGAGGGGGAATCCCCAAAGACTCCGACCCACCCTGCCCCCCCCCCCCTCCCCTGATTGGACCCATACATAAACCGTTCAATAGCTCTCGACGCCAGGGTTCCAAATTCTGGTTCTTATTCAGTTTGACACGTGGCGTCTTCAAGTTTGGAGGACTGCACCAGTGTTTCTTTTTTCGATTTTGAATAACCTTTGTTTAACGTCACGGCCAGATTTTGCCATTCTGAAAACCTTTGCTTAACGTCTTTCACCCTTTATGCCCAGCCCGCTGGGAGGCCTGCGGCCTCCCAGCATTGTTCGTGCACGTGGTATTATAAATGTTTCAGGCATGGCCCTAAAACAACAAATAAAGCACATATGAACCCTTTAACGTCCGTAAGCCTACGGGTCCAACACCAATATAATTAACTGCGCAGCATCCATACCCCCATCTGATGACAGCCACTTATTAAACCATGGCTGCTGCGTCTGCCCTGCTGTCTCACTGTGTATGGCTATTGTGTAATCTGTAGGTGCCAGCTTAAGCCAGGCTGCATGGGGCAGGTACACCCTTTCAAGTATGCTCCATCACTCTGATTCTTTTTTGCCCTTTTGCGCGCATTCTCATCGCTCATTTTAAAACAAGATTTTTGAGAACTTTTTTCGATTCCATGCCAAATTTCGACCCTCGGATGGCCCTCGAAGGGCCCACGGGTGATTTTGCCGGGGAGTTCCCTGAAGCCCCAAATGCTCACTTAACGTCTTTGCCCAACGCCAAAAAGGATATGTTAAACGTCGGAAGACGTCAATGTCTCGAAAAAAGAAACACTGGACTGCACCCTCCTGGTACATGTGAAAACTTTTCCGCTAAAAATACCGTATGCTTGTATGATTCTGGCCAACCCTATACATGTGCTTTTAATGTCTATTTGAAACATCCCCCTCAAAGCTTGACTCCTGAGCAAGAAGCCTAAATTCCAGAAATGGTCCAACGACTTGACACACAGGCAACAGTCCAACGACTTGACACACAGGCAACGGTCCAACAACTTGACACACAGGCAATGGTCCAACGACTTGACACACAGGCAACGGTCCAACGACTTGACACACAGGCAATGGTCCAACGACTTGACACACAGGCAGAGAGCGTGAAGGACCGTCCTATTAACCTTGCAGTTCCTACACAACAAGCAGCTTGCTGCTCGCAATGTCTGGGGTGCTGTTGACATGGTCTGAACAAAAATGCAGTACAAATGCAGTTTATTTTCTCTCCACTTGCAGGGAGAGCAGATGGCCCCTTCCTAAATTTCCATCAAGACGGAGCAGCAGAAGGTGATTGCCACTACCACAACCTAAGGGAAGGTCGGGCACGCAGCCCTGTCACATCCATTTGTTTGTGCTTGCACGTGTCATGGTAAACATGTGCAATTAGCCCCAAGCTAAATCCATTCCCTGTGTTGTATCACTCACCGGGACTGCCAGCAAAGGCCATGGCATGCAGGCGCAGGATGTTAGGGTGGCTCTTCAGCCGCGCCATCACAATACCTGTTTTTGAAGAAAAAGGGAAAAGAGCTTGCGTCAACTTCTCGGTCACTGTTTCATTAAAAGCGTTCATTATTACTTTGGAGTCCAATCCAGGATATCCAGGCTGTGTTTTCCTGAGAGCATCAGCGACGGGTGCTCTCCTTCCCCCTTCCCCCGTTCCCCCAAAATTGAGGGGAGCTGCGCGCTACCTTCTTGTTGAACCTCTTTCAGCAAATCCGCCTCGGCCCCGAGCCGCAGGTGTTTCAGTGCAAACACATCTCCGGTACTGACATCCACCACCTGTGTATGCAATCAAATCATCAGCAGTCTTGACTGACAGCATGGCTTAAGAGCAGGTCTGCCTCGTACGTGGCGTGGCGCAGATGGCAGCAACATAGTACCCCGGGATACAATAGTGAATGTAGCCTTGACTGAACGTGATGCCATAATCAGGCACTGATGGGAACGGGAGGAGAGGAGGAAGGACAAGTCTAAGCGTGTGCAAGCTCATAACCTGCACTTGCCTCAAAGATGCAGCTGAATCCACCTTCCCCAATCTGCTTCTGGACCCGTACAAAGTGTTTTTGAATCTGAATCGTCTTGCCAACTAGCGGGTTGGCTCCCGTTCCCCCCAGAACGCTCCCCAAAAACTTCTTCATGTTGCTTTTAGTTGCTTCTAATAATATTTTATTGTTGTTTCGTCTATTTATTTATCCTTAATCTCTTTCGAGCCGAAGGTTAGGCTAAGCAAATGGGTACCCATTTTCTGAGGCATTGTATGCTGAGGCAGGGCCCTTATTATGAAGCTTCAATAGCTCTGCTTAACTTGTCAGCGCATTATTGGCAGCAGACTCCCCCCCACCGTCCATGCGCTCCTCCTCGGTCACCGTGCTCCTCCTCCTTCGCCACTAGTAGTAACAGGTTTAACACAACGGAGGAAGGGAGGAAGGGAGAGGAGGCGCTTAGCAGCAGAGCAAGGGACGAACCAGCAAACGATGCAAGCAGCAGTGCGCACAGGGGGAAACAAGCGAGTAGCAGCAGAGGGAGGAGCGCAACGCAAGTGGTGAAAGACAAGCTGGGCGTCCATCTGGAAGGTAACGTGTTCTATTATACACGCAGAAGCATTTGTCGCCAATGCTAAGTCACTGGCATTGACCTGCACAAATCTAATACCACAGGCATGAGCCTGCAGCTGCCCAGCAGTCCATTCCGGAAAGGCAGACTCGGTCCACCTGCTGAAAAGCTGGTCCTTTATCGAGGGCGTGGCATGTTGCCGTTCCGCTTCCTTGTGCGAGCAAAGGTATTATGACCAGAACACAACAGGCTACACCTGTGCTGCCCTCTTCAGAGAAGTGTTTTAGAATTTCTGAAGTAGTCATGAGTGGAAGGAAACTAGCGGTCAATAGACCTGCTGCAGGTGGTCAGCAGAGCAATTAGCTGAAACACGTAGAACTGAGGCAATGCGATTCTGGTGAAAGCTCATAATGAAAACAGACGTGTCACAGTACGACCGTGCACTTCACGCAGAATCACCTCTTTGAGCGTAGGCTTCAGCAGCAAAAATGACTGACGGTTTCATCTGCAATCCTCACAGGTGTTTCAGCTGCTAGGCTTCTTGTCGTGTGCCGTCATGCTCACCACGGTAGCAGGGACCAATGTGCGTATTTATCTCTAGGAAGTTCATTTTCTCTCCTCAAAAGTGTTCCAGATGCTAGGCTTCTTGTTGTTTGCCGTCATGCTCACCACGGTAGCAGGGACCAATGTGCATACAGTGCTGCTGGGAAAGATCTGACTTGCTGCTCGCATCCCAGCCTTTTCTTTGAATGCATATCTTTTATGCTTATAAAGGCGCGCCGTGGATGAACCTCTTGCGTTATATGTTGTCCTACGATCTTGTTACATCCTGTTTTACTTAGGTTTGATTCAGGCCGCTGCACACAGAGGGCACAATTGTTATAATGAAATACATGTTAAAAACCCAATGTGACCCTCTTTGTGTGGCGATCCTTTCCAGCATAGCCTGAGCACTACTGACATCGCCGTCGGATCCTCGGTGATCGTGGGCTGCATCGTGACCTCCTACTGCCTCTGGTTCTACAGCGGGAGGTAGGAGGCGCCTAGCGTCAGCTGTCAATAACCTAGCTCACGAGCTGCGCCTCCTCTGCCGCCTCTGGTTGTACAGCGGGAGGTAGGAGGCGCCTATTGTCAGGTGCTAGCCTGACCTTTTTCGGCCTAACCTAGCTTTTAAGCTGCGTGTCCTTCGGTTATACAGTAGCTGGTGGGCTCCTACTGCCATGAGTCAATACCTGGGTAGGAGGGCCTTTTACACTGACACACGTGTAAGTGAGTAAAGAACTAGAGTTTATTTTTGTCTCTTAAAGCTTTTTTTTTAAAGCTCTTAACTGAAGGTCCAAAAGAGTTGACTGAATTGCCGTACCCTTCTCAAATGCACTTTTATCAATGGCATTGCTTTCAAAATTATTTGAGTGCTTTGTTCATCGCTGCGAAACAGACTTTTGCGCAGCTTTTCCATCTGTCATTTGCTTGCAGGTATGTTGGAGAGCTGTCACTCCTGCTCCCCGAGAAGCGCGTGGCACGTATTAGTGTGCTGGACTTTTGGGGCAACCGCGAGGCAAGTGATGAGATCCGAAAAGCTATCTAGGGTAGCGCCAACATCTTCAGTGTAGGGTTGGCCATAACCATATATTCCGTGTATACACCGTATTTTTGGCAGGGAAAGCACCAGTATACGGTCATTTACGGTGTATATATACGGTTCTAGCCAACCCTAGCCACGTGGCATGTTAGGCCATCTTTAATCACAACATCAACGGCACTCACTAGAAGCTATAATTTGATGTGAAGGCCCCAGTCGTACAACTCCGCATTGGTGGTGCTTTACAGGACAAGGACACGCCTGTGGAGCGCATAGATCCCCCTTTCCACAATCGCAATATCGCGGAGGTGAAGGGCATTGTGTCCCAGAGACTGATGCCCATCACAGTGCACGGGGACCGGCAGTACTACATCTCGGCAAGGCATGGCTACGTGCTTCAAAAGGATGTGAGTAAAATGTCTTGACCCTTCATTCTTTTGGCATGCATTGCTGCCCGGAGGAAGGTGAAGGATCCTGCCTGTGTGAAATGCATAGGAGAATGTCCACGAGTCCCTAAGATCGGGTAAGAGCCATGCATAAGACATACAATCGAGCATTCCAACTTAAATGAATTGAAACATATTGTACAGTTTCTGTTTCACAGCTTATCAATTATAGCAAGCCAACAAGCAAGCGGTGGTGCTTTCTTCTTACTTTGTGAACTTGACAATCGCATGTAGTGATAGTACTGGTGATAATTATTGCACGAGACACTAAATGCAAACCCTTGTATTTCTTGATTGACTCGTCTGAAAGCAGCACCCTTATCTTCCCCTATTCTGAACATGCTAGGTCCTCAACAAGCTCTGCTACGGCAAATGGCTAGACGAGCTGGACGGCAAGTTGCCTCATGACATGTCATCCCCTGCATCATCTCCTTTGGCAAGCCCTTCAGCACCTAGTTTGACACCGCGGACATCGCCAACGCCCCACGAGAAGAGCTGACGTTTCCTTGCTTTCACTCCTTTTCTAATTGCTCTTGCCCAACTTTGGCACTTCCGGCAATCCTTTTCGACTTCTAAACCTTGTGATTTATCTGTGCCTCGCGACTAAACATAAGAATATAAGATAGTGCCAACACACCAAGCATAATGTGTGAGAGAGAGAGAGAGAGAGAGAGAGAGAGAGAGAGAGAGAGAGAGAGAGAGAGAGAGAGAGAGAGGCACACGGGTGACAGCGGTTACAGACACAGATAACAGGTTTGGTAAAGTGATTCAAAATTGGAGGCCAGAAAGGGTGTCCGGGTACCACTACTCTACTGCTACCTAATTGCAAATGCTTTTCCAGAATGTATCCCAACTCCCTCCTATTGTTGCTGGACGGCTTATCTGAATGCCACGAGCAATTTAATGGTGCCGTTCACCTGCGTTGTAAGAGGATATGCAGAAATGTCACACATTGTTCCTTTGAAAGGAGAATTCTCGTCGCTTCTCACATCTAAAACTTCATAGGAAACTGCAATATGCTTTTGCTTTTGCTGCCAGTTGCCAGTGTATTTCTTGTCACCTATATATGCCTAACAGATATGCCGCAGGAAGGGAAACGAAGTGGGCTTGATGTAGCCAGCTGCGACCTATTTAGTGTCTAACTACCCATAGTGCAGCATGCAGTTCCGCACCGTGAATTTCTCAGAACCCTTCTCTCCAATTTCAGCGTACACACCATCGGCCTCACTGTACACAAGCATGTACAAAGTAGAAATGGAGCGATGATGGAAGTAGAGGGGTGATAAGGAAACAAAGGGTCGAATTGCCCAAGTCTAGTGCGGAGAAGGGTTGTGATGGGGGAATAATAGCAAGCTTGTATATTTCTGACTGCACAAAAATGTGTAACGAACGTCAGCTTCTCTAAAACAGTAAACTAGTTGATCAGGTAGCGAACGAAGTGAAAAAGATCAAGGGACCTAGCTCTATCTTTTTGGCAACTAGAGCAAGGGATTTACGAAAAACTCAAAATCCACTGCCTTTTAAACTTAGTCTGCTACAGACACAAGGCAATTCATTCCGGGGAGCAGGGCCTGTTTAGTACAGCCAAAGGGGTACCAGAACAAGGTGTGCGCACACCACCCAGTTTGTTCTCTGTCATAGCAAATCACTGTCACAGCAAACTAATACCAATTGGGCATGACGTCTCACCTGAAATCCTCGTCCTGGGTGTAACTACTCTTTGTTACCAGGCACACCATTCCAGCTGCTTTGGCCGCCTGAGTGAGGGGAGTAAGGAAAGGAAGAGGCAAGTTTGAATGCATAAGACAAAAACGGCCAGCAGAGTGCGGAAAGCAGAGTGCGGAAAGCCAATATTTGGATAAAAAGACACAGGAGTCCAAAAGTGCAGTTATGATGACGTTGGCTAAATCCCTTTCACACATCACACATGCACTACCACAAACACGCAATTGTACTAAACTGTACACGCACAGTAGATGTACCTTCAAGCCGATATGTGAGTCTTCGACCACACAGCAGTTGGCAGGGTCAACCCCCAGCTCCTTGGCAGCCAGCAGGTAGATTGCAGGATCTGGCTTCTTCTTTGGCACAATGTCCCCGGCCTGCATGTGACCAAAGCACACTTTTACCATAAATCATAAGTAATCGACCTGGGTTTTTGCTTTCCATCAACTCCTTTTGAGCTGGAAACACCCAGGTTGCAAAAATAGCAAAAAGAGGGAAAGAATAGAATGCAGGCATGAGTTAATGCATCTCAGTAGCGGAACTTTAGGTTTTGTAACTTGATTGCTTCAAGTTTTTAACCTGGTGCGTACACGGACAGCAAAAGGCCAGTATTTTAAGTTAAGACTGCTGCGGCGAGGCCGCTCATCATGTATTGGTGGAGGAGCTACTGCCTTGTGTGTTTGATATAGCATAACAAAGAGTTGGCGTTGAAGAGACTAAGAGATGGTACTGTAGAATCAGTGAGGGAATTGGCTCCTTACTTTCCTGACTGTGTCAGTCTGTCTTATACCCACAAAGCACAATCGGTGGCCATACAAATGACTGCTTCATATACCAAATTCCGAACCAATATCAGATAACTTAAGAAGACTTGGGCTGCTTCATAAGATTCTGCTCACAATGTCACACGTCTTGGCGGCCGCCTCAGGCCCTAGTGAACACAACGTTAGAGTTCTTACAAATTTCTCACAGACAATAACCCCCTGTCTGCCAGCCAACTGATCCATATGTATAATTATAAGCAATTTTAACTCACAAATACGCGCATTTTGGCGGCCACCTCGGGCCCTAGCAGCACTCGCACGATGGTAGACACTGCCCTATCGTTTGATGTCGAGCACACAGCTACTGGCACGTTTGATTCAATAGCCTCGTTGACCAAGCGCTGCACTCCAGGCCTGCATACAAACATAAGCAAAGATGGTAATACTGTTGCCCTTCAATACCTTCCGTTACTGCCCTCACTTGCTCTAAGATCTTTCTAAATCAATATCTGCGTGCACACATGCACAGGGTTATTGAGTAGGGCTGGCCAAGACCGTTCATGGGGTTTCAGTAGACGTATGATTACGACGTATAAGCCGTATAATTACGTATATTTACGTATATATTGCATACCAAAGAAACCGTAGAAATGCCAGAAAATTGCTATAAAAATAAGAGAAATATACGACCTTATATACGTCATATACACTTGAAATGGTTCTGGCCAACCCTAGTAGTAAGCAATAATTATAACGTAGGAATGAGTACGCTAAAGTACGGTATTGTGCATAATTATGTACCGCAGGCTGTAGGAGGCGTACAACAGTCAGACCCTAAAAGTAATAATCCTACGCATGCAAACTCACAAGCTCAAGAATATGCAAGGGCACGCACCACAGGGGCATTGCACCGGGCTCTGAATAGGAGCTCAAAAGTCAGTATCAAGCATGCAAGGGCACATACCACAGGGGCGTTGCACCAGGCTATATGAATAGGAGCTTTGCAAGTCACAACATGCAAGGACACGCACCGCAGGGGCATTGCACCGGACTCTATGAGCTGCATGAACATATCCGTCTTGAGCAAGTGCAGCTCCTGCACCAGCTTTTTCCGTTCATCTGCATCCTGTGAAAACGAGGGAGGAGGGGGATTTTTTCTGGCAAGCATGGCTATTAGATCAGAGCTGGTGAGCCGAGTTATCCTGCTTGCCTACGACTGCCTGTTTAAGATATGAATGCTTTGGCTAAAGTTGGTTGCCAGACGCATTGACTACCTATTGCTGCTGTCCGTCTTGTAGTACAGGACAGGGCTAGAATGGCCAAAGCTGGAAAATTTGGCTGCCAAATCATTTAACAACTTCGGCTTTCTTTCTTTGCAAGAAAAAACTACGCAGGCAGTGAAAACCACTCCCCACATTTATCAAGGAGCCACTTTGGTACCTTGCTGGACGTCTTGGCACGTTTGAGCGCTGTTTTGGGCGCATTATTATGGAAACTTGAAAAGAACGGCATGCTTGTTTATTTGTGCAAAGTCTGAGAGCTCCCAAATAGGCCATTGTGGGCATCGTGTAGTTAAGATGCGTTGCTCCAAGGGAAGTACAACTTCAGGGGCTTATCGAAAGCCAGCGGAAAATAATATTCTGCAGCAGGCCAAAGCCGCCTTGACATGCGAACGAGCAGCTGCATAGTTACAATTTGTAGGATTGGCCCTGATCATACATACGTGCAGCATTGATTCAGCGGAGACTGTGTATGTCATCTATGCAGTCATATCCCATACTTAATGTTGTCTGGCCAACCCAAAATAAATGAGGACAAAGAAAGGCGTTATTTCTGGACGCAGCAATGTGAGGACTGCGTTTGATAAATAAACTGTTGAAAGTAATAGTGCAGGCCTACTTCCTATTCAGATAGAAGAGCCTGGCTACCTACTCTTCAAAGACAGGTTCCCTCATTCGTAAATGAGCTGCTCACTATGCTCAATTAATTAAGAGATGCAAGGCATCGGTAAAAGTCAAAGGGTAGAAAAAAGTCTGAGGGGTGTGCGATGTCTTAAGACTGCCACCTTTTCAGCAAGAGTTTGAAGTGCGTGCTTAACCTATCGGTGTACACTGCTCTTCATCACCCTCATGCTTGTACGTTGATACGCAAGAGATGCTGCCATTCAGGTTCTTTGCGCACCTAGAGCCTCAGCAGCTCCTGCCCCTCAACTGAGGACGGAAGGAGTGATATCATTGCCCGCGTGTACCCCACGTGACTTCTTTTCATCGTTCGCACCTTGATGCTCTTGAAGGGCTCCTCGTCTTCGCGGCTCTGCACGTAGGATCAAACGAAGACAATAATTCTTTCTGTATGCTCGTTACTGGATGTATAACCACTGCCTGTACTAAAGGGAAATGGGTTGAGCACCAAAGGTATACGCCCAAACGTGGCAGGCAAGCAGACAACATAATGCACAACAAAGGCACTCTATACAGCAAAAACGTGGGTACCCACGCTGAAGTACGCTGTCATCCGCTCTTTGCCCCCTCCAATTTCTAGAAGCTTGCCATACGTTTCTTCGCTCCACTCATGCGGGATCCCTTTTTGCTGGAATGCCTTGTTAAATGACACTCTGTGACCGTCCCGCTCCGTGTCAACGAGTACACCTGTGTGGCAGGTACGCATGTGTGTGTGTGTGCGTGTGTGTATGTATGCGTGTGTGTGTGTGTGCGCTTGCGTGCGTGCGTGTGTGTGTGTGTGTGTGTGTGTGTGTGTGTGTGTATGTGTGTATGTGGTGTTTGTGTGTGTACGTGTGTGTGTAAGTGTGTGTATGTGTGTGTATGTGTGTGTATGTGTGTGTGTATGTGTGCTTGCACGTGCGAGAAAAGAGTAAATCTGGCCCGCACCATCACAATCAAAAAGCAATGCTTCAGGTATGGTGGCCTTCAAGGGCATCAGGGTGCGCCTTGGAGATGGCCTGGTGCCTCCCTTGGGTACAGAAGGAGGCCTTGCGTGTAATGTTGACTGGAGGGTTTTTTGTGTGAGCATTTTTTACTTTTGAGGGGTTTTTTGTGTAAACGTTTGTTTCCTTTCCCAATTTTAGAAGGGAGCCTTTCAAGATGATCAACCGTAAACTTTTGCACAGTTTGGTTGCGTATGTAGCCATGGCAGCTGCAGCTCTACTCTTCCTTGAGAGAAAAAAGGGAGGGCAAATACCTGTCGGGGCGCAGGCGCGGCAATGTAAACACACACACACACACACACACACACACACACACACACACACACACACACACACACACACACACACACACACACACACACACACAC
>Ga0307963_1001248_pt1 | contig 19296 bp, 16 predicted proteins | sample OrgLakmetagen594_FD_201829 | JGI IMG/M metagenome (GOLD analysis project Ga0307963, IMG submission 201829) | Saline water microbial communities from Organic Lake, Antarctica - #594 | ecosystem: Environmental > Aquatic > Non-marine Saline and Alkaline > Saline | place: Antarctica: Organic Lake... | reverse complement strand
ACCCTGACGACGCCGAAAGAGCGGCGGGACGCGGCGCTGCGGGCCATGCGGGATCATCCGATCTCACAGCGCCGGGCCTGCGTCCTGGTCGGTGTCGATCCGAAGACGGTGCGGCGCGAGCGCCCGCCCGACAATGCGGAGATCCGTGAGGAAATGCACAAGATCGCCGAGAAGCGACGCCGGTTCGGGTACCCCTCATCGGCAGATCGACGTGGGCTCAGGAAGTGCGGCGTTCCGCGTGACCGGACTTGAGCGAGGGTGGAAAAGTGCTCAATCCGGAGTGCCGGTCGAGTCGATGCTCAGCACCTCGGTCGGAAATCCGGTCATGATCGTAAATGAGATCGACAAAGCGACCCGCCCGCAGAGTGACAGCGGATCAGTGTCGGACCTGACCACGGCGCTTATGCAGATGCTTGAGCCGGAAACCGCTCGCCGTTTCGAATGCCCTTTTTTGCGACAGAGGTTCGATATGGCACGCGTGAGTTGGGTCCTCACGGCAAACGATCTTTCCACGATTGCGGTACCGCTCCGGGATCGCTGCACTGTTTTCCAGTTGCCGGAGGTGACGCCGCAGGTCGCTGGACAGATGTTCGATACGGTAGCGCGGGGCTTCCCGGAGGTTGATCCGGAGGTGCTCCAGATCGCGCGACGCTCGGTGGTGGCGGCAACAGAACGCGGCAACATGAGCTTGCGTCGGATCCAGCGGATCCTCGATCAGCTTGAGGAGGAACCGGCTCCGCTGCTGCACTGATCAGTGTTGGGTGAGATTCATTGAATGACCAAGGGCAGGAGCGCGGCGCTCCTGTCCTCGGCTTTATATCCCGAATTCCCCAAACAATCCGCTGATTTCGCTGTCCTGCCCTTGATATTTCGTCTATAAATCATGGTGTTGATGGTTGCGAGGAGCGTGTTTCACGGATCACCCGGAGAGTGCAGGTTTGCAGCGCGCAGATCGGGTGGCCCATCGCTCTTTGCAGCGCGCCTGTCCGCCCCGCGCGAGGGCCCGCTCCTCTGCATCCAGATGCAGGGCCATTATATAAGTGTACCATTCCGGTGGGTCGGAGATGATCCTGTGCCGCATGGAGGGTGCCGTACGCGAACTCGGCGGCCTCGGCCGGCGCGTGCGCCACTCCTTGTCGGTGCACACCATGTTTCGTCGCCAGCTCCGCCAGCGTCTTTTCCTCGCGGATCGCATCAGGCGCGACCTTTGCCTTGAACTCTGGCGTCTGCGTCTTCCTCTTCGTCATTTTGGACCGTCCCTCTCGTCATGCCCCCCCTAATAACTGGTCCAAATTTCCGGACTACCTCTGCATGCGGTATGTGCGTTCTCCAAGCATACAAAATGTGTCGGGGGATCCCGGAAATGCGTCCGGGATCCCGTGGTTTTGTCTGTGTCAGAAGGCGGGAGGGAGGTTGTTCATCAGATCCTCGAATTCCCGCCCGGAATATTCATCTGCAAGCTGCCGATCGATCGGAAGCCGGTCGAAATCGAGCCCCTCGTCGCGCGCGCGCTTCCCCGTAGATCGCGGTCACGATCGGGATCCATTCTGACAGGTGCTTCGCATCGTGATCGAAAAGCCAGACGCCGCATATTGAATGCTCGCCGCAGAAGCGATTGGCTCCATGATACGTGTCGACTTCTTTACCGATGTCGTCGATCATCTCGAGACGGTAGAACGAATGGCCAGAGCAGCGCCCGCGTGGGTGAAGCAGGAACCGGGATTGACTACAAGCGGGCAGTGCGTCCTCAAATCCGGCGTCGCAAAGGAGCTCATCGAGCCGGATCGCCGCGTTGCGAAGGCCCGCGACCTGTCCGGACGCGATGTGGTGATCCTCCGGACCCGCCTGACCGGTCAGTTCGAGCTGCTGGAAATTGAATACCTGCGCCCGGTACCACAGATAATCCCGGACGTACCGGACGATCTCGAGAAGCGCCGCCTCGGCGCGCTCCTCCGTGCGCCGGAAAATGTCTTCACCGGTGCTCGTGGTTCTCTTGACGCCGGAGGTGTTCCGCTTCGCGTCGGTGCACCCCAGGGCAAGGGGCTTTCTTGTGTATTCGTGCATGATCGTCTCCTGATTGATGGTTTCGGGCCTCTTTCGGCCCCGGGAACGGCCCATCCGTCAGGGCCGCTCGCGGGGCCGCCGGAGCTATGCTGGAATCGGGGTGACACGACTTGATCAGGCGGCGCGGCTTGTCGCGGCGCGCTCTGCAACGCTGTCGGTGAATGTGACGCCTTCGATGACCAAAGGCAGCTGGTTCGCGCCTTTCAGGCGCCGCCATGTCTTTACGGCGGCCTGAACAATGTTGAAACCATTGCCCCGTCGCCGAGCGTGACTTCCGGCGGAACCGCAAGGCCCCGCGCCTTGATATCGACGTGCGGCGCGCGAGAACTCTGCGAACTTTCGCGCGATCTGGAAGCCGACTATTGCCTGCGTCCGCTCGGGCGCGACCCCGAGAATGATCAGGATACACGCGGCCTGCGGTTTCGTCCGGGCCTGAAGGTAGACACCGTCATCCCAGTCATGGACATACCGCCGCGCCGAAAGATTGCGGCGCTGTCAGCGGTCATATTCCTGCTGCCATTCCCCGGTCAGGCACGGAACCACACCGGGCAATCCAGGTCAGCGGGCCGTCCACAGGCTCCGGCTGAACCAAGGCGATGATGTCTGTCTCGTTCCCTTTGGACGTTCCGGCGGGCTGGACCGCCCGAAACGACTTGCCGCCCTCTCGAACGTCGTCATCCAATTTCCCGGATAGCTCTTTGGACCTGAGGGGCGCGGGGTAACGTTCTGACCCTCGACGTGACGAGAACGACGTCCATCGTCTTTGCCATCAAACGGCAGGCCGCAACAAAAAATATCGATATATCATGTGTTCGCCATGATTTCGCCCAGCCACGAAAAATTGGGCTTGACACGGTGCGCACCAAAAACCGCCGTTTTGCGCAGCCATATGCCCCATCTACATTAAAAGACAAAATGGTGCCCGCGGGAGGACTCGAACCCCCAACAGTCCGATTAGAAGTCGGATATTCTATCCAGTTGAATTACGCAGGCACACTGACCCTTATCATCCGCTCAATCCTCGTTCGTGTCAAGAAATGCAGTCAATCGGGGAAGTGCCCCACCGGGTGCTGTATGAGGCCGCGCGCAGAGCCTATCGGCGTGGCGGGGCGCCTGGCAGGGCCGTCGGCAGCCGCGCGAAGAGATCGCCGGAGGACGCATCGGCCGGCAGCGTTCCGAGCCATACCTTGACCGCTGCCCCGTCCCGCCAGTCGGGCCATAGGAAGCCACCCGTCTCGCCCTGCACGGGGTTGAACCGGTAGTCGCCCAGTTCGGCCAGCCGGTCGATCACCGCATGCGTGAGATGCGGAAATCCCGGCAGGAATTCGACCGACAGGATCGGCACCGGGTGCGACAGCCCGGCCAGCACCTCGATCTCGAACCCTTCCACGTCGATCTTTACGTAGCGCGGCAGGCCAAAGCGCGCGATCAGCCCGTCAAGCGTGACCATGCGCACCCGTTGGGTCGCATCCCACCTGACATGCTCGAAGCCGGGCGCCCTGGCCGCGCCGCTGACGAAATCGGTGCGCAGCGACGACACGGTGGGATGGCGCGAGGAGACGGCCATCTCGGCCTCGGTCTCGGACCCGCCGGCGGCGGCCTCGACCAGCGTGATGTCGCGCGGCAGCGTGCGGCGCAGGAACCCGGCAAAGGGCTGTTGCGGCTCGATCGCGACAACCCGCGCGCCCGCCGCCCGCATGGCGCGGCTGCGATTTCCGATATGCGCGCCCACGTCGAAAACCAGGTCCTGCGGGTCGAGCAGCTCGCCGTAGAACCGACGCCAGACCCGCATCATCGACGGATTGGTGTAGATCGTCAGTGACCGCAGAAATCCCAGCCAGTGCTGCATCGATCGTCCTTTCGTGTTGTCGTCATCAGGTCATGGCCCCACCGGACCACGACGCGGCCCCAAAAGCACCGCCAGCGATCCCGGCAGAGAGGCCGCGATCAGCATCAGCCCGAACGCCACGCTCGCGGCCAGCCCGCCGCTCGCCGTCGAGCCCGCCAGCGGGAACAGAACGACCGCAGCGCCCTCGCGCAGGCCCCAGCCGCTGATCGTCACCGGCACCAGCATCATCAGAAGAATGAGCGGCACGAACGCCGCAACGGCCACCGGGCTCAGGCCATGACCGACCGCGATGGCGCAAAACGCGAAGGCGGCCAGATTGCACAGCGTCGTCGCAAGGCTGAGCGCGATCTGCGGCACGATCACCGGACGCGCCAGCAGCGACTGCGCGATGGCGCACCGGACCCCGCGCAGCATTTGCCCCATACGCCCCCGTATCCGAGTGGCTGCGCAAAAGAGAAACGGCAGGCTTAGCCCCGAGGCGACAAAGATCGCGACGGGCGCGATCAGCCATGCCGGCCACTCGACCCCGCCGGGCCGCGCCAGGGTGACCGCGAAAGTGACGGCGGTGACCACGAACAGCCCCGCCTGCCCTGCCAGACGCTCGAACAGCACGGCCTGCCCGGCGGCCAGAAGCCCCGCCGCGCCACGTGATCTGACGGCGCGGGCCGCATCCCCGACAACGCCACCCGGCACCGATACATTGACCGCCTGCGCCAGATAGTATTCGCGCAGCGCCTCGCCCGTGCCCAGACGGATACCGAGCCGGGCCGCCGTGATCTTCCAGCGGATCGCCGACAGCACCGTCTGCAGCGTCAGCATTGCCACCGCCGCGGTCAGCCAGCCGGGGCTGGCCGAGATCAGGCTGCGCAGCACGTCCTCGCCGCCCGCGACACGCCACAACAGTGCCAGAAGCGCAACCGCGAGCGTGATCTGCCCCGCGCGCAGCAGTCCGGCAGGCAAACGGTGCCACATCACCCGCCTGCCCCGCCCGGCACTGCACCGGATGAAAACGCCTCGATCAGAAGATCGCGCATGCGGTCCATGCCGACGACCGGCATATCGGGATCGGGGATCAGGCCATCCTCCCAACCAAGCTGCGAGAGCCGGTCGACCAGACGGGATGGTCCGATGACATGCACCGGCACATCGGCGCGATCGTCCAGCGCCACGAATTCCGCCGCCTGATGGTCGCCGATGACGATCATCAGTGGTGGATCATCGGCATGGCGCGCGGCATAGTCGAACACAGCCGACAGCGCGTAATCGATCGCCTTTCGGTATTGCGCGCGCACCCGGTCACGGTCGCGCCATACCTCCTTGGGGGTATCGCCCGACGCGGCCATCTCGTTGAAGATCCGCCCGTCGCCGATCTCGTCCCACGCCACGAGCGTCGGCACCGGCACCCAAGGCGCGTGCGACGATCCGGTCGCGATCTGCACGAAGACAGGCGCATCCTTGGGCGCGCGCAGCAACCGGTCCGTCGCGGCATAGGTGAACTGGTCGGGCATGGTGACCCAGTTGAACGGCGCGCCCTGATATCCGAGATCCTTTGCCGCAAGGATCGTGTCGAACCCCATGACCTGCGCCTCGGGCCAGGCCAGCGTGATCTGCGGCATCACCGCCGCGGTGTGAAACCCCGAGCGCGCGGCGAGGTGATAGAGCGTCTCTCGCCCCGAGGCCAGGACCGCCCCGTAGCGGACCTGATCGCTGACCCATAGCCCGTTCGCGAAGGTGGCATGCGACAGCCAGCTCTGGCCGCCCCGGGTCGGCGCACGCAGCAGGTTCGAGGCCATCGACAGGCCAAGACCCTCGAGCCGCGCCGCGTTGCGCCTCAGCGTGTCGAGGTGCAGATCCGCGTAATATGGCGTATCGAGGCTGGTGCGCCCGTAGCTTTCGACGAAAACGATCAGGACGTCGCGGTCGATCCGGTCGAACAGGCCGGTCTCTCCGGCATAGGGATCGGTCGAGGACGCAACGCGAAAGACCCGCAATTCGCGCAGCGTGTCGCGCGCCAGCACGGCCCGTTCGACAGCGATCCGCGCGGTGAAGGCCGCACCGGGCGCAGAGACCGGCAGCCGCCACGCGCCCATCGACTGACCGACCTGAGCGACCGCAAGACCTGCGCAAAAGGCAGCACCCGCGACAGGCACGCCCTTCGCGCCGCGCGGCACGGCAATCGCGGCCCAGACACCGGTCGCCCACCATATTCCTGCGGCCACGGCCACCAAGGCCAGCATCGCGCCGAGGGCCGCGAATGCCGTGGGCAGGATGCCGATCGCCCCGGACAAGAGCCGCAGCCCCGCCTCGACAAGGGCCAGATCGGCCACCGGGTTGAAACCGCGCGCGAGCGCCGTGAACATCGCGAAATCAGCCGCTTTCAGAACGCAGAGCACCGTGATCGCGCCGGTCATCGCGATCCTCAGGCCGAGGGCGACACGCCCCCCGGCCGCGATCAGCGCCAACAGGATGGCCGGCAATTCAAGTGGAAACATCGACAACGCCCGCCAGGTCAGCGCGTCGGGATGGTTGGGCTGTATCAGCACCAGATGCAGGATCATCGCGGCCAGCCCAAGCCGCAACCCCGCCGATGCCGCCACCCGGCTCATGCGCGCCTCCGGTGGAGCCACTGCACGTCTCGCCCGAAGGACAGGGCCAGCGCCAGCGCGGCGGCGACACAGGCAAGACCGGTCAGCACCGAGGGCAGATCTGGGGCCTGCAGCGCGATGAGCACGGCGATCTGCAAGACACAGGCAACCTTGCGCTCGAAGCGATCCGGCAGCGGCCGGGCAAGCCATGGAAAGAGCAGACCGGCCACCGCGAACGCATAGCGCGGCAGGCCCAGAAGCAGCACCAGCGGACCGGCGCTGCCAGACACGAACGCGTTCACCGCGAGGATCAGGCTGAGCCCTGAATCGACCTCCATGTCGAACCGCGCCCCGAAGGCCGAGGTCAGATGCTGCCGTCGGGCGAGCCAGCCATCGAGCCCGTCAAGGCCGAGGGCCAGAACGGCAATCGTGAATACAGCCCAGGCCGGTCCGCTTCCACCTCCGAGGATGGGTGCCACAAGCGCCACGGTCAGAGCAAGACGCACCAGCGTGACCAAATTGCACAGCCCGATGGCGGAATGCGGATAGCTTCCGCGCATGAAACCCGCGACCGCCCCGCAGGCAGACAGGTACAGCGCGGTCACCACGGCGGCGTGCGGCATGCTGCTGCCGAACACGCCCAGGGACAGGGCACATACGACCCCGGCCCCAAGCAGGGCGGCCACAGCAAACCGTAGCGCCCACGCGGGCACAAAACGCGGCGGCCGCGTTTGGCGCACGGGGGGGGTCATGTCGGGATGCGCGTTGGCCATCCCCTTCATTTTAGCACGAAGCTGACAGGATCAAGCCCGCCATGCGCGGGCCTGACACCTTCGGTGCCAACAGGCCGACAGAGGCCGCGCTTCCCGGATCGCCGGGCCTTCCCCCTTGCCGTTCCACCGGTGCTGCGGTTACGTGGCACTCGCACCCGTACCCGTCCGCATGAGGCCCAAGTGAGCACATCCCGCAAGATCATCGTCATCGGAGCCGGCATCTGCGGGCTAAGCTCGGCGATCTGGCTGCGGCGCGCGGGTCACGAGGTCACGCTGCTCGACCGCGACCACCCCGGCGCCGGTGCCTCCTGGGGCAATGCGGGGCTTCTGGCCGGATGGGGGATCGTGCCGGTGAACACGCCCGGTCTGATCCCCACCGCGATCAAGTACCTGCGCGATCCGAACGCGCCGCTTTTCGTGCAATGGTCCTATTTGCCTCGGATGCTGCCATGGCTCTGGCAGTTCATGCGCAACGCCAATCCCCGCGACACCGCCCGCATGGTCGAGGGGCTGATCCCGCTGGTCGGCGACAGCGTCGATCAGCACCGCGCGCTGGTGCGCGGCACGCCTGCCGAGAAATGGCTGGCCACCAGCGATTTCGGCTACGCCTATGACAGTCGCGCCGCCTTTGACGCCGATGCCTTTTCATGGCGGGTCAAGCGCGAGGCCGGCCACGTGCCCGATGTGGTGACCGGAGGTGCGGTGCGCGAGGTCGAACCGATGCTCGGCCCCGCCACGCAATGTCTGGCGCTCTTGAAAGGGTATGGGCATATCCTCGATCCCGGCGCGTACATGACCGATCTGGCAAATGTGCTGGAGGCCGAGGGCGGGCAGGTCAGGCAGGCCGATGTGCAGGACATCACGCTCGACGGCGGGCGGATTGCGCAGCTTGAGACGGATCGCGGCCCGATGCCCTGCGACGCGGCGGTGCTCGCGGCGGGGATCTGGTCGAAACCGCTGATGCGCAAGCTCGGGCTGCGCGTGCCGCTGGAGGCCGAGCGCGGCTATCACCTGCATTTCCGGGGGCCGTCGCAGATGCCGCGCCACCCGCTGATGATCGCCAGCGGCAAGTTCGCGGTCAATCCGATGGCGCACGGGCTGCGCTGTGCCGGAACCGTCGAGCTGGGCGGGATCACCAGCGGGCCGACACGCGCGCCGCTCGATCTGATCCGCCGCGAGACGGCGCGCGTGTTTCCCGATCTCACCTATGAGAGTGCCGAGGAGTGGATGGGCTTTCGTCCCTCCACCCCCGACAGCCTGCCGCTGATCGGCGAGATCGGATCGACCGGTGTGCATGCGGCGTTCGGCCATCAGCATATCGGGCTGACGGCGGGGCCGAAAACCGGGCGTCTGGTGGCCGATCTTCTGTCGGGAAAGCGCCCCAACCTCGATCTTGCGCCCTATGACGCGAACCGGTTCACATGACACCCGGCACAACGCCCCGCGATCTTTCAAAGATCGCGGTCCGAAATCTTTGCAAGATTTCGGTGCCCGTCACTCGTAGCTGCGCAGATCCTCGATCACCTTGCCGTCATTGGGCAGGCTGCCGGGCGGCACGATCTCTATAAGACCCTTGAGCTTGAGCGTATCGGTGACGGCGGCGGCATAATGCTCTGCCTCGCCGGACGTGGCCTCAATCCGAACGGTCATGACATCGGCCTCGCCCTCGCGGCTGGCAATGACACGCGCGCGCGAAATACCGGCATGACCGGCCACCAATGCGGCCACCTGCTCGGGGCGGACGAACATGCCCTTGATCTTGGTGGTCTGATCGGCGCGGCCCATCCAGCCCCTGATCCGCGTGTTGGTGCGTCCGCAGGGGCTTGCCCCCTCCATCACCGCGCTGAGATCGCCGGTGGCGAAGCGGATCAGCGGATAGTCGGGGTTGAGCGTGGTGACGACGACCTCGCCGACCTCGCCGGGCGCCACGGGATCGCCTGTGCCGGGGCGCACGATCTCGACGATCACGCCCTCGTCGACGATCATCCCCTCCTGTGCCGCGCTTTCATAGGCGATGTTGCCCAGATCGGCGGTGGCATAGCATTGCAGGCAGGCGATACCGCGCTCCGCGTATTCGGCCCGCAGCGACGGGAACAGCGCGCCGCCCCCGACCGCCGCCTTGGTGATCCGCAGCGGCAGACCCATCTCGTCGGCCTTGTCGAGGATGATCTTCAGGTAATCGGGCGTACCGGCATAGGTCGTCACACCGACATCATGCGCGGCGCGGGCCTGCAATTCGGTCTGGCCGGTCCCGGCGGGCAGCACTGCCGCGCCCACGGCGCGCGCGCCGCTCTCGAAGATCATGCCGGCGGGTGTCAGGTGATAGCCGAAACAGTTCTGCACGATATCGCCCGGCCCCACGCCGCAGGCATGCAGAAACCGGCCCACCCGCCACCAGTCGTGATCCGTGCCGCCCGGCTCGTAGATCGGACCGGGCGATTGAAAGACATGCGCGAAGCCGTGCGCCGGCATCCGCGTCAGCCCGCCGAACGGGGCCGCAGCACCCTGCGCGCGCCCCAGATCGGATTTGCGAAGCACAGGCAGCGGCGCGAGATCCGCGGCGCTGGTGATCGTCTGCGGGTCCACCCCGTCGAGCGCCCCCCCGTACCCTGACAGGGCCTGCGCCCGCGCAATCTGCTCGGGCAAGGCACGGGCGAGCGCCTCGGCGCGGTGCTCTGCGCTGCGGGTCTCCAGATCGTCGTAATGCTGCGTCATGCCACCATCCTTTGGCGCGGGGTCCGGGAAAGACGAACGGGGTGTCACGCAAGCCACCGCTTGCGCCGGCGATAGCTGCGCACATCCCGGAACGACTTGCGGCCCTCTTCGGCCATGCCGAGGTAGAATTCCTTGACGTCCGGGTTCTCGCGCAGATCCGCGGCGGGGCCGTCCATGACCACGCGACCGGATTCGAGGATATAGCCGTAATGCGCGAACCGAAGCGCGACATTGGTGTTCTGCTCGGCCAGAAGGAAGGTGTATCCCTCCGTCTCGTTGAGCGATTTCACGATGCCGAAGATCTGCTCGACCAGCTGCGGGGCCAGCCCCATCGACGGCTCGTCCAGCAGGATCGTCTCGGGCCGCGCCATCAGCGCGCGACCGATCGCCACCATCTGCTGCTCGCCGCCCGAGGCATAGCCCGCCTGACTGCGCCGGCGTTCCTTGATGCGCGGAAAATACTGGTAGACCATGTCGAGATCGGCGTCGATCTCGCCCCGCGAGGCACCGCGCGTATAGGCCCCGGTCAGCAGGTTTTCCTCGACCGTCAGATGCTCGAAGCAATGGCGGCCTTCCATCACCTGGACCACACCCTGCTTGACCAGATCCGACGGCAGCAGATCCTGCACGCGTTCGCCGCGATAGCGGATCGTGCCCTTGGTCACCTCGCCCCGCTCGGATTTCAACAGGTTGGAGATCGCCTTGAGCGTCGTGGTCTTGCCGGCCCCGTTGCCCCCCAGAAGCGCGGTGATCCCGCCTTTCGGGACGCTCAGGCTGACCCCCTTCAGCACGAGGATCACGTGATTGTAGATCACCTCGATATTGTTGACCTCCAGAAGAGGCTCGTCACTCGGGGACACATCCAGCATCAGAACTCTCCGTCACGGTCAGACGGGACACCCCGTCTTCATCTTGCCAAAAATACTCGATCTTGCCCGACCGCCACACGGTGCGGCGGCCGGATGTCGTGATGCGGGATCAGCAGCGCGGCTCGATCCCGTTCTCCTCGGCATATTGCATGGAGTCCTCCTTCACCAACTTCGCGATGATCTCCTGATCGGACTGGAAGTAATCGGTGATCAGCTCGAACTCGCCGGCCTCGGCATTCCACTGCGACACGGCGCCAAAGCCGTTGCCGCCATGGTTTTCGCAGCTCACAGTGAATTCGGGGCCAAAGTTCGGCAGGCCCAGATCCACCATCTTTTCCTCGGTCATCTCGAGGTTCTCCATGCCGTCGCGCATCTGTGCGGCATTGATGGCCGACACGCCATGCATCTCCTGCGCGGTCTTCACGGCTTCGGCGGCCAGCATCGCGGCATACATCCCCCGGTTATAAAGCACCGTGCCAAGCTGATCACCTGCGCCTGCGGCATTGCCGGTATCCACGACATGCTCCTGGATATCGTCATAGATCGGGTAATCCGAACCGAGGTTGTGGAAGGTCAGCGCCTTGTAGCCATCCGCCGCGGCCCCTGCCGATTTCACGTCATTCTCGGATCCGGACCACCAGATGCCGATGAACTGATCCATCGGATAGCGAATGTTGACCGCTTCCTGGATGGCGACCTGGTTCATCACGCCCCAGCCCCACATGATCACGTTGTCGGGCTGCTGACGGCGGATCTGCAGCCATTGCGAGCCCTGCTCCTGTCCGGGATGGTCGACCGGCTGCAGCATCAACTCGAAGCCGTGCTTTTCGGCGAGCTCTTCCAGCGTACGGATCGGCTCCTTGCCATAGGCAGAGTTGTGATAGACCAGCGCGATCTTGTGGCCGCTGATATCGCCGTCGTTCTCGTTCAGGATATGGGTGATCGCATGGCTCGCCCCATCCCAGTAAGTGGCGGGGTAGTTGAAGATCCATTCGAACACCCCGCCATTCTTGGCCGAGGTCCGCCCGTAGCCCATCGTGTGCATCGGGATCGCGTCCGCGGACGCCTTGGGGATAAGCTGGTAGGTGATGCCGGTCGACAGCGGCTGATAGATCAGCGCGCCATCGCCTTCGTTCTTGGTGGCCTCGTAGCACTCGACACCCTTCTCGGTGTTGTACCCGGTCTCGCATTCCACGAGGTTGATCATCTCGCCGCCAATGCCGCCGTCACGCGCGTTGAGCAGCGTGAAATAGTCCTGATAGCCATCCGAGAACGGCACGCCGTTCGCGGCATAAGGCCCCGTGCGATAGCTGGTATCGATGATCGTCAGCTCGGCGAATGCCGGTCCCGCGATGATCGCGGCGGTGGTCACCGCCGTCAGTAGTTTCTGTCTCATCGGTTTGTCCTCCCTTGGTTTTATCCGATGTTGCGCGGGGCAGATCACCCCGCCGCACCTTTCACGAGCCTTCAAGGCGGCCCCTCAATGCGGCCCCTCAATGGGGGAAGGGCCAGAGCCTCAGTTTCTCTTTCGTAATGCGCCAGAGCTGCGCCAGCCCGTGCGGTTCAGCCACCAGAAAGACGATGATCAGACCGCCAACGATGACGAATTCCAGATGCGAGGCAAGGTCGGTCGGCCAGCCGAGCCCACCCACAAGCGTGTTTTTCAAAAGCACCGGCAGCAGCACGAGGAACGCGGCCCCCGCAAAGCTGCCGAAGATCGAGCCGAGCCCGCCGATGATCACCATGAAGAGCACGAGGAACGACTTGTTGATGCCGAATACCTCGCCCACCTCGACCGCGCCCAGATAGACCGCGAAGAACAGCGCGCCGGAAATGCCCACGAAGAACGACGACACGGCAAAGGCGCTCAGCTTGGCCTTCAGCGGGTTCACCCCGATGATCTCGGCGGCGATATCCATGTCGCGGATCGCCATCCATTTACGCCCCGCCATGCCCCGCGTCAGGTTGCGCGCGATGAGCGCCGAGGCGAGCACGAAGACGAGGCAGAACAGATAGGCCGCCCAGGGCGCCGTCTCGGCACCGGTGATCGGCACGCCGGCGATGGTCCGCTCCGGCGCGCTGATCTGGCCCGAGGCCGAATAGTTGTAGAACCACGGCACCCGGTTGAAAAGCCACACCAGAAAGAACTGCGCCGCCAATGTGGCCACGGCCAAATAGAAGCCCTTGATGCGCAGGCTCGGCAGGCCGAAAAGAACCCCGACAGCGGCGGTGATGACGCCCGCGATGATGATGTGAAAGAAGATGTTCACATCCGGAAAGCTGGTCATCAGCTTGTAGCACGCATAGGCGCCCACGGCCATGAACCCCCCGGTGCCCAAGGAAACCTGCCCGCAATAGCCCACGAGGATATTCAGCCCGATCGCCGCGATGGAATAGATCAGGAAGGGCAGGAAGATGGCATTGACCCAGTAATCGTTGATCACGAACGGGACCACCGCGAAGGCGGCGATCAGCGCCACGTAATAGCCGACGCGGTCGATCCTGATCGGAAAGGTCTGGCTGTCATCGGTATAGGAGGTCTTGAAGTCCCCCGCCTCACGGTAAAACATTACAGAACCTCCCCATGGATGTCGTCGTCGCGCATCCGCGCGCGGTTGGCGGGCCTCGCATAACCCGTCGCCTCGGCCTGCCGGACCAGCCAGAAATAGGCGAGCATGCCCATACCCCCGCCGATCGCCGCGAGAATGGCGGCGGTGACCATCTGGCCGGGGGCGTCCACCCGCGTCGAGAATGCGAGATAGCCGAAGGCCCAGAACCCGGCCCAGGCGATCACGTTGACGATGGCAATCAGCTTTTGCATACCCCTACACCCTCTCGATGATCTTCTCGCCGAACAGGCCCTGCGGCCGGAAGACGAGCACGATGAGCGCCAGCACATAGGCGAACCAGTTTTCGGTCGCGCCGCCCACCATCGGGCCGACGAGGAACTCGAACATCTTTTCACCGACCCCGATGATCAGACCGCCGACGATGGCACCGGGGATCGAGGTGAAACCGCCCAGCATCAGCACCGGCAACGCCTTGAGCGCGATCAGCGACAGCGAGAACTGCACCCCCGATTTGGTGCCCCACATGATGCCCGCGACGAGGGCCACGAACCCCGCCAGCGACCAGACCATGATCCAGATGAACTTGAGCGAGATCCCCACCGACAGCGCCGCCTGATGGTCGTCGGCGACCGCGCGCATCGCCCGACCGTATTTGGTATATTGCGCGAACATCACCAGCGCGATCACCAGCAGCACCGCCACCAGCGTCGCCGCGAGGTCGAGATTGTCGATGAAGAAGCCGTAGCCGAACAGGTTGAACGTCACCTCGTCTATGGTCTCGTTGAGGCCCTGCGGCAGGCCGACATCGAGGTTCTTGATGTCGCTGCCCCACATCATGTCGCCGAACCCTTCGAGGAAATAGGCCAGCCCGATGGTCGCCATGAACAGGATGATCGGCTCCTGCCCGACGAGATGTCGGAAGATGAACTGATTGACCGCCCAGGCCAGCGCCACCATCACCACCATCGTCAGCAGGATCGCCGCCAAGGCGGGCACCGTCCAGCCGAAGGTGTGCACATTGGTGCCGAAGGTGGCATTGATCAGATGCGAGAACGGCACCCGGCCTTCCATGATCCCCACGAGCGTCAGCGCGGCAAACAGCGCCATGACGCCCTGGCTGAAGTTGAAGATCCCCGACGCCTTGAAGATCAGCACGAAGCCGAGCGCCACCAACGAATAGAGCACCCCGGTCATCAGACCGTTGAGAAAGACCTCCATTCCCCATACCAGTTGATCAGGCATCAAAGTGTCTCCCCTGCGGTTTCGTGGTGGCGGAGCGCCCGCCGGCACCGGTTGTGTCGTAATCAAAGAACACGTGTTGTGGCGTCGAGATATCAGTCATGCGCGACCCCCAGATAGGCGTCGATAACCGCCTGATTCTTGCGCACCTCTGAGGGCGAACCGTCGCCGATCTTCTGGCCGTAATCCATCACCACGACGCGGTCGCTGAGGTCCATGACCACGCCCATGTCATGCTCGATCAGCGCGATGGTGGTGCCGAACTCGTCGTTGAGATCGAGGATGAAGCGGCTCATGTCCTCTTTCTCCTCGACATTCATGCCCGCCATCGGCTCGTCGAGCAGCAGGATCGACGGCTCGGCGGCCAGCGCGCGCGCCAGTTCCACGCGTTTCTTCAGCCCGTAAGGCAGCCGGCCCACGGGCGTCTTGCGGATGTGCTGGATCTCCAGAAAGTCGATGATCCGCTCCACCTTGGCGCGGTTCTCGACCTCTTCGCGCTCGGCGCGGCCCTTCCAGATCGCCTGTGACAGCAGGCCGGCGCGCATGTGCCGAATGCGGCCCGTCATCACGTTATCCAGCACCGTCATCCCGTCGAACAGCGCGATATTCTGGAAGGTGCGCGCGATGCCCTGCTGCGCCACCTGATAGGGCTTCATGGCTGGGCGCACCGCGCCCTTGTACCAGACCTCGCCCTCCTGCGGTTTGTAGAACCCGCTGATGACGTTGAGCATCGAGGATTTGCCGGCCCCGTTCGGCCCGATGATCGCGCGGATCTCGCCCTCGCGGATGTCGAAACTGATATCCTTGATCGCCACCACGCCGCCGAAGCGCAGCGTGATGTTGCGCATCTCCATCACCACGCCGCCGATCCTGCGGCCATCCTCGGTGACGTAGCCTTCATTTTCGTTCGTATCGAGCATGTGTCAGAGCCTCCCCACCAGACCGACGACCAGACCGTAAAGGATGATCGCACCCAGGATGTAATGGATCTTGGACAGCGGCACGCCCGGCCAGATCTGTTGCAGCGCGAGGATCCCGAACGCGCCGGTGATCGCCCCGCTGATCGCGGGATGGATGAACTCGGGCAGGACCTGCCCCAGGCCGTAGGACACGACCAGCCCGGCCAGTGCGATGGCCCCCGCCGCGATCAGCTTTTTCGTACCGATGGTGTCAGGGTCTCTGGTCATTCCGCCGCCGCCTTCGCTGTCTCGATTGGCACCACGGCCGCATCGCGGATCTCCAGCGTGGCTGAAATGGATCCCTTGCGCCCGTCCTCGTAGGTGACCTCGGTGGTGGTGTGGATCTCGGTCGAGCCGTCATAGAGCGCGGTCACCAGATCGCCGAATTTCTCGGAGATCACGTTGCGGCGCACCTTGCGGGTGCGGGTCATCTCGCCGTCATCCGCGTCCAGTTCCTTGTGAAGAACGAGGAAGCGATTGACCTGGCAATGCGCCAGCATCGGATCGTCCGACAGGTTGCGATTGACCTCCTCGACATGGCCCTGGATCATGTCGAGCACCTTCGGGTGGCCGGCCAGTTCCTGATATGAGCCATAGCCGATATTGTTGCGCTCGGCCCAGTTGCCGACCGCCGTCAGGTCGATATTGAGGAACGCCGTGCACATCTCCTGCCCGTTGCCAAAGACCACGGCCTCGAGGATGTTGGGATAGAATTTCAGCTTGTTCTCGACATATTTGGGCGCGAACATCTGGCCATCGGCCATCTTGCCGACATCCTTGGCGCGGTCGATGATGCGCAGATGCCCCGAGCCTTCCTCGAAAAACCCCGCATCGCCGGTTGCGACCCAACCGTCCGCGTCCTTGGTCTTGGCGGTGCTTTCGGCGTTCTTGTAATAATATTCGAACACGCCGGGGCCGCGGTAATAGACCTCGCCGGTGGGGTCGATACGCACCTCGACGCCGGGCGCAGGCACGCCCACGGTATCGCTGCGCACCTCGCCATCGGGTTGCAGCGTGATGAAGACCGACGCCTCGGTCTGGCCGTAAAGCTGCTTGAGGTTGATCCCGAGCGAGCGGTAGAAGTCGAAGATCTCCGGTCCGATCGCCTCGCCCGCCGTGTAGCCGACGCGCACGCGGCCCAGCCCGAGCGTGTCCTTCAGCGGGCCGTAGATCAGCAGCGCCCCGAGCGAATAGCGCAGCCGGTCGGCAAGACTGACCTCGTGCCCGTCGAGGATCGCCGGACCCACCCGCCGGGCCAGCGCCATGAAGTGATCGAACAGCCCCTTCTTGAGGCGGCTGGCATCCTCCATCCGGATCATCACGTTGGTCAGCTGCGTCTCGAAAACGCGCGGCGGTGCGAAATAATAGGTCGGCCCGATCTCGCGCAGGTCGGTCTGCATGGTCTCGGGGCTTTCCGGGCAGTTCACACAGAACCCGCACCAATAGGCCTGCCCGATCGAAAAGATGAAATCGCCCACCCAGGCCATCGGCAGATAGGCGAGCACCTCTTCGTCGCGGGTCAGAGTGTCGAACTCGGCAGAGGATTTCGACGCCTCGATGATGTTGCGATTGCTGAGGACCACGCCCTTGGGCTTGCCGGTCGTCCCCGAGGTGTAGAGCATCACGCAGACGCTGTCATAATCGAGCTTGTCGCGGCGCGCCTTCAACGCCTCGATATGTTCGTGATAGGCCGCTCGCCCCTGATCCTGGATGTCGATATAGCGGTGCAGCTTGGAGTGGTCGTATTTCCGCAACCCGCGCGGATCGACATAGATCATGTGCTCGAGCTGGTTAAGACCCTCCTGCACCTCGATCAGCTTGTCGACCTGTTCCTGATCCTCGACGATGGCGAAACGGGCGCCGCAGTGGTCCATGACATAGGCCATCTCGTCGGCGGCGGCATCGTGATACAGCGGCACGGGGATCGCGCCGACCGATTGCGCCGCCACCATGGCCCAGTAGAAATGCGGGCGGTTGCGCCCGATGACGGCGATGAAGTCACCGGTATCCACACCAAGACCCAACAGCCCGAGCGCCAGCGCCTCGATCTCCTTCTCGGCCTCGGCCCAGCTCCAGCTTTGCCAGATACCAAGTTCCTTTTCGCGGTAGGCGGCCTTGCCTGCGAACCGCGTGGCGTTGCGTTGCAAGAGCGCCGGAACGGAATCCATCCCGTCCGTCGCTTGTGACGACTGTGCCAAATCCATTTCCTCCCATGCGTCCGCTGCGGCGAACTCACACACGCCCCAAGGCGATTCTCCCCTGCCTCATTGCGTGCTGAATAATTCTTCTGCGTCAACTTTTTCCTGATCATTGCCCAATCCTTACAAATTGTAACAGGCTGCGCGAGGCGGCTTTGCGCCCTGCCCGTCCGGTGCTACTCAGAGGATCGGGAGGAGACGCGCATGCATCCCAGCCGCGCCGACCGCGACGCCATGACCGAGATGACCATGGCCGGGCTGAACCTCATTCAGCAGGCGCTGACGATCTATGACCAGACCTTGCACCTTGCGGTTTGCAACCGGCGCTTTCAGGAAATGTTCGACCTGCCCGACGCGCTGGTGACCCCCGGTGCGGATTTCGCCGACACGATCCGCTATCTGGCGGCGCGCGGCGATTACGGTGATGTGGGCTGCGTCGATGCCTTCGTCGCCACCCGCGTCGAGATCGCCCGCGCGTTCGAGCCGCATTACATGGAACGCACCCGCGCGGGTGGCCGCACGATCAGCGTCGAGGGCTCGCCGCTGCCGCAGGGGGGCTGGGTCACGGTCTATACCGACATCACCACCACCAAGCGGCAGGAGGCGCTGCTGCGCGCGCGCTCGGCGGAATTGTCGGACCGGTTGCTGAGCTATTCCGAGGATCTCTCGGCCGCCAACCGCGAGCTCGGGGCGACGATCACCGCCCTCGAGGAGGCCAAGCGCCAGATCACCGAGGCCGAGGCGCGCACCCGGCTGACCGCCGAGATGATGCCCGCGCATATCGCGCATATCGGCCCCGATCGCCGCTACACCTATTCCAACCGGCGCCTGACCTCGGTCATGCCCGGATCGCGCGCCGATCTGATCGGGGTGCATGTCGCGGATGTTCTGGGGCCGCAGCCCTGGTCGCTGATCCGACCCGAGCTGGACCGCGCCTATGCCGGGCAGGCCTCGGTGTTCGAGTTCACCCACGAGCCGAGCGCGCGCCGCATCCGCGTGGCGCTGACCCCGGATCCGACCAGCGGCGGGGTCTATATCCTGTCGATGGACATCACCCGCGAAAGCCAGACCCGCGCCGCCCTGCAACAGACCCGCCGGCGCGAGATGGCGGCGCAACTGACCAGCGGACTGGCGCATGATTTCTCGAACCTGCTGACGATCATCCTCGGCATGCAGTCGCGGCTCGGCCGGATGGGCCTGCCCGAGGGCGCGCCGGATCTGGTCAATGCCACGCTGGCCGCGGCCCGGCGCGGCGGCGGCCTTCTGGGCCGCATCGCCGACATGACCGGCCCGCGCGAGCACGAGCCGACCCCGACCGATCTGTCGGCGTTTCTCGGCGATCTGGAGACGCTGGCGCGCTCCACCCTGCCCTCGGGCATTTCGCTGGGGATCGAGACCGGCGGCACCGCCGACCGCTACCTGCTCGATGCGGGCATGCTGCAGGATTCGCTGCTGAATCTGGTGCTCAACGCGCG
>Ga0307963_1001247_pt1 | contig 19302 bp, 25 predicted proteins | sample OrgLakmetagen594_FD_201829 | JGI IMG/M metagenome (GOLD analysis project Ga0307963, IMG submission 201829) | Saline water microbial communities from Organic Lake, Antarctica - #594 | ecosystem: Environmental > Aquatic > Non-marine Saline and Alkaline > Saline | place: Antarctica: Organic Lake... | reverse complement strand
TTCACGCCTCTGAGGTGCGAGGCTGGCTTCAAATGACTCAACTGAGAGCAGCTGCCCATGCAGATGGCAGTGATGACGGTAAGCCTTTAACAACAGTCCATAAATGCAAAACCTTGTTGCTATAATAGTTAGCTGGAATCTCTTAAGCATTATACTTGCTTTGAGCCTTGAACCAGTTGCACGAGCATTGAAACAGCAATGAATCATCATGACTTGATTGGGAGTTGCTAAATATATCGTCCCGTCATCACACACATATGTGCAGACGTCTTTGACGAGGCCCTGGCTGCTGAAGTGCTGGCACACATGTCAGCAGGAAGAAGCACCGCCCCTCCTTCCCCTACATCTTCAAACAAGGCAACCTTGCCAGCACCTTCCTCCAAGCATGAACAGGTGGTACACGAAACCCCCTATCCACCTGGCTCTGCCAGTGCACCTGCCCCTTACTCTATGCTGCGCTGGGGCCCCACGGAGCTCATTGCTCAGCGCTCCTCTCTTTTATCCCCTGCGCTAGCTGATCACCTGTCTCGTATCACCATGCTGCATTATAGCAAGCCAGAAGCATCAGCAGCTCTTGAGACAGCAATTTTGCAGGCAGGAGGTACATGCACACAAACGCAGCAGCAGCAGCAGCAGCAGCAGCAGCAGCAGCAGCAAACACAGGACGAGCACCATTATAGAGCAAACGAGCAGCAGCAACAGCAGCAGCCACAGCAGCAGCCACAGCATAGGCACGAAGACAGCAATTGTGCAGGTCATCAGAGTTTGCAGCTAGAGAAAGGCCCGGGCAGGATAGAGGATGTGCCCCTACAAAATGCCCAGCAGGGGATTAGAGAGAATGGTGGAATGCACTTGAGGGAAACCATGGGCAGGACCACGGCCGAGGAAGTTGTGTCAATAGATAATTGATATTACCAGTACTTTATGCACTTTTTTGCAATTGTGACCAATGCAATATGTTGATCAATGGAGGTCGGAGCTTTTTTTCTTTCTGTTTCATTGCTGGGAAACCAATTTGAACGGCATAGCATTTGATGTCCTGCTTCAAATACAGGTGTCATACCTGACCTGCTTGTGAGTTAATGAACCTTTTTGCTCTAAGAAATAATTCTGGAATAATTGCAACCAACAGATGGCATATACAATGCTTTTCCCTTGGACGCTGTATGTAAAAGTGGTTTCACAGTTTACCCAGCCAGTGTGGAGACTGCGTCATGAATGCTCGTGTATTGAGCAACGGATAAAGAGGCACACACCTCCGCCCGGAGACCACTTAAAGTTCTTTAATTAAGACCAAAGGCAAAGACCTGCACACCACTAGCCAGGAGTATTTCTCAGATTTTGGGAAGTTACGTTCAATGTTCAAAGTAGGTTACGTAGGCTTGCGGGTTGAACAGAAGCATGAAATAAAAAGAAAAAAGAAAATTAGCAGGCAGTGAAAACCACTCCCCACATATATTAAGGAAAAGAAAGCCACACGTGTTTGACCTCACAGCCACATAAAGACTGGAGTACTGCAGTTTTAACAAGCAAGAGTACCAGGCACAGGAACTGCTCCCCTCCTAAAGAAGCATGCATCACACTTTTGGTTGTGCTCTTTGCTGGCTGTAAGTCAAATTGAACAACCTGCTGCTCCCCACCCTATTTTGGCTTTCCCTGCTCGTTTTTGGTGCTCTCTGCTCAGTGCAGGGTTAGATCTTGTGGGTAGTTCTGGGGAGAGTAGCTTGTGCACCGCTGCTCTGTGCCCACCACGGCCCTGAGATTTCTATGCTCCTCCTCAGGATTCTATCCTCTAGGGGGTTTAGTAGCTGTAAGTTAGCTACTAGCTGGGCCTTGGTTTTGCGGGAGTAGTGGTTGAGTTTGTTTCAGAGCATCAGTCATTGCTACGACTTACTAGTTTGCTTTTATTTTGGCTGGTCCCTTTGCTCCTGAATATAAAATTATACGCAAGTGGTGATAATACCCCAAGCAAGGATAAGGAGACAAAGTCGTTGCTGTCAGACAGCGCAGAACTCACGCTACCAGGCGGATTTGAACCCGTGACCCCGTGGTGTCTGGCCTGACTATGGACCACCAGGGCAGCTACCCTGCGCCTGAATACGATATACTCTTTTAGTAGCATTCATTTTTCGTCCAGCCACCTATCTTGTATCTTCTTGCGTTAGTCAGTTCATCCCTTTTCCCTTTTATTCACGAGTAGGGAGTTTGCAATCTCCCCTTGATGTAACACCCTCAAAATAAGATGCCTCGGAGGTATGTGTGAACTTTTCAGGAATACTGCAAATAAACATCCTTATTCCCGGTAAAGCAATTTTGTGATTAGAGTTAGTGCCACTTTCTGTCCAGTTTGGGAGCAGCATGAAGGTCGCAGTTGCCTTTTGGTTATCCAGGGCAAAAGCAGTTGCATGTTGCACTACTTTGTGATACATCAGGTGGCAGGTGGAAAAATCAGGGAACTGTATGGAGAACGCATCTGTTCTGGAACCAAATACTCTGTCGCTTGGTAGGGGTGTCCAGAACTCCGGAAACACTGGGATAAAGTTTAGAGGTGAGGCCATTCGTTCCTTAGTGACCAGGGCATTGTTGCAAAAGGCTGTCATGCAATGGATGGGTAAAGCCTGATAACGTGAGCCAGGTCGAGTCTCGGTATGTCCTTGTTACCTACCACCAGTGCGAGTTGTGAGAGTTGTTCAATTAGTCTATGAATGTCTGTTGCAAGGTCCTGGACAGGTGGACTCAGCAAAGCGTGATATTTGCTGACAAGCAGAACTGTATACATCCTGTAGGATACTGAGGCGCTGAAGGATAATGGTACCAGAGCACTTGCCATCTTTACCGTACACACATCATGTCACCTCTAGAAAGTCTGGCACTTGGGAGTATGATTTTTGTCAGCCAGGAGCCCGCTTGTGGCTGGCTGGGTGTCAAAGCGCATATTGCACGCTGTTGTTTGTAGCCTCCTGTTGAGGTGGCGGTAGTCTGAAGAAATTGACTAGTCTGTTCCATATTACAACGTGGCCTATGCCCTCGATACCATTGTGTGGGTCTGAAGATTATATGTCGACATGAAATTTCTCCCTTGAATGTTTGCCTAGCGTAGACTACCATTGGGTGGCACGTTGGTCTGTTGGGGTCCTCCAATCATTGCAGACCAGAATGACCAATTCTTTTCCTGTGGGTTCAATTGTTGTTCCAGAGGTGGATACAGTGCTTGTCATGTTCTCTTTCGCGAATCCTACAGGTTGGGCACGATCATTTGTGTTAAATCCCACGTCGGCTCCCAATTGACCAGCCCACCACACATATGTGCTTACCTTTAATCTAATCCTTGGAGAGATCATGGTACACTGGGCAGTGCCGTTTTCCTGATCAAATTTTACTTGGGTGGGCACCTTAAATGATAAACGCAAGCTTCATGAGACATTCCCAGAAGTAAGTGTGCACGCATGTATCGCATTGTAACATACCTTGCTCATAATTTGTTGCTATATAACCTCTGTCCTTTCCTGATCATTGAGGATCCGGCTTGACCTGAAACCGGCTCCTGATGAGAGTAAATGGTACTGGAAAGGGCATGCTTGGTATGGACAAGTTTAGCAGCATGGTTGACAGGATGCCCATGGAGCTTGGAAGCAAATTTTTATAATCTCCATGACTCAAGTCCTTTAAAGATTTTGTTATGTGAGCGTTGTAGATGGTGCCACTTATTCCCAAAATGATGGTGTGGAGGGTAGTGGAGGCTCCTTGAAGAATGGGGCAGAGATATTTGTGCTGTTCCTGCGCGGCGCTTAGCTGGTTCTGAGGTCTAGTGTCCTCACAATACTTGATATTGATGAGGTGGATGTCACGTTGAAGAATGCTGAGATCTTTGGGTCGGTGCTATCTAAGGATGGTAGCTCTGCTGGTCGCTGATGATGCTGCTGAAGTGCTCCCAATCTCCTCCAGTTGCCCGCCCTTGACACTTTTAAATTACTCACCCCATTCCATTTATAGTATTACTAGTATGTTAATTCTTTTTACCACGGAGATGGGAGCACCCAGCACAGCATCTGCACGGCTTGAGGTAAACCTGCTTTGCCTGAGAAGCGGGGTGGAAAGAGCCACTTAAGTAAAACAATGTTTCCACTGAATGGAACCTATAGATCTACATAGCCAGCCATTTGCTGCTGCCAATATTCATGGAGACAAAGCACGACCCTAAGGTGCTTGCTATGCTGATGGCTTCATGGTCATGCTGCACGCTAAGTTATGCCTCTCAACGATCACATCCCTTAGTAGTTGCGTGTGTTGGCTCTCAGAAAGGATATGCAGGGCACTGTCTAATTGAGGGCAGAAGGGGCAAGTAAGGCTAATTGAGCACTTAAACCGTACCGCACGTGTTTATTTGTACAGGGTTCATGTTCTGTACTTCAAAATGATGCACCTGGTTTTAACAGGGACATAAGATGTTGTTAGGTAAGTGTTGCTAGAGGCTCAGTTGGCAGTGATATTCTTGATAGGTCTGGTAGCACTGATGGTAGTTTGCTACAGTATTGTCATTTCCAAGTTTGTGGTGAGGGTGCATATGTAGTTGCAGGACATTGTAATAGTTCAATAGGTGCTTGAGCCATGTTAAGTTGGGGAAACAATGAACGCAGATAGTGTAAACGCTATCGGCAAAGGATAAGGAAAGGATGCTGCTTTGTGTTCTGCACCACCCAATGGATGCAGAGACACACAACACCCCACCCGGAGAACATAAATGTTTATGTGATTTTGTGTTTGTGTGTTTGATGATCTTCTTTTGCAAGCCAGTAGATGCTATAGAAGGGATTTTCCCCAGGGCCAGCTGTTTTGATGGAGGTGTCAGCAACGCCAGAGTAGGTTGCGATTGGTTTTCTAGCAAGAGAGACGGCATGTTTATAGCAAATGATGCCGGTGTGGGACTTGACTTTGTACCTATAGATGGACAATGGTGACTGGCAGCCTGCTTACGTGGTGGATTGGAGGTCACTTCCTTGGATGTGTTGGCGGCGGAGGTTTAAGTGTGAGCGCTTTTTAAATAAATGGTACTTAGATTAGGCTGTTGGTAGCTATTTGGGTGTAGCCGTGTATGATTGCAGCTGCTAGCTCTTCATGATGCTTGATGCGAAAGCAAAGTTTCAGTATAGAAGCTTGTCATATGCCTGGTACCGTTGTCGGCTGTTATTTACTTTGCTTAGGCTCTTGCCTATCAAGGGGGGTTGTGCTACAACTCTTTGTACAGACCTACCATCGGCTACTTTCAGCATTTTGGCACTTCAATAACCAATGCTTATTCACAAAAGATGGTATTGCTTACACCCTGCCTCTTAGATTCACGTAGTGGGAAATATTAAGGTTAGGGTGGTATACACTGATCTGGTATTTTGGTCTTCTTTGTTCTTTCAGAGGATGCCATCAGTGTAGGTCCACTTGTTATATCTGAAGGGCTTTGTGGCGTTTGAGGGTAGTTGCTAGACGATTTCCTTGCTTTATTAAGGCCTTTCGTATTTCCTGCATCAAGGGCATATATGCTTATAAATTCCCACTTTGCCTCAGGGAGTCTTTGCTGTGGGCAACACGGCAGTTTCTACCTTTATTGTTCCATACAGCAATAATCTGCACATCACACTAGTGTCAAGGGAGTGGTGTTCGTATGTTGTTCCAAAAGGGCTCTTTATCATATTGAACGTGTTTTCTTGATAAATGCGATGGCAGATAGATAAAACCAGAGAATTAGGAGGAGAAGGTATTGCAATTTACTCCAAAATCCTTGTCTCTTGGGTGTTCACTCCAGTTTTGGGAGAGTGTGGGGTTTTGGTTGAAAGGAATGCCATCTTTCCTTTAGAGACTGGGGACCATTTTTGTGAGGCGGTGGTTATGTGGGGGGGAAGCATCCATCACTTTTTGCTCTTTTGGCTTGTATGTTTGGAGGTAGCAACATCTTTGCGTGCCGTGATGCCCACAAGCAGTGATGCAAGGCTTGTGGAGGGACCCACGTGAATAAGTCATGTAAGCTGCTGCACTCTGCATTATCAGAGGCCTTTTGTCGAGTAACGAAATGCTCAGTGGTGAGCACGAGCACGAGCACGAGCACGAGCACGAGCACGAGCACGAGCACGAGCACGAGCACGCGCGCGTGAGCACGAGCACGAGCACGAGCACGAGCACGCGCGCGTGAGCACGAGCACGAGCACGCGCTCACGAGCACGAGCACGAGCACGAGCACGCGCTCACGAGCACGAGCACGAGCACGAGCGCGCGCGTGAGCACGAGCACGAGCACGCGCTCACGAGCACGAGCACGAGCACGCGCGCGTGAGCACGAGCACGAGCACAAGCACGAGCAGGCACGAGCACGAGGACGAGCACGGTGAGCACGAACAGTGGCGAACACGAAATGCTCAGTGGTGAGCATGCCTTAGCGTTTTCTGCCTAAAATGAAGAGATGCATACGCAGTGTGTGAATGATATCTGAATGGCCCACCAATAAAATTGCCTGGATACATCTGGCAGCAGATAAGCCTTTTGCTATGTAAGTGAGTTCAAAACTTCACTGTTAAAAGGCCGCAAACAACTTACCAACAACCAGGAAAGAAGGCCAGTGACTTGTCACAAAATAATAAATGATTACCTACTTTTTGGAGACATTGCGATCCACGGCAGGAACGGCCGCATCAATGCACGGCTGTTACCTTATTTAGTTTGACATGAACCCTCAACCATAAGATTGCCATATATACTTTCCATTTCTCGGTATCAAGTTTTATATTCAATGAGAAGAACTACAATGGTTGTGCATATCATGCACATCACAGCTCTTCAACAGAAGTATTTCTTTTTAGGGCAAATATTTGAGCACGGGAAGGATCTTGTTTGGCCAGACCCATGCATACCTGCGAATGCCAACGTGCTATTGAGGGTTCTTGGTAAAATTCTTTAACTCTAAGATGGATCTTCCCTGCATGGGCTTCGTATACAAAGGAGAGAGGGGCAAATTGTGTGAATCACTCTAATGCTGCTCAAAAGGGATCATTTCATATGTATTCTGGGGCTCGGGGCTTGAAAATTAACAGTGGCTTCACAGTTAATAGAGTTCCGAGATCAAGACATCAGTGAGGATGTGCTACTGCTAGTCTGCGTATGTGAAACATTGTGGAATTTGTGAAAATTGTTGTTGCAACACCAGACCCAATAGTACCTACAAAAAAAACCTGAGGGAAAAATGGAAGATTACTGTACATACATTCCTATTCAGCTACAAACTAAGACACTCTTCCCTGGTTTGTACAGGTCTTCTATCCTACAAAACCAACAATAGCAAGGTCCTGTGCGACCTTGAGTCTGGATACAAAGAGCTGTGCAATCTTCGGGTTTCCAACCACAGCAGTATCTATCTATCGGCAGAGAATCTGGGCACCTAAATCACCGTTTGCGTGAATTTTCTCCAGTCTGTAGTGTAGTGTCTGATTTTTTGTGTGCTAAACCTTAGTCAACATTGGTTGGACTGTTAGTTGTTCAGCTTGCTAGTTGTTGTAATTCACCTTGCTAGAGGGTAGGGTCACTGTGGCAGCGCAATTTGACGGTTTTAGATCAAAATGCAGAGTCACATGCATACATGAAACAGAGGTCCTGAAATACAGGCTTGGCCTTCCCACTTCACAACTCTCCTATGTACGGTATTAGTAACATAGAAGATACTTTTGTTGCCATGCATGTTGTGAATTGTGGGTTTATAATCTGCAAAATTCTGTAGCGTGACAGTTATCTATAAGCTGGACTGGCAGTCGATTTAATAGAATGTATGATTGGTTTTTGAATTGATTGTGCAGTGGTAGCTCATTTGTTGCATAACGTAGCATTTGCTATTGTTACGAATTAGCAAGGATAGATTGCGTTTCCCCTTTTTTCTTGATGTTCTGTTATTCCTTTGGGTTTAGTTCTTTTGGGCACGGAGCTCCTGAGTTAACGCGCTTAACTAAATATTGTCGGTGTGGTAATTGAAAAGTACAGATCTCTCGTAACATGGTTAGAGAGCATTGAAGGACTGCTATGCTTTAAAGTAGGGTACTTCAGTAAATTTAAGTAGGGAGGTACTTATAACTAGTGCCTTTAAGTAGGGGGTTCTTAAGTAGGGGGATACTTATAATGAAAGTGATTAAGTAGGGGTACTTTGCCTCCCTCCCTACTTAAGTACCCTACTCCCAAACGCAAAATACAGTAGGGTACTTAAGTAGGTCTGAGGGGTACTTAAGTTCCCCCAGACTGTTCCTCTCGCTCTCTCTGATCAAACAATAGAAGCAGTAGGAATGATGAAGCAGTAGGTTGTACTCATGGCAGCGGTCCTTTCCCTTTTGATCGGCACATCAACGTGCATGCCAGCAGCAGCAGGAAGAGGAAGGAGCATGCTCTAGCAGGCACTGCTGCCGTAGATAGATCACCTCCATTTTTGTGCATGCTATTGCGGGCATCAATAAACCCTGCTCACAAGACGCCTTATTCTAGCTTCTGTGCATTGAATTTAAAAGTTTAACACCTGTACAAACTCCCCTGTTCAGTTTTTTAATCCTCTCTGCGGGAAAAGGCGAGGCAGGCCGCGGCCATGCAGAACAAGGCAAACAAGGCGATTAAGAATGACAGAAGTGTCCACCCGGGTCAGACGCTGGCATTCATGCGATCCTGCCCTAATCCGTTATATTCTAAGACCAGGGCCACCAACCTGTGCTCACATACACACACACACACCACACACACTTCAACACACCCGCAAACACACACACGCACACACACATACGCACACACACACACACACGCACATACACACATACACACATACACACATACACACACATACATACACACACACGCACATACACACATACACACACACTTTTTTTCTGCCAAAGAACTGACTTCATCATCAGATTTATTTGCTACTTAACCAGCTGTGGCAGCTGTGGTACATTCAAAGCAACATGGCAGATCTTATCAGGTCACGTCCCCATCAGCAGATCAAGCCAGGCATGAATGCATGCCAGCCTTTTGTATCCCCCTCGTAGCTGCGCACTGCCTACTCCCTCATCGCGCTAGCTGTTAGGCATGCTCATCTGCTTTGGCATCCAATCTAGCACCTAAGACACTTCTATGGGTCAAATGTTGGCCACTGGACATGCAGTCAACCTTAAGCAACCCTGTGCCAGTGGCCAAAGCTGTTCCCAGGACTCATTTCAGAAATTCCCACAGATGACAGTCTCTGCCTGCCTAACAAATGCACGATGTTACAGCTGTTCAGACCTCATAAACAGCCCGCAATCACAACATTCTTCCCTGTGCCCTGATTGCAACGATGTTAGACTAGTTCTGGTGGAGAGGAGAGAGCAGGCGAGGAAGTGGACCCAAAAAGCAGATTACAGGTATATAATACACCCGACAAAAAAAAGAAAGCTTGTTACGTTCATACCATGCAGAATAGACCGCCTCTCATCAGAATTGCAAAGTCAATCCACATTGGGCTCCATCAGTACTGGGTTGAGGGATCACCTGGGAGCAGGACGTCGTAGTGTTTTTTTGCACTTTCCATACTTGCCCCCCTTTTTCCTTTCATTTTCCTTCTGTTATATCCATTAGGAAACCAGGACCCCCCTTGCTTTCTCGTTTTTCCTCGTGGATTATGTCATGCTAACTGAATGGCAGTGAATGTCGTGCTCCACGTATTTTGATTGCTAGATGCTGGAGGGGACGGGCGCTGTGCAGGGTGCACTTTATGGCATTGACCATACGTGCAGAGACAAAGCCTTTATTTGTCAATACATTAAACCGATCTAAGGTAGAGCTAGCTATATGAGACAAACTGACAGGAGACCGCTAAATCAAGGTAAAAGTAGAATTTTCCCCAAATGGCTCTTCCCACCCTGCTGCAAAGGAACAGAGCAAAGCTCTCTGCAACATTCTCCAAGGAGCCTCTGTTACTCGCCACATCATCCTTTTGGGTGTGGGCGGCACCATCTACAACACTGACACTCTAAAGCCTTTCAAGGAATTGGGTCTTGATTCTCAAAGAGTTAAGAAGCTTGTCTCCAAGCTCTATGTGCACCCTGTGAACTTTGCTGCTGAACTTGTCCATACCAGACGTGCCCTTTCCAGTACTGTTATCAACTCTCATCAGGAGCCAGTTTCAGGCCAAGCCTGCAACCCTCTTGATCCCCATTGATTTTTCCTTTCCTTTCCGCGGTGGAGGAGCTTTACGGTATTTGGTGCCAAAGTGGCTCCTTTTCCTTAATTAATGTGGGGAGTGGTTTTCACTGCCTGCGTAGTTTTTTCTTTTTTCCTTTTTGAATGTGTGTACTGTTCCTACCTGCTAGAGTGCCCCCTTGTGCAAGTCCACGCTCCCCTGCCATGCACCGGGCTGGCTCTAGCACCTCTACCATGATTACGCATGGGGAACTAGGGTGTATGATTTTGCCAGCGAGGCTCGACGAGCCTCGTCAAAGGTGGTCCATAATATATAACTTTGATGCAAGCGTCCCCTTGCGGATGCAAGTGCTTTTTAGCTAAAACTGTCTGCACGTAGTACAAGAATTTGCTGCACATAACTTTGTCAAGTCTAAAGCGTGCTCAAAACATGACTCTCATCCCCCCCGATTAAGCTATGGACGGGAAAGGGGACAACCTCCACGTGGGAAGGCGGTCAAGGAGGGTGAAAGTTATATTTTAACAGTACACCACCACTGTAAACTCCTAAAACCAAATGAAGAACAAAAACAAAGGCCTTGGTGGATAAATCTCACCAAATGAAAAGTGCAGGAAAGAGAAAGAAAAAGAAAAGGGGAGCACTTAGATAGAAAGGCTACTACAGCAAGGCTGCAATGTTTTGAAGATAACAACGCATGCGGATAATTTAATTTTGCAGCAGTCAAGCTTATTTAGTGATGAAAAGGGCACCAAGAAGACTTTCATTGAGCAAGAGGCTTCCCAATTTGCACAAGGCGGACAGAGGCCACTAATGATACCCAGTTTTCACAATTTATCGCTCATTCACAAGAACACTCAGAGCTGCATCAACCCCAAAAAGATGGTCATCCATTTCATGTTTGGAAGGTAGAATTGTCATCAATTAAATGGAACTCTATTAAGCCATCATTAATTGGCTAATGTATGGTAATGTATGGCCACCACCGGGTGGTCTCTCAGACCCTTAACTTAGCTCTGCAGTATGTGTGCCTGGCATTTTTGCTTTTTCAAGCCCGGTACTCCAATCTCTTTGTAAATTCTTTTCTTCTTCTGGTTCTCTTTTGCACCTCTCTGACTGGGCTTTTTCTGGCGGCTGGTAAGGTGTTTTACGATACTCGGTTCCAAATTGGCTTTCTCTTCCTTAATCAATATTAATTAATGTGGGGAGTGGTTCTCACTGCCTGCATAGTTTCTTTTCTTGTTGGCCACCAAACTTATGAAGACCATATTTGATCATGGCCCGAGGGTGTCTGAGGCCCCTCACGCACGCAGTTTTTGGTTATAGTCATCCCGGAATGCAGTCAAGGACATGCACATAAAATTCCAGAGGGGGTCAACTGGGGAAATGTCCAAATATGTGCTTTTTTTGTACTCAGAAGCCGGCCATTCACTGCTCCTTTATCGATTGGGACCATTTTTGCTTAAAAATGAAGTTATGAATTTTACGAGGATGTGCTTGGATTTATGTGGGTTGCTTTGTGTGCAAATTGGCTGGGCTGAAAGCCCACGCTGACCACCAAATCCCGAGCAGAGTGGCTTTGCATGGGAAAACAGCATATGTTGGCCTAGATCACCAACCACTTCACCGTTTCACTTCATTTTTGTTCCAATGATATTTACTTATCAAAACAGCACCATGAGCTAAAATTGGATGAGTAGGTGGTGAGATGTGGCGGATTAGCAGTGAAAAGTGAAAAGTGGGGTCCACGCCGCGCCAAATTAGACATTGGTCCCCTAGCTGGCTACAATCAAGCTCAGGTGCTATCAGCAGGTCAGTGCTACCTCTGGGTCCTGAGCTTGATTGTAGCCAGCTGGGGGACCAGTGCTCAATTCAAATGCAAAAACACCCCCATTTGGGGCCTCATCTGATAAAATCCTAATAAAGGGGTTCGGGTGTTGTGATTTGTCTACGAGGATTTTGGCCACAAAAGGGTGGGACAAACAAACGTAACGATTCACACCACACTTTTATAGTGAACATCATGAGTAGTATGCCTTAACAACGCGCTGCTACACAGGTGATCTAGTCGTCAGATCGTGTGGAGAGAGCATTAAAGGCCAAAATCCTACACAGCAGCAGCTGGTACTGCAATATAAGAAGGCCTGTTCAAAGTTACAACCCTAGAGGAGGCACCAGGAAATTTTGTGGGTTCCCTGCTTTATTGCAGGATTAAAATAAGAGGGTGTGAGGAAAATGATCCCAGTTGTAAAGTAACAGAAATAGGAGCGCCTCCAGCACGAGACAGACCAATCAAGAACAGTTGGAACTCAAAATGCACTACACGAAAATAAAATAGCAAATTTGCTACCCTGGCGAGATTGGTGCAGTTGAGCCATAATATTAAATTGAGATAATTGCCACACATGCAGCGTACTCGCGGGGTCCTGCTGGGGCAGCAGGTGGATACTTGTTTGACGTAGTTACGTAGCTCCCCAAGGGTCGTTTGTTTTGCTCCGCCAGACAGAATGCATTCACTTCTTGCGTACACACGCAGGCTTGGCGAGCACTTTGGAAGACGCAGCAGCAGCAGCGACAATGCCCTCTCGCAGTAGCCCGGTACTCCTCCATTGGGGGCATGGAGCAGGTCTGTATGATTTTGCAGCACGAACTTAGTACGATACCCAGCAAATGGCTGAATAAACTGTGCCTCATCCCGGTGACTCAAAGTGTCTAACCTTTCCCCTTAACAACCCCGACAACGACGACCTGACAGACGCCCATGAGCAAGGTGGAGCCCACAGAGTTCATCAACGACCGCTATGCCGCGATGGAGAAGCGCCTCAAGGTCTGTCGAGTTGCGGGCAGGCCATTTTGTGCAACGAAACCCTTTCGAGCAGGGTCTCTTCCCTCTGAGACCCTCCACTCACCCCTGCACGTTCTCCCCCCTTCCGACACAGATCGTGCAGAAGCGCCTGAACCAGCCCCTGACCCTCGCAGAGAAGGTGAGTTCTGTGGCCTCGACCTGGGAGGCTGTTGGGTCTCAAATTTCTGGGCAAATAGTGACAATGCTGGCCCCCTCCAACCCCCATCCCTGCAGATTGTGTACGGGCACTTAGAAGAGCCTGAAACCCAGGAGTTGGAGCGCGGTGTCAGCTACTTGAAGCTGCGGCCCGGTGAGTTTTGAGCTTGTGCGTCACATGCCAACACACACACACACACACGCACACGCAGACACACACAGTGTTATGTATTCGCAGTTTTTGACAGGAGCATGCACGATGGTGCAGATGAAAGAAAGTACAATTGCATACCTCGGCCATCCCCACTGCAGCCAAATTCGTCACGCTATGTACCATTTGCACTGCACGCAGACCGTGTGGCTATGCAGGATGCCACTGCACAGATGGCCATGCTGCAATTCATTTCCTCTGGCTTGCCCAAGACTATGGTGCCCTCCACCATCCACTGCGACCACTTGATTGAGGGAACCACCTCACCACAGACTGACCGGTGAGTGCATGTTTGTGTCATCACAAGCATGTCGTCGCTTATTTTTATTTTTAATGATCACAAGCAACTGCATGTCTGCCTTACTCCTTTACATGTGCACGTCACACATATACATGGGCACATCTTAATAAGTGCACACACACACACACACACACACGCACACGCACACGCACACACACACACACAAACACACACACACACACACACACTGGCACGTACAAAAACACAACACACTACACACATGCACGTTCTTACAGTGAGGGTTTTGGTGGAGTTGCTGACCTTAAGCACGCCATGACCACAAACAAGGAGGTGTACGATTTCTTGGCCACTGCGGGTGCCAAGTACGGTGTGGGCTTCTGGAAGCCTGGATCCGGCATCATTCATCAGATCGGTATGAGCGGCAATCAGATGTAAAAGAGCAAGCTACAGGAGACTCTGTGGAGTGAATCATCGGATCTGCATAATAGGATAGTGACAGTGTTGCCAATGGCATCAAGGAGCCTGTATATGTCTCTGCTTGCGAAAACATGTGCCCTTTTTTAGGAAGAAGTGGCTTGTTCAAGTTGCTCATGTGTGCACAACGAGTGCAGAGGAGTGCTTGTCTGTGTTAAGCTAAGCCAGGATGGTTACGGTGCTGAAATGAAGAGCGTCAAGTTGAGCCCAACCTCCAGGCAAAGCAAGAGCAACTTGTTTCAGCACCATACCAGGATGTGTTGCCTGCAGTCACTTGCTCATGATACCGGTACGTATGAATGCATCAAAAACGCATCGACCCTGCTCGTGTGCTATCACTGAACCCCAAATGCAACTTGTGCATATAATACAAATTTCACACATGTATCACAGGACATTCCCAGCTCCCTCGTACCCCAAGTTCAAGTGCTGTACCGCATCGCTAACTCCCAGTTGTTTGTTGCACGTGTGCTTCGTGAATGCAGTGCTTGAAAACTACGCCATTCCCGGCTTCCTCATGATTGGTACCGACTCCCACACGCCCAACGCTGGGGGCCTGGGCGTGGCAGCCATCGGCGTGGGGGGTGCGGATGCTGTGGACGTCATGGCTGGTGGGTGCAATGGGGGCGCACAGACCAAAACATCGCATGCTGTTCTGTTGGTGGGGCATGCGTGCGTGAGTGCGTGGGGGAGGGATAGAGGAAGAGCGTGCGTGCGTGCGTGAGACAGAAGAGAACAAGCTGAAGAAAACTCCTACCTGTAGTTTGATGTCCTAGATAAAGCAAACGCGACCTTGGAACTATGTGTGCTGCTGGTGTGCCCTCTCTTGCATTTCCTTATTGGTTGGGGGCAGGCTTGTTAACTGGCTTTTCCATTTCGTGCTAATTCTGTACCGGCTGTACTTCTTAATGTCCCAGGCTTGCCTTGGGAACTCAAGTGCCCGAAAGTCATCGGGGTCAAGCTGACTGGCAAGCTGTCCAAGTGGACAGCACACAAGGACATCATCCTCAAGGTCAGTGCTGCTGCAGTCCGCACGCAACTGTGCCCCTGAGCTCCTTTCTACTAAGGAGGTGCTGCACAGGTCAATTTAAAAGTTTGAAACATCAATGGCTTTTAACGTCTGTATGACTGAGCACAAAAAGTGATGGCTTAAAGTGTATGCGCAGGGGTGGAAGTACGTGTTGTGTGAGTGCATGCGTATCAGGTTTTGGTGTATGAATGTGTGCGCGCACATGTGTGTGTATGTACCTGTCATTTTTAATGGAGCACAGTGTCTTTGGGCTCAGGCTCATCGTCCTCATTGCCACAACCCCGCGTTACCAACATGTGTAGGGTTGGCCATATGTACGCAAGTGTACGCCTGGTACTATTGGCAGGCACCATTAAGTGTGCGTTCATACGCGTGAATATGCATGGTTCTTGTAATTCTATCCTGTACGTGCAGATGGCGCGTACTGCAGGTTTCTGCACGTACTGTGTACAAACACCGTTTTAATTTGGCCAACTTTTGACACCTGCGGTACGTGCAGGTGGCAGGCATCTTGTCCGTCAAAGGTGGCACAGGTGCTATTGTTGAGTACCACGGCCCAGGCACTGAGTCCCTGTCTGCCACCGGCATGGCCACCATCTGCAACATGGTGCGCGTCACGATTGTGTGAGAAGGCTCGTGCTGCATCTGTAGCGGCTTTGTGCCTTGTAGGTTGGATTTGACAGGGAGCTCGGATTAGGAAGGGCAAGTAGTGAAAGTTTGGTTATAGGCATGCGCCGGGCCATAACTTTATGTCAGACACGTAGCATGCGTAGCTGTGTGACAGAGCTCCTTGCCTTCAGTTTTGCGTTATGTGTTAAGTTTAAAGGCTATGCAGAGCTTGTTGTGTGGAGCTTGCTGAGTAAAAGCTTACAAAGCAGATGGTTTATGCCCTGGCAAGAGGCCTGTCGTTTGCATAACCATACTGAGGCAAACTAGACAGCTAAGTGGACAGAGGACTGTTGTGTGCAGGACTTTACAACTAAGCATAGCTGTGTGAAGAGCAGGAGCCGATCTCTTCAAAGAGGATGCATGCATGAGCACACACGGGAACACACGCACGCATGCACAAGCCCTTAAAACACATACAACGTACACACGCAGGGTGCTGAGATTGGTGCCACGACCTCCATTTTCCCCTTCAACAAACGCATGTATGAGTACCTGGTGGCTACAGAGAGGCCTGGAGCAGCCAAGCTTGCAGAGGCTTTCAAGTGAGTTTTCATTATTTGAAAGGAACATGAGTAGCGGCAGTCAGCATGGAAACACGTGCGTGGAGCATATTCCATGGACTCTTGCGAGTTGCAATATGCCCAACCTTGAGATACGTGTGATGCATTTTTCGCTTGATTCATGGTCGCCCATGTTTCATTGCCATGAACCAGGCACCTGCACACACTAATACATACTTGCTTGTTCACACCCACACCTACATCCGCACTCAAGTACGCACACATTTGCACTCACACCCGCACTCACACTCCTGTGCATACACAGAGAGAATTTAGTCCCTGACGAGGGCTGCAAGTACGACCAGCTCATTGAAGTCAACCTCAGCGAGCTGGAGCCCCACATTAACGGCCCCTTCACACCAGATCTGGCCACCCCTCTGTCCAAGGTGGGGGAATCTAGATCCACTGTTCATAGAACTGCACTACACTGCACTGCAGTCAAACTGCAGGCATGCCTTGTATTCATTTGCACAAGCTTGCTTACCTGCTCACGCTGGAGGAGCAAGGCACTAGAGCTTAGGATCAGACGTTCCAGGACCATCTTGGTCTGGCTGTTATGACTAATCATTTTCGGTTTTGGCCTGTGCTACAGTTTGCAGACAAGTGCCGTGAGGAGGGCTGGCCCACCAACCTGAAGGCGTCCCTCATTGGCAGCTGCACCAACAGCTCTTATGAAGACATGACTCGCTCTGCCAGCATTGCTCGCCAGGCCCTGGCTGCAGGTGCGCACGCTTTTTTTGGGAGGGGTTATGAGGGGGTTGGCATGACTTGTGTTAGGGTGGCTGAATGTGAAGATGATTGTGTGTGAGGGTGTGCAGGACGTGAAGGTGATTGAACAAATCACATTGAAAAGTAGCAAAATTACCACATCCTATGCCAGACAGCTCAGCGGCACTTCTTATTTCTTGCGTGACTCAAATGTGAAATTTTCTTAGGACACTGCTGGCAGCACTTTGATAGCAAGTATCCAGATGAAGTTCTGCTCAATTGTGAAGCAAAAAATTGTATCAGGGTTAGGGTACAGGTTTTAGGGTATGGGTTTTAAGTTTAGGGTGCCGGTCTAGCAGCAAGTCAGCATCAGCACAACGCCTTCCTCTGCAACTCGTTCACCCACATCCCTTATTTCAGGCATCAAAGCCAAGGTGCCCTTCACCATCTCCCCCGGCTCGGAGCAAGTGCGCGCCACCATCGAGCGTGATGGCCTGTTGGATGTGTTTGACAAGGTCGGCGGGACTGTGTTATCAAACAGGTACGTATGTCTGCGTGCTGTCTGACTTGCGTGAGGTCATGGACTTGGGTGGTGAGTTTCTGGGCTTAGGTAACCTGTACCATGGCTATGCCACCCTTACTCCTTGATGAAGCGGCACCATTTTGCTGTGTGCTCAATTATTGTCCCTAAATGGATAAGGACCAACCTCTTTGGTCAACAACAGATGATCGCCCTTTTTTACTGAGGCCCAACCAGTCTCCTTGATCACCAATCACCACACCCACACCCACACCCACACCCTGGTGTAAAAAGCTCCCACTCACCCCTGACTGCCTTACAGCTGTGGGCCCTGCATCGGTCAGTGGAAGCGCACAGACGTGGCCAAGGGAGAGGCCAACTCCATCATCACCTCCTTCAACCGCAACTTTGCTGCCCGAAACGACGGCAACCCCTCTACGCACGCCTTTGTGGCCTCCCCTGAGATCACCACAGCTTTTGCCATCGCAGGTATGAGAAGGATATGACCTAGGGAGGTTGTGTGAGGGGAGGGGTGGCAAGTACAACATGAGGTGTGCGTGCTGCATGTGTATTTGTGTGTGTGTGAGGGGTGGGGAGTGCATGCAAATCGTTCATACCAGGTCCCTGGACTTACTGCATTTGCCTTTAGTCTGTTTAAGGGAGCCTTCCATGGAAGTGAACTGAATTTGCAGCAACTCCGAGATTGCCCCTCCGCGCATTCAGGTGACCTGACCTTCAACCCCATGAAAGACACCCTGATTGGCGCCGACAACCAGGAAATCACGCTGAACGCTCCATTTGGAGAGGAGCTGCCCTCCTCAGGCTTTGACCCAGGTACGTACACGTGCTTGGATGATCTGTATGTAGGGTTGGCCCAAACTGTACATACGGAAATACGAAGTGGATACGCTCATATACGGCGTATATACATACAGTACATGGAAATCCCATGTGCGGTTTGGGCCAACCCTATCCATGTGGCGTGGGCTTTTCTTGTTTGTGCTTGCATGGACGTCTGTCGCCTTTTCATGTCGCGGTGTCAATTGACACCCAAAAAGCAAATGCATTTGTCGTTGTAGTTGCCAAGATGCAAGAGCGATTGCGACAACGCTGTACTGTGCCCTAGTTATTCCTCTACGTTTTATTGCTTAACATATCCACGCCCTGTAACACCTGAGTCAACGGGCTTTGTACCCACGTGTAAAGAGAGGTAACCGGACAAAAACTTGCCCCGAGAACTTTACCCACAACTGTTTGTGAGACAGACAGCCAACCATATCAACTTGTTGGTCCTTGCATTGCGTTGCAGGCAGCATGATAATTTTGTCGGTAACCCCACCACCACCTCTAAAATATCACTCAAATAACAATCACTCAAATAATTAAATACCGTACGAACAATATATCACGCCGCAAAAATATTGTTTTTGGGGGGTGCGGCGAGCTCACACCCCCTGAAATATATAAATAGTTGAGGGGGTGCGGATTGGTGCGGATTGAATTTAAATAATTACTTTTGAGTTTTTGACGGGTCATGAGTGGGAAAGAGCCTCCGAGAGCCCCTGTGGGCCTGCAAGGTGCACATCGCTGCTGAGTTCCGAGACTGGCTGAAGAAGCGGTTCCCATTTGTGCACATCATCTTGGTGCCGGCTGGCTGCACAGGTGTTGCTCAGAGGGGA
>Ga0307963_1001246_pt1 | contig 19303 bp, 16 predicted proteins | sample OrgLakmetagen594_FD_201829 | JGI IMG/M metagenome (GOLD analysis project Ga0307963, IMG submission 201829) | Saline water microbial communities from Organic Lake, Antarctica - #594 | ecosystem: Environmental > Aquatic > Non-marine Saline and Alkaline > Saline | place: Antarctica: Organic Lake... | reverse complement strand
CACCCTCCCTCCCAGTCAAGGTGGCGGCGCCTTAGCCCCCCACGTGGGCTATCTCCTCTTGGAGGTAAACATGTCCTTGCTGTTGTTTAAATCCTTTGTGCCAGGAAAGAGGCAGACGCTCACAATTAGGAATTAGGAGAGGAGTCAAAAGGGAGAAGGTCGAGCTCGTGTCCAGGGGAAGGTAGCTTACCTGACTTTTCAGGCAGACGTATCCCCTGCGTGCTTCACTGAGTAAATAAATACAAAAGAGGAAGATTCCTGTTTCTTGGTGCTCACTTCATTGGAGCTGTTTTATAACCTGAACCTTAGATTTAAGAGAGTACAACAAGCTGTCCTCAAGCTCCATGTGATCTGCCAACTAGGTCAAATCTCATACTAAGCAAGACTAAGCAACCTTTTATTGTATAGTTCTTGTTGAAACTATTATTTCGTAGAAAGACATGATCGTGAGCTTGAAAAATCCTGCTCAAATATTAGCTAAAAACAGGGCTCACATGCACGCCAGGGCACACGCTCCAGCAATTACCCCCACTGGTCATAATGTACGTTCCTAATCACTCTTACCCACAGGAGCGCCTCCTCCCCTTCCGCCTCTACCTCACAACCCCCTTGTTCCCCACGCCTTTTACGCGCAAGCTCCCCCCCCCTTGCTGCCCTACGCAATGCGCCCACACTCCCCTTCATCCCCCCCCCACCAGCCCCCAATGCGCCCCTCCATGCAACCCCTCTCAATGCACCCACACTTGGGCCACTCCAACCCTGCTCTCCAAAGCACAGAAAACCTTTGGTACGCTGCCCCTGACCCACACATTGCACAACCTATGGAAATCACCACACAAAGTGCCGCTGGCCACGAGGCAGGGGGGCCCTGGCCTGAACACTCTCAGCCTTTGGCTGAAAACCCCATGCAGTGGACTGCCTCAGATGCGGCACAGAGTATTGCTTGGGGAGGAACAGCGGAAGGAGCTGGGGAGGAAGGTGGGGCAGCTGCTGGGACAGAAGGGCTAGCCGCCCCAGGGTATGTCTTGTCTGGGGATATGCTACCGCAGCAGCCGCAGCCGCAGCAGCCGCAGCAACAGGAGCATGAAAAGCTGTCTCTAAACAATCATGATCATGCTGCCACTCTGGCTTCCCTGCCCCGGCATGTCATAGACCTTTTAGGGAAAGCGCTGCAGGAACAACTTCAGAAAGAAGAGCAGCAGCAGCAGCACGCACAGGTACAGGCACAGCAGCAGCAGCAGCAGCAGCAGCAGCAGCAGCCACCATTTATGGATCAAGCACAGTTGCAGGTCCCCCCTCAAACCCAGTCTGAAGAGCAGCAGCTTCAATTGCCTCCTCACATACTGCTTCCAGCAAAGCAGGAAGCATGCCTGCCACTGCAGCAATCTCAGAGCCAAACGCCACCCTTTCAAGGGCTTGAATCGGGCCTGCAGCTGCAGCAGCCTCAAGAGCACACGCCACCCATCCAAGAGCAGCAACCAGAATCGCCACTGCGGCAGCCACAGCATGTGTCTGAAGAGCACACGTTGTCTATTCAAGAGCATAAACTGGGCCTGTCACTGCAGCAGCCTCACATCCTTTCATCTCAAGAGCAGCCTCCAAGTGACAACCTGCAGCATCTTCTGGTCCCCCTTTGGCAGGCCTCACCATCTGCTGATGAGCAGCAACTATCTGCCGCTACACAGACGCAGGGGGCTGCCCTCTCTCCCCAGCATCACTTGCAGGAAGAGCAGCAACACCTTGAGCAGCAGCAGCAGCAGCAGCAGGTCCTGGAGAAGCAGCAAGAACTGGAGCAGCAAGAGCAGGAGCCAGAAGCCAAGCTGCAGGTACAGCCGCAGCCTGGAGATCAGCACCAGGAAACACAGCAGCAAGGACAGCCAGAAGTACAGCTGCAGCTGCAGGGAGAGCAGGAGCAGGAGCAAAAGGTTGCGCTTAGTGCGGGGGAGCTCAACTCTCTGGCAGCAAGCTCTCCGGATGGATTTCTACAGGCAAAGATGATCAATCTGCTGCAGGTAATTCAGCAGATATGTCTTCAACTCTTAGTGGATGTGATTCCGATTGGCAAGCAGTACACGGGGCATGATGGCATGATGCATGCTTGATGACATGAGTGGCTGGAAAGCACGACATGTTTACGCTGCTCCGTTTGAAGGTAACCTGAAAGCTGCTGCTGCCGCACAAATAAGCGTCGTGCAAGTTCTGAGAGATTGCTGCTCTTTTCTAGCACGAGAGAGAGATAGAGATCCTTTTTGTTTACGTGCAGGCCGCCTGCTACCCACTCAGCATGCAAGCTCTCACAGCTTACTATACTCTCTCTCTCTCTCTCTCTCTCTCTCTCTCTCTCTCTCTCTCTTGCTGGTTATTATTAAGAGTCAGAATCAACAATTGCTTACCGATGCAACCTTTTCGGCTTTCATTGGCTCTTCTGCACGAGTACGCCATTTATCTTCTGTGTGTACAGCTGTGCACAACATTGAAGGCAAAAGCTAGAGCAAACTATGTGATGGTCTTTTCACTGATCACCTAAACACTCACAATGCACACAAACAATTACTACGAGTAGGGTGCTCCAGATCGTGCTATGCCTTTGGAGGAGCTGATCGCAAAATTGTGGCTTCCCACGGATATCCAGAAGGATCTGCATCACTTCTTTGATAATCCTCTGACAGTGCCACTGCTTGAAGCTACGGTGGGTCTGCTTGCGTGCACCTTCAAGAGCATACTGAATGCCGGAGAACGGTTACGTCCATGCAATATTAAACTATCACTTGTTATTCCTTTTTGTGCTGGAATTGGTTTATATGTGTTTTTTTAGACAATTTCAATGCAGTACTTTTCACAAACAATAGACAGAACTGGAGGAATTTAATAACCATTCCATTTATTTGGCTCGTAGAGCCAATACCTAGTTGCACCCGACTGCATTGCCTGGCTGTTTAATCATGTGTAAGGTTGGCCAGAACCATACATTTATACGTATGTACGGTGTGCATACAGTATTTTTGGCAGAGAAATCACCATACATACGGTCATATACGGTGTACATATACGGTTCTGGCCAACCCTACTCATGTGCCAAATCGCGCATTTGCCCCACCACAAGTTTGTTTGCTGCTCCTTCACTCAGTGCATTTTGTAGTGAATAATTAGCATCATTACAGACGCAAGTACAGACATATGGTGTGTCTGCATCTCATTTTTAGGGCCTGCCAGAACCGTATATATCAGGGATGTGTCACACGGTCATTTGGAGCGTTCAATACGGTAAAATACACGTTAAATATGCAATACGCGTATAATACGATTGTACTTTCTAAGCAATTTTGGGAGTGCCGATTTTTGACCCAAAGTGGACCCGTTTTGGGGGCGGAAGTTGTCAAAAAGGCCACAAATCGGCAAATTTTGCAATCGTACAACATGGCCTGATTTGTTCAATACAATAAAATACACGTTAAATACGATGCGGCGTATTCGTATAACATGACACCTCCCTGGTGTATATACACCGTATGTGACCGTATATTTAGTGATTTCCCTGCCAAAAATATATCGTATATACACCGTATACATACATTACCGGCCAACTTCTAATGTTTAGTGATCTGGCGTGCACGCAGAATGGCAACGTGACCCTGCGTCCGACGTATGCTGCTGCTGCTCTTTGTACCATTTTGGAGGGAAAGAGGCAGACAGATGCCAGCTTTGTGGGTGTGGAGCACTCAGACACAGCTGAAGAGGAAACTTCCGAAGACGGCCTCCAAGGTACTGACTTCTTCTAATATTTACCTTTTACCATTCGCCGTCTTACCTTATACTAGAAAAAGTAATGAAATCGAAGAGGATGGAATCACACAAAATCGTTGTTCTGCAACTCAAGACGTCCAAACAAACAGCACTTGCCCTTTCCTTCCTTGTTCTTTCTTTGCTCAATGGAATACATGTGTTTGCAGCGGGCTACGTTGATGGCTTATTTGTCTAACCCCTAAACCCCTGCATCAGCTGCATCCACCAGCACTACCAAGCCTATTACTAACATCAGCAGCACAGCCACCACCGTAGCCACAATAGTATTATCAGCCACACTTCCAGCACTAGCATTGCCACTGCCCCGACCACAGAAAAGAAAAAGAAGCTGAACACTATGCTGGCAGTGAAAACCACTCCCCGCATTAATCAAGGAAAAGGAAGCTGCTTTGGCAGCGAAAACCACTCCCACGTTAAAGCCGAATACCGTAAAACTCCTTATTCATATCAGCTATTCTTACTGTATTATACCTTGTTCGTTTAGCATTTCCCTACCTCGTTCACCTGCAGGATCCTATGGGCACGCAGCTGAAAGCTCACCCATGAGCACGGGCATGGCCAACTGCAGCATGGCCATGATGGGCTGCAGCATGCCTATGATGGGTATGGGGTGCATGCCCCTCTTCATGGGGTCCGCACCTATGTGCTCTGCCCAGTTGTGTGTGCCACCTATGGGCATGGTGAGCGTCGCGACGAGTCTTGTGTTTGTGGTTCATTTGTCACGTGGTGATACGCACCTCTCTTTGATAAGTCAGCTTATTTCTCTTATGACTTTTGTGATCCACATGTCACTTCATAATTACACACCTCTCCGGACAAAAAGTGTACGTCTTGTATCGATTGTTACCTTGAGCATATAAGTAGGGCTGGCCAGAACCATATATCCGTACTGTACCGTACTCACCCCGGGGTTCATAATTCATATCGTACGGGAAAATGTTAAAGATAAACCCGGGTAACCCCTTTCCGGTGGGGAGTTCACCCACTGCTTGCACGTGTGCGTTAGTATGTGTGTTTAGTATGCGCGTGTGCGCGCATATACAGTGCTTGTTTACGTGTGTGTTTGTGTGATTGAGAGTCTGTGTTGTTGATGTTTGTTTGCGTGTGTGTAGTGCGTGCATGTATGCGCCTGTATGCCAGTGCGTGGTTGCCTGTATTGCTTGAGTGCATGAGTCATGGTGGCATGGGCAGCTGGAGCTCTGACTGTGTTGGGAGGGGGGCAGGAACGGCTGAAGAGCCATATCTCTGTCCGGCCACCCACCAAACTTTGTCTTTCCCCAGACAACCCCAGACAACCCCAGACAATCCCGGAGCCTCAAAATAAATATATAATAAACAATACCGGCATCATTCCAGAGGGCAGAAAACATTGTTCAATCCAGGTGGTATAGAAATGGTACGGTATACGTAGGGATCGGCGTATAGCGCTATATGAGGCATTTATATTGCGCTGTATAGCGCAATACACTTTATAGGCTATATAGCGCTATAAGCAAACGCTGATCCCTATATATACAGTGTATATATGGCACTGTTGGCAGGGAGATAACCAAATATACGGTTTATATTTACGGTTCTGGCCAACCCTACATAAAAGTACAGTAAATACTGACTCCTGGAGAACTATCTGATGTGCGTTCAGTTCCGCTACCAAAAGTGATGCACAGACATCAGTGTTGTGACTTTACGCCGTAATTGAGAATTTTGCACCGTATTACGGTACGGTGTACGTCGTACTACGGTCATACCGTAGAAATTACGGTAAAACCGGGATTACGGTCCAAACCGTCATGTACAGTGGCAAATCGTACAAAATACGGTGGGTAAATCGTAGTAATTTTGAGGCGCGTGTCTCAAAGTTCGTGGTGGGAACCTACAGCTTTCCATCCCCTTCCAATATAATTTATTAGTTTACAGCAATGAGTGCAAATGTTTCTAGGAAGAAGCAAAGGGTGGAAATGCATGGCAGTGGCTTGCCCATGCCCAGAGACCTGGGTATGGGAGAGCACCCTGCATCAGGGAGCCTGCAGGGCAAGGGCAGGCAAAGCAAGCGCCATGAAAAATAAAAATTGGTGGGGGAAGGTCGGTGTGAGAGGTAAAGTGAAAAGGACACACACGTGCATGCAAGCACGCACGCACGCACGCGTGCACACACACACACACACACACGCACGCACGCACGCACGCACGCACGCACGCGGGTTTTGAGTTCGATGAAATCCTTGAGTCAGACAAGGAGGAGTTTGCTGAGTGGCTGGAGGGCATTCGCTCTGCTGAGAAAGAGCAGGAGCAGCTTGAGCAGCAGCAAGCGCTGGAGTTGGAGACAGAGCAGCAGGGGCAGAACAGCATGGACATGCAGCGAAGTGGTTCAGACAGGGGGGAGGACACTGATGAGGGAGGGGTTTTTGAGGAACACATTTCGAGTAGCAGGAAGTTAGCTATCAGTGGCACAAGTGCCACTGTAGCCCACAGTGAAGGTAAAGAAATTACGGTTATTTACCGTAATCGAGGAAAATTATGGACCGTACCGTAGACCGTACCGTAATCGACCGTAATACGGTCCCAAATTGGCGAAAACCATACAAAATACGGTGGTGTACTGTAATTATGGTACCGTACCGTATTACTGTCAACCGTACCGTACACCGTAGGGTCACAACACTGACAGACATACTTTTGTCCCACGTTGTGATCTCAGGCCCCAAACAAACGTGCTTTATGCTCTCCCTTTTTGGTATGATTCAGTCTCTCTACCAAGAAGCACGCAAGGTGATGCATATAAATAATATTTTTTGTTCCAATGTGACTTCAGGCACCAAACATGTTCTCTGCCCTCTCTCGGGGGATGGAAAACATGCTAGAAGCAAGTGAAAAATCTTCCTCCAAGGTCCTCGACGTGTTCAGCCTCCCACCGGTGTGTAAGGAAGGAGCTGCAGGATGTATATAGCCTTTTTCTCTTGTGATAGACAGATTTTGGGGAAAGTCAACGTGCTACCTGTTTTCGACAGCTGATGCCTCACAGCCTGGAGCACTGGTCAACAACTTGTTTTTCCTGAGGGGGGCTCTGCTACCTGTTCCTGATAGCCCATGCCTCACACCTGGAGCACTGGTCAACAACTTGCTTTTCCTGAGGGGTGGCTCTGCTGCCAGTCCTGCAGCCGAGTCTGCTCTGCTGCCAGTCCTGCTTTGCCCTTTCCCTCTCGCCTTGTTGTTGCCTTGCCTTGCCTGCTTGTTTTGTAGCTTTCGTTACTTGCCAACCTCACCTGTGGACAAGTGTAAATGAACACTAACCAACTACTTCGGTATGCACTTCAAGCATTTGATCAGAAATAGCGTTAGCTGTACTGTGCATGTTTTTATAACACCACACACGATGCACTGGTATTAAGCCACAAAAAGCCGTAGCATTCCATTCATCCTCACAGGGAGCACCCACCTACAACTTCCAAGGAAAGAGTAGTCCTTGCTGCATGTACATGCTTGCATAACACACATACAGCCACTCTAGTGAACTCAACCCATGCAGGTCGATGCTCCAAGACTTAGTAGCAAGAAGCCTATTGACCCCTCCCCTCCTGCCAACGCTTCCCTCACCCCAGCTTCCGCATCATCTCATCAAGCACCTCAGTTTTCAGACACGACCAGGGTAGCGGACAATAATGGCAACTGTTCAGACACCACGTCACAGCAGCAACCAAAATCACAGCAGCAGCAGCAACAGCAGCAACAGCAGCAACAGCAGCAGCCAGGTTCGCAGCGGCCCTACAACAAGCGTCCAATGCCGTCGCACTGCGATGCTCTGTGCAGGTTCTTGCGGTCGCAGCCCAGGTAGGAGTCATGTGTTGTGTTTGTGCGTGTGTGTGTATGCGCACGCGTCTGTGTGTTTGTTAATGTGTGTATGCCGAACATCAAAGGTGCCAGACCAGTGGCACCTACTTGGCACGCCAAATAGTTGAATTTTTGTCCCATGCAATGATCAGAGTCGCAGCATAGACATCATGGATGAGCATTTACTGGTCATGTAGCATGAATTACGTGAGAGCTTTACCCCATTAAATTGTAAACGTAATTCGCATGCATCCAAGCTGACATGGCTTCCTGCATTTCATTGCTAGATACACTGGGAAATTCAAGCAGTCACACTGCTCATCTGCGTTCCTCCTTCCCATGCATGCATTTCTGTGCACTGCCAATGCGTGAACTTTTGTCCACTGTTTTTCCTTTCCGTCCCTGCCATCCCTTTTAGTGGTGCTGCTTCAATCGACGTGCTGCACAAGCGCGTGCCTTGCCGCTGGCGGGTCATGTCTGAGAATTTGTTCTGGGAGGAGAACCACGACCTGTTTCAAAAGGTGAGATAGCATGAAGTAGTAGAAAGAGCGCTGGTGGGGAGTAGGTTTGTAACTGGCCAGCAGCCAGAGGTTGCTTAGCCTCACTTGTAGGCTAAAATTCGTGCAGTCTTACTTTCACTTGTAATGTGTTCCACGCTTTGCAGGAATATCAAGTACATAACTCTATGTCAGGTTTCGATGCCAATAAAACATGTTTATTTGAAACTGTGCCAAGAGCTGTTGATTGATATACAAACGAGTCAAATCTGAGGCGGTCGGGGGGGGTCTGAGAACTTGGAGGAGTGCTGCAGAAATGTTCTGGGGCAATGTCACAAAGTTCCAAATCACCATCGGAATCCTGAGCTTAAGCCCAATCCATTGGCACCCTTGTCAGGGTATTCTTTTCTAGGTGGGGATCTGGACGCCTGGTCACAGATGTGCAAGGAATGCCCCTTGGTAGGCAGCCGGGGTGCGTTCAGGTACACAACCAGAAACGGCACCAGACTGTGTTGCATGACAAAAACAACATGCAAAAGTGCTTTGACACAAGTTTCAGCTGGATTTGTGCACGAAACAGGTGTTCAGTGCAAGGGCGTGCACATGTCAGCTTTTGCCTGTAACTTCATTGTTGTCCCAAATGGAATATAGACAGATGACTGCCTTACTTAAAAAGGAGCAGAATGACACCCTTGTTTGTATAAGCAGGCAAGTAAAGAAATTTGTAGGGTAGGGCAGGAGGCGTCAAAAGAATCCGTAGACAGGCATGTCCAAACTTTGGGCCTCCGGCCCCCAAGCCCCCCTTCCTAACCCCCTGCATAAATAAAAAGGGTGTCAATCTGCTCAGAATTCAAGCAGCTATCTGCCTGCACAGTTCTCATGCCAAATAATGCAATGCCTGACGAGCTATAGGGCAAAAACTGGTTTGTGCACGCTCTTGCACTGACCACCTGTTTAGTGCACAAATCCAGCCAAAACCTTTGCCAAAGCACTTTTTCACTTCAGTTATGCAACTTATGCATAATGCAATGCGTAAGCTGCAATTTTGGAATCAATTGCTGGTAATTTCCCTTAACACACCCCCGCGGCTTACTTGGGGACATTCCATGCATTCCTATGACCAGGCACCCAGACCCCCCCATTTAATCAAATCACCCAACAAGGGTGCCAATCGGCTGGGCTTGAGATGAGGACTCCAAAAATATTAATATTTCGTGAAATGGTCCAGTAAAATTCTAGGGACCCCCTCGAAAATTTTGAGAACCGCTCAAAAAAACGAAATGACTTCCCCCTTAAATCTACTCATCCATATATCAATCGATAGCTCTCGACGCCAGGATCTCGAATATATAATTTATATCGGTATTGACAAATGCCGCCAAAAAGTTATGATCTTTGACGCCTCTTGGGAAGGGTGTGTTATTCCAGAGGTTGTCGACGGAGGACTGAAAAGGGGGTGTTTTTAAATGTTCCAGACAGTATGTGCGCCGGAGCTTGCAGTTTTTAAGCTTAGCACCCTGCTGATAATACCTGAGCTGAAAAGCTGCAAGAAGCGGCGCACACGTCTAATTGCCCGCGGCGTGAACCCCACTTTTCACCACCAATCTGTCATATCTCACCACCAACTGACCCGATTTGTGTCATGTTTTATATAAATAGTCTACATCTTAATAAAGAATACCATTGCAACAAAAATGGGGCAAAACAGAGCAGTAGTTGGCCAGGTGCCCCATTTTGGACCATTTCCCTTGGAAATAATCAGCAAAAGGAGTGCCAAAAAAAGTGGAAAACCAAGTTCCACCAAATCCGGTTTTCAGCGTGTCAAACGATTCCTGATCAAAAAAGAAGTACTCCTGTCGTGAGGTGGAAAGAGGCCCTGGGTAGAGTGTGGTGGCTTCATACATTAACTTTCAGTGCCAAAGTTTGAACTGGATTTCTGCCCAGACTACTGGGCTGGGGTAGTCCATTTGACCTCAACCTTCATGAAACATCTAATTATGTTATTTAAATTCGATTTGTAAAAGGAACATTTTCAGGACTTTTGCTCTGTCGACCACCTCTGGTGTTATTCCAGAGGCCTACAACAAACACCCTATAAAGAATGCAAATTCCGCAAATTTAAGAAAGAAAGAAAAGAAAAAGAAAAGAAAAGACTCCGCTGGTAGTGATGACACAGCCAGCACGATTAAGGGAGGGGGTTACTAAGGTGCCCCCACCGCGCAAACAATTAAGAAAAAATTAATGTGGGTCAGGGGGGTTGTGTGCCGTAGCACCCGGACCCAATCCTTGACTGTTGTTGCTTGTGTTATACCTATCTCAAATTCAACACAATCATTTCCTGTTTCTGCAGCTGCAACGGCTTGAAGGAAGCGTCTATATCCAATTGACGGCGGCTGGCGTGGCAAGAGCAACAGAGCTGCTACTGAGGCCAGAAGCAGAGTCAGACGCGCACTAGTGCATGAATGTTATTAACACCGATTTCTAGTTATACTACTCAGTAAGTAATAGAAGAGCTTTATAACCTATAATGTATTAGGATGCAGGTTTGCCAATATTTAGTATAAATAACTACGCAGAGTAATGAGGCAGGCTTTCTTAGGGGCCACGCCTCAGGCCAGAAGCTGACGTACTGCAGTATGATTATGTATTGCGGTAATGTTTGAAAAAGACTACAGCCAGATAATGGACCGTTCCTTTGTTTATTGTACTACCGAACATGAGTAATGAGGCCTCCTTTTTCGATTTAATTCCCATCTGAGTTTATTTTTATTTTATGCGCGTCTTTGCTGTGAAAGATAATTATTTTGATTGAGTCTTGTTTTCTCAAACAAACAAAGGCACAGCCGAGGGGTAGCAATATAATTGAGCATTTTCCTACCAGCCCGATAATCGCCAAAAGACCTCACTGCTCGAAAAAAACATGCCTGGGTTCTGCAGGGCGAGTTCTGCGGGGGCGACTTTTGTGCCGTGCCAACGCAGGAATTTCGGAACCCCCTCAAATTCACACAAAACCGTGGCGTCAAAACCTCATTCAACGAGTAGTTCCTTCCAAGTAGACTGCTATTAATAAATAGTAAATATAAAAAATTAAGTATGGCAAACTCATTGAACGAGTAGTTCCTTTCTAGACTGCTATTAATAAATAGTAAAGAATAAAAACAAGTATGGCTTTACGTCGGGCTGCTGGCCTATTGGCTCAGCGTGTGCCCCAGCTGGGCACGCCCGGGCTAGAGTGTGCATCCCCATATGCCCTGCAGCATCTGGAAGGTCTCCCCTCCACCCTGCAAGCAGCGTGAGTGTGTGTGTATACTTATACACGGTGCACAGACATGCAGGGCCATCTCAGAACTTTACCTGTTGCGTGTTGCATCCTTGTACTCACGTGTTCTTGAATGGTGCTGCCGCAGCTCTACTCCCTCCTCGACTGAACAAGTGCGCCATGCTGGTAACCTGGCAGGTGCGTGCGCACATGTGTGTACGCGTGTGTACATGTAGATGAATGCTGAGTATTGCCATCACACGGGAGGCGCGCACCCCCACCTTTTCTTTTCTCGCTCTCTCTCCTCACAGTGAAGCAGCGCATCAGGGCCATCAAAAACATTGGGAAGATTACTAAGGCCATGAAGATGGTTGCTGCCTCCAAGATGAAGAACGCACAGATAGCCGTGGAGAGCTCGAGGGGGAGCTGTGATCCCTTCCTCCGCCTGTTCGGGGACCACCCAGGTAGGCTGGCCAGGCTTGCAGGCAGCAACACATAGCAAGCACAGCAGCAAGGGAGAGGACAGGGGTGTGCAGAGGCACCCGGGTTCCCACTCACCCTCCCCCCACTCTCCCTCTCGCAGCTGTGACCGCGCCCAAGGTCGCCAATGTGGCCGTGACCTCCGACAAGGGCCTGTGCGGTGGCCTAAACACCAACATTGCCAAGTACACGCGGATGCTCATCAAGCTAAACGAGCCTACAGGTAAGGAAGGAAAGCCATCGATGTGTTGCACACCCGCCATTCCGCGCACGATGCCAATTGGCAACCCCCCTTTTTTTCTCCCCACGCAGGTGACGCTGTATCTGAGCAAACCATTGCTTCCCTCGGAGACAAGGGCCGCTCACAGCTCACACGGACACACAGCGAGCAGTACACCCTCGCGGTGCAGGACACATACAAGCCCGTCACCTTTGCACAGGCATGTAGCAGTAGCAGCTGAAGGAGGTCAAGGAGTAGCTAATGCGGGCCTGCACATGATGCACTTGGGCACTGCGTGAATGCACGGTTAAGCGGTCCTTTTCCCCGTCCTGTCCATTGGCATGCCTTTTTGATAAGCACAGAGAAGATGCTTCAGGAGGTGCCATAGAGAGGATGCGCATGCGCATAGGGCCCAAGGGTCAACGCTGTCAGGAGCAAGCTCCTCCACCTCACACAAAACTTGCTGATGTCTTGTTTCGACAAGCCTAATACAGCTGCGCACGTGTCGCATTCTTTACCTTGCACAACAAGCGTGTACTCAAAAGCATTCAGCTAACGCCCAAGTACAGGAAAAAAGAATTGCTGTGTTGTTTCGCCTACCCCATTTGCAGGCTTCCCTAATTGCAGAGGAGTTGCTTAAGCAGAACCCTGGTGTGGATGTCTTCCGCATTGTGTACAACAAGTTTGTGTCAGCCATTGCCTTCAAGCCCACCGTGTCGACAGTGATGATGCCTAACGTGGGTGGAAGTTCTTGCCGACCCACACCTCGTTCAACCAGTGCTGCTGATCTTAGCATCATTGACAGCCGATCCTGAATGTAAATTTTACTCAGCTGTTACTGTGTGATGCATTTCATGCATGTAGGTGATTGCTATTAGCCACATACCTGAGTCATTCTTCCATCAAATGCCAAACCCCTCTTCTTTCGCAGATTATTGAGAGGCAAGCCACTGAGGCTACAGGTAACAAGCTGGATGCCTATGACATGGAGGTACCTGCTGAGAACTCGGATGCCCTTAAGGATTTGGCTGAGTTCCACCTGGCTATGGTGAGAAGCACGCTGAATTTTGATGAGAACTTTTTAGGCGTGTGAGCAGATTATGCATCCATTCACTCTTTTATCATGCCAGCCAAAATAGAAAGTTTCTGTCCTCAGTCACGGAATTTAACATGTGCCTACCTGCATTGTATATAGCCTTTTGCATTTTGTTACTTGTTCCCTTGGCTGCTTGCACACTGTTGCGGGCACTTGCTTGACCAATCTTTTGATTACCGTGCAGTCGCATCATGAATGCAAGGTTTACAGAATCAATGATAGAATCCCAGTGCAAGCAATACGAGGAGCATAAAGCTAGTTATCAAGCACAATGTTACATGTAACGTCCTTTTGCCGCTAACCCGATTATGCAAGGAAGGCCTTTACATGTAACATCAGCAGAGGCACATACAAAGATGAGCACGTCTTGTAAAGTAAAAAGTCAGAGAATTATCAATAAATATCATCATAAATGTCATCAAGTGGTTGCGACACGTCACTAGGGAGCCAGAAATATTTGCAGCACGCGATTAATTACTTAAGGTATGGCAATGTTAGACACCCCACAATTGTGCTGGAGCAGGGATTGCACAGTATTGCAATTGTACTCGATCTGGTTGTCCCTCTTTATTTTAAGTAACTCAATGGGCAGAGACAGAAAACAGTTCAGTTCCGGCCTGCTTTGAATACATGTTCAAAAGACTTTTTTATTTAGGGAAGGAGTCTCGCATAAACTTTCATTGGGCCTTCATTTTAAGAAGTTCTCAAGCTTGCTTTGGTCGCGTATATGGTGCGTGCGCCTGCTTTCACGTGGGTTGTTTGTCGTGCCCTTCTCTCTGCATTCGGGTTATGTGTTGTACATTGTATATGATGTGCAGCATTGTTGTCTGAGGTATGGCATCGCACTTTTCTTTGCAGGCCTTGCACAACGCCATGCTTGAGAACAACTGCAGTGAGCACGCCTCCCGAATGTCTGCCATGGAGAACTCCACAAAGAGCGCCGGCGAGATGCTCAGTGCCCTGACCCTGTCCTACAACAGGTAACGCACAGGCAGCGGGGGGTTGTTAGTAGGCAAGCGCCACTTGTCCAACTGGTGGTGTGTAAGAACGAAGAGACGGATGCTTCTGAGACTGACTTTGCATTTCTTATTTATGTGTGGTATGATGTGTTTTTGAGCGTCAATTATATACTTCAGTTTTTTTCTTTCCACCTTGTGCAGGAAACGTCAAGCCGCCATTACCACCGAGCTGACAGAGATTATTGCCGGTGCCTCTGCACTTACCGATCAGTAGATGCCCCTCTTCTGTGTTTTTGTCTTTGCGTTTTAGTATGTATTAGTTTATCAGGAAAGCTTATTAAGTCAGTGGACAGAATTTGAGATGCTGCCGGGTTATGGCATTCTGTGGAATTGTACTCCAGAAACATTTTCTTGTAAAGGGTTATCTTCCTCTTCGGTCAGGACGCAGTCATGTGTATTGATAGGCTGAATTTTCTCGTTAACATAACATACATCATATGGGGGGTTGCTTGGTGCGGGCACTTAAGTAACCCCCTCCCTTAATCATGCTGGCTGTGTCATCCCTACCAGCGGAGTCTTTTCTTTTCTTAACACACATCATTTTAAAACGGGGGGTTCAATTTAGGATGTACGTTCATTAGAAGAGAAAAGCTCCGATGCTTCTGCAATTGTACCAAAAAGGGGGCTGTTCGACCAAGATCCTGATCTCAGATTTGGCTGACTGAGACCAGTCAGCAGCCGATCAGCCAAGCAATTTGGCTGAAGGTCAATAACGCCATGGTGTAAACACTGGTGGTATGGATTAGGAAAGAACGCTCAGGCTGTTATGGGTTGAGCCACACTGCATCATATCGTGTCAGACACAGAGGAGAAGAAACACAAAGAAAGAGCTCAGGCCCAAATTCAGCAAAAAAGCCGTTTTTTGCGCGGCGGTGAGAGTCCGGTGCACTCACTGCTGGACACACTGCTGTCTAACAGTAACCAATGTAACCCAACGTGTTGCTGAGGGTGCTCTGTCTAGCATTTTGTTATCCGTTAGATTGTGTCTCCTTTCAGAAGGGCATGCCGGTGTTGTATGTCCATGTCCCTTGTACAGTCTGGCTGGTACAGTCTGCCTAGTACAGCCTGCCTAGTACAATCTGGCAAAAAGTCTGGCCAAAGGTCCCCCCCCCTACAGTAAATTGTCAAAAACCTCTACGTACCTCGAACAGAGAACAGAGAATTGAAGAGAGCCAGGCCAAGTCCCTCTCGAAGTACTATGATTAGCAGAATCTTGGATGTGTCTGCTTCTTTGCACCAGGATAAAACGAACTCCATCTTTTCCTTCAATAACTTATTTTAATTTATGAACAGACGAGCAATTATGCTTCTTGACTGAAGAAGGCCTTTTCCTTGTAAACCCTGTGAAATCCTGGGCCAAATTCAATATTGGGACTGTAATTTATAACTATTACCGTACACTGATACTACTACACAAGGAAATGGGCATGTGACCATTAGGAATGAAAATAAAGAAATGGACTGCACACTGAGTGTTTTAAAGTTATGTGCAGGTACTTTTGAAGCATTATGACCATTCTCTGACTAAAGCTGCACAAACACGTAGTGAAAATGGTTACAGTAATACAATGCAAGATATAAGGGATGCTTGAAGCGGTTCAGCAAGGGGTGCATTTTCCGCTTTAATCGAAGGAGTGGGTTTTGGGTGGTTTTAGGAGGATAATCATAGACAAACAAAGTATTGCAAACAAACAAAGGCGGGTAAGGGCGCCAGAAAAGCGCCAACACCGTTGTTATTGCACATTACATGCTAATAACCAACAAAGTAGAAAATGCTGGAAGAAAAGAGAGGATCCCATGCAAACGCCTGCATGAGCTTGTTACCCTACGCCCATTCCGCAAGCGTAGCTGCCACAAACTCTTTGTTGCGCACGCTAGGGTCCACCAATTAAGCGTTTTTGTCTTCCCCCATAACACCTCACTTTATACTTTAAATTATTGTAATGGAATCACTGCGCTGCAACTAGTAGTGAGAGGTTCTACTGGCGAATGTTCACTCCACCACAGGGTTGCTGGGGCAGCGCTGAGTAGAGAGACACAAAGTCCCCATCTGAGATGGTGGCAATGACTTTGCCTTTCATAGGGACGTCGGTGTATGGGGAGGCTTTATGCTTGTGCTGGTTGCTGGCTTGGCTAGTGTCAGCAGCAGCGTCAGGTAGCCAAACCTGCAGGGTTTGAGATGAGTATTTGTTATTTGTGTTTGTGGCAAAGAAGAGTATCACAGCGACCTGTACTAGAATGACTCCTATTCCTTGGCCAACGTGGGGTTAGATTTGATTGCTGGCGTAGTTTTCTATTCTTTCCTTTTTTAATTGTGGTTCGCATGGAAACACGAAAGCGAATTCGAACCTTCAGCATAGGTGCAAGGTCGCAAATGAGGGTTGCATTATGACCACATCCACCACCTCTTTGTACTCCAGTGGCACACAGTGAGAAATAATAAATAATGTTTCAAAGCTGGCACGCAAACGCGTAGGGTTGGCCAGAACCATATATATACACCGTATATGACCGTATATTATTTGGTATTTTCCCAGCCAAAGAAATCGTACATACACGAGGTCCTGGCCAACCCTACAAATGTAACATCGTCAGGTGACTTAAAGCGCCTTTTTTGAAACTCTTGAGGTGCGGTACTTCAAGGAAAAGCAGTAATGAAAATCTTACCATGAGGTCCGCATCAAAGCCTTTTGAAATGATCCCACTTTTCGTCATGCCCAAAAGTTTTGAGGGCTGTTCAGACAGGACACGCGCGAGATCTGTCGGGTCAGCTCCCTTGCTTTTGAGCGCCGTCCATGTTGCTGGTAACAAGTATTGTAAGCCTGCAAAGAAGGCATAGAAAGACAAGACTGGTTCGGCATCAATCCTCTTCAAAGTTTCCATCTATGCCTTCAGATTCATGCCGAGCATTCTAGGTATATAAGCAGCACCTATGCGCTTTGCCTTGCACGCAACTTCCTGTGGAATGCACACAATTTTCAACGTTCACACCTGAAATCCCACCCCATGCAGCCATGAAGTTTCCGGTATCCAGCTGCTTCATGCCTGGAGGGGCGGGGGAGTGATCAGAGGAAACCACACTGATTGTACCGTCCATGACGGCATCCAAAAGTTCCTGGGGATCATTGTCAAAACGTGTGCGTTAGTGTGGATGATTGTGCATAAACCTAGATCACTGCCTGTTTGGGTCTAGTATGCTGGCCGCAGAGATTGCAAAGCAACATACGAAAAGTGCCATTGATTGCTTGTTTCCCAAAAGCATACACCCTTCTACCCGCTAGTTCTCACACATGGATTTAAAGTAGAGTGCCGTCAGTTGGCATGTCCTCAATCACTTATTTTGCTTCAGCGCCACACTCTCCTAGCTGCTATTTTTTACGGAAGTGCAAGCGGTGCAGGCGGGGCATGCACTCGAAACTAGTGTTGTCATGTCCTCAATCCTTATTTTGCTTCAGCATCACACTCTCCTACCTGCTGGTTCTTACGGGAGTGCAGACGGGGCATGCACTCGGAACTAGTGTGCCGTTCGTTGGCATGTCCTCAAGCATTCGTTTAGTTCGACCATCACATCCTACCTGCTGGTTCTTACGGGAGCGCAGGGGAGGCATGCACTTAAAGAGAGTGCCATTGGTTGGCACGTCCTCTTCGTTGAACATCAGGTAGTGTGCGCACGTCTCCACAGTGATGGAGTGGCGCTGCTTTGCTTCCTGCATATACACAAGAAAAGTGCAAGCAGTGGGACGTAAGGAACAAGAGACTAAGCTAGGTATACCGTGATTAAAAGTATCATATCATTATTATGACATTGCTCACAGCACCGTATCCATTATGCACATGTGTGTCTTTCTTAATAAGCATCGGCCGACTTGTTAGTTAATTGCTGTGTTCTGTTACGTAAGAGAGCACAGCAAATAAATTGCCAGAAAGTGCTCTATGCAGACTTCGAATATGCGGGATCCGCAAGATTTTAGGGAAACCAAGCGCTCTCGGTATTGTCTATAAACGAAGCGGAAGGATAGCTACATTCCTGCATGTACTAGCATGTGTCCCACAAGCCATGTCTTACGATTCACGCACTTCTCATGTAGATAGACCAGTTTAAGTTCCTTTCTCAGAACTAACTTGTTTGCTCTTCATGTTGGAGGCTTTGGACTCATTGTGGCTGGCATATACCTGGTCAACTATATTAGGTCACACCCACTTCAACTAAACTAGGCCACACCTACTTCAACTAGATTAGGTCACACCTACTTCATTCAGGTCACACCCACTTGTGATCAAAACTGCAATCAACTGTAATCACCTTAATCATGGGCAAGCAACCCGCGTCAGACAAGTGGGCGATGTGGACAGAGAATCCAGGGCGTGCGGGCGTCTCATCTTTATCCAGGAGCTCGATGAGCAGCTTCACAGCTTCACGTTCGAAAAGGGCAGGCCTGGATGCTAAAAACGTCTGGTACTCGTTGGGAGGCCCCTGCAGCAATCAAAATTGAGCAATAAAGCCAGGATTAGGGTCGAAATACTAGAAATCTTGGGGCTTTTGAAACAACATCTGAAAATAATAGATGCAGGAAAGGCAATAATATTTTCCAGATACTGTGCCACCTTTAAGGAAGTATTTTCGCATCATTTTGCATTAGAGTGAACAAGTGTTGAGTCACTAGTCAACACTATTGACCACAAGCCTTTGATCAAATGTTATCCTCCTACCACGCATGCCCCACTGACACAACTATCCAAAGCCTCATGAGGCAGGAAACGCAGAGTCTCAGGGCCATACCGAGCTGGCAAGGATGTCGCTGACCACCTCAGCATGCACAAAGAAAGGCACGCCTGCTTGCTTTAGGAACGGCAGGGCGGCTGAGATGGACGCAGCGTCGACGTTAGGGAAGTCGTTGATGCCTGAGGGGCACATGAAGCTCTTGAAGCCCATGGCACCTGCCGCCAGGAGGGAGGCAAGCTCCTTTGTGTGTGTGTGTGTATGTGTGTGTGTGAGAGAGAGAGAGAGAGAGAGAGAGAGAGAGAGAGAGAGAGAGAGATAGAGAGAGAGAGAGAGAGAGAGAGAGAGAGAGAGAGAGAGAGAGAGAGAGAGAGAGAGAG